>Ga0116229_10005824_pt1 | contig 19982 bp, 15 predicted proteins | sample S1TSphgellanicum_3_FD_87313 | JGI IMG/M metagenome (GOLD analysis project Ga0116229, IMG submission 87313) | Host-associated microbial communities from peat moss isolated from Minnesota, USA - S1T2_Fc - Sphagnum magellanicum MG | ecosystem: Host-associated > Plants > Peat moss > Unclassified... | reverse complement strand
TGGGGCCTCTATGAGGTGGGGATCTGCGGACCGGACGGCCTGCTGGTGCGCATCGGCTGGCCTTCCAGGCTGATCCAGGGTGAATGAGTGGCGACGTTCAGTGCGTCCGGCCAGACGCACTGACGACCACTTGAAACCCGGCTTGAAAGGCATGACCAGTGACCCAGTCACTCAGCTCCGATTTCATCTCCGTGATCTTCATCAAGGCGACGCCGGAGGCGGTATGGGAGGCGCTGACTGATCCGGCGCTCACGCGCCGCTACTGGTTCGGCATGCATCAGGAAACTGACTGGCGGCCCGGCTCGCCGTGGCGGATGGTGTTTGAGGATGGCCGCATCGCCGACAGTGGACGCGTTATCGAGGCCGATGCGCCCCGCCATATGATCATCGAATGGCAAAACCAGTTTCGCGATGAGTTGAGGGCGGAAGGAATGACGCGCTGCACCTATCAGATCGAGCCCAAAGACGGGATGGTGAAACTCACCATCACCCATCAGTCACCGTTGCCTAATTCCAAATTTATTGAAGCCGTATCAAGCGGCTGGCCGATCATTCTCGCCAACCTGAAGTCGCTGCTCGAGAACGGCGGGCTACCGCGTCAACCGGCAGAGGCCAACGTTATACAAACGGAAGCGGTGGCGTGACCGAGCCAAACCATTTCTGTTCGGTCAGCGACCTTGGGAGATTCGCAACGCTGAGAGCTGGTGGGCTGCAAGCAGCCCACCATAATTTCGCACTGTTGCGGATCAGGACGCCGTGGCTGTGAGCGGCGATTTGGCTGAGCGGCGCTTCGGCACCACCGCGACAGGCAGCGGCTTGGACTTGATCGCCCGCTTGATGGCGGCTTTCACGCCAACACCCTTGCTCGCCTTCTGCTTTGCAGAGCTGGCCTTGATCTTTTCCCGTCGCGACTTCAACTCCTCGCGGATCATCGCTTGCGCGGCTTTGGCAACGGCTGGGCGTGAGCCCTCCGGGATGGAGTCTAGCGCGGTCAGGAAGGCCTGGCTGACCGGTTTGGTGCCGCGCGGGGAACGCGAAGGCGACACAATAGACGCTGATTTAGCCATTGGTACTGAAACTCCGAAAGCGATCATAAGTAATCGTATCGGTTATCTACATTAATATTTACTAAAAGACCAGATATTGCTCGAACGATTTGGCATAGCTAAGTACGACGCATGCTATTGTCCATCGAACTACAGCACGTAGCAGGGCGAACGGGCCCGGAATACTGTTATTCTACAGTAACGGATTTTGCAAGATTCCTTGGCTGATCGACATCTGTGCCGCGCAGCACGGCAACGTGATAGGCCAGAAGCTGCACTGGGATGGTGTACAATAGTGGTGCGGCGAAGGGATGGATATCCGGCAGCGTCAGCGTATCGACGGCGATATGGCGCAGTTTCGCCGTGCCGGCCTTGTCGCTGATCAAGATAATCTGCCCGCCGCGTGCATGGGCTTCCTGCAAATTGCTCGCCGTCTTTTCAAATAGCGGGCCGGAGGGGGCGATGCCGATGATCGGCACCGATTTGTCGATCAGGGCGATCGGGCCATGCTTCATCTCGCCGGCGGCATAGCCCTCGGCATGGATGTAGCTGATCTCCTTGAGCTTCAAGGCGCCTTCCATCGCCACTGGGTAGCAACTGCCACGGCCGAGATACAGCACGTCGCGCGCCTCGGCGACGATCGCGGCAATGCGCTGAATCGGCCCGTCGGCTTCGGCCAGAATTTCCGCGGCGTGGCCAGGCACTTTCAGCAGCGCGTCGGTCAATGCCCCCTCTTCCGCGGCATTGATCTGCCCGCGCGCGCGGGCCAACGCGATGGAAAAACACGCCAGCACCGCAAGCTGCGCGGTAAATGCCTTGGTGCTGGCAACGCCGATTTCCGGCCCAGCGACGGTATCCAATACAGCATCGCTCTCGCGCGCCATGGTACTTTCGGGCACGTTAAGGATGGAAAGGATGGTCTGCTTCCCGGCACGCATGGTGCGCAAGGCGGCCAGCGTATCCGCCGTCTCGCCGGACTGGCTGATCAGCAGGCCCACACCGCCCGCCACCATCGGCGGGTCGCGATAACGGAATTCGCTCGCCACATCGGCATCTACCGGGAGTCGCGCCAGGGCCTCGATCCAGTTGCGCGCCACCAGCCCGGCATAATAGGCCGATCCGCACGCGGTCATGGTGATGCGCGGCACGGTGGCAAGATCAAAGGGCAGATCGGGCAGAACCACTGCGCGGCTGCCTGGATCGACCATGCGATGCAGGCTGTCGCCAATCACCGCCGGGTGCTCGTGCAGTTCCTTTTCCATATAGTGGCGGAAGGCACCCTTGCCGATCGCTGCCCCCGAGAGCGCGGTGCGCTTGATCTCGCGCGTCACCGCTTGGCCTGATATATCGAAGAACAAAGCGGTTTCACGCGATAGAATGGTCCAGTCGCCATCCCGCAGATAGGCAATCCGGCTGGTCATCGGGGCCAGCGCCAGCGCGTCGGAGCCCAAAAACATTTCGCCCTCGCCGAATCCTACGGCAAGCGGCGCGCCATGCTGCGCGCCGATAATCAGTTCCGGGTGGCCGGCGAATAGCAGCGCCAGCGCATAGGCGCCTTCCAGCCGGGCGAACGCGGCCTGCGCCGCTTCGGCCGGCGATAGGCCGCTTGCCAGCAGAAAATCCACCAGCTGCGCCACCGTCTCGGTATCGGTTTCGGTGGAAAACACCTGGCCATGCGCTTCCAGCTCGGCGCGCAACTCCGCATGATTTTCGATGATGCCGTTATGCACCACGGAAACCCGCGCCGTTCCGTGCGGATGGGCGTTGCTTTCGGTCGGCGCGCCATGGGTGGCCCAGCGCGTATGGCCGATGCCGGTGGTGCCGCGCAGCGGCACCGATTCGAGCACGGCGGCCAGATTCACCAGCTTGCCCTGCGCGCGCCGGCGCTGGATGTCGTCATCGACCAAGGTTGCGATGCCGGCGCTGTCATAGCCGCGATATTCCAAACGCCGCAGCCCTTCCAGCAGCAAAGGAGCCGCATCCGCTTTGCCGATAACGCCAACGATGCCGCACATTACGGTTTTGCTCCCTTGCGCGCCGCGCGATAGGCGGCGGCGCGGCCTAAAATCTCGGTCTGTCGGGCGCGGCCAAACGCCATGGCATCGGCCGGCACATCCGCGGTGATCACGCTGCCCGCCGCGACAAAGGCGCCGTCGCCCAGATCGATCGGCGCCACCAGCACCGAATCGGAGCCAACGAACACGCCCTTGCCGATGGTGGTGCGGTGCTTGTGGGTGCCATCGTAATTGCAGGTGATGGTGCCGGCGCCGATATTGGTGCCGGCACCAATATCGGCATCGCCCAGATAGCTCAGATGATTTGCCTTGGCGCCCTCGCCGAGCCTCGTTGCTTTCAGCTCGACAAAATTGCCGACATGCGCGGCCGGGCCGATCACCGTGCCAGGGCGCAGCCTGGCGTACGGCCCGATAATGGCACCTGGTCCGACATGGCAGCCTTCCAGATGGCTGAAGGCACGTATCTCGGCCGGCCCCTCCACCGTCACGCCGGCGGCAAACACGACATGCGGGCCAACCACCGTATCCGGCCCAAGCTTGGTATCATGGGTGAGAAACACCGTGTCCGGCGCGGTGAGGGTGGCGCCGCCCGCCATGGCCGTCTGGCGCAGCCGATGCTGCACCACCGCTTCAGCCTCTGCCAGTTCGGCCCGCGAATTGATGCCGCGCAGCTCCGCCTCGTCCGCCTCCACCGCCACCACGCGGGCACCGTCGGCCACGGCAAGCCGAACCAGATCGGTCAGATAATACTCGCCACGTGCATTATCGGGCCGGATCGCCCGCAACCACGGCAGCAAAAGCCTGGCGGGGCCACACAGGGCACCGGCGTTGCAGAGGGTGATCGCCCGCTCGGCTTCCGACGCATCCGCCCATTCGACGATCCGCGTCACCGCGGGACCGTCCGTTGTCTGCTCCACCACCAGCCTGCCATAGCGGGCCGGGTCGGCCGGCCGCATCGCCATCAGCGCCAGCCCAGCGCCGCTATTTTGGCGTTCGGCCAGCAAGCGGCGCAACGTCTCCGGCTGGATCAGCGGGTTATCGGCAAACAGGATCGCCACCTCGCCATCGGCAAAAAACGCTTCTGCGGCCAAAGCGGCATGGGCAGTGCCAAGCCGGTCATGCTGAATGGCGGTGGGGTGGGGTGCGGCCAGACGAGCCAGAACCTCCATATCCGGCCCGACCACTACGGCAATGCGATCGAACACCTGCTCGGCGGAGTCCAGCAGATGCCGCAGCATCGGGCGGCCGGCGATGGCATGCAGCGCCTTTGGCAGCGCGGATTTCATCCGCGTTCCCAGCCCAGCTGCCAGAATGATCGCGCTGGACGCGTTGTTATCCGTGGTAGCCAATGCAATCTCCGGTAGCGTATTTATCCTTTAGCGGCGCTCTGCGCGACTGGCGACGCCTAAAGCGATAGTTAAAGCGGGCAGCGTAGCACATTTGATGTCTTTGGGTTTCGGATCTTCCGCTTCAGATCATATTTGAGACAGTCTTGTCACGATTGGAGAATAGATGGGCATTTACGTGGTTACCGGAGGGGCGGGTTTCATCGGATCGCACCTCACCGACTCGCTGTTGCTGGCAGGGCACCAGGTGCGTGTGCTGGATGATCTCTCCACCGGCAAGGTGGCGAACCTGGATGCACGCGCGCAGCTGATCCAGGCGGATATCGCTGACCGCGCGGCATTGGAACGGGCTGTTGCCGGGGCCGATGGCTGCTTCCATCTGGCCGCCATCGCCTCCGTGGCGCGGGCCAATGAGGATTGGACCGGCACTCATAGGGTGAATCTCACCGGCACCATCGCCGTGCTCGATGCCTGCCGGCCGGCCCATGTGCCGATGGTTTACGCCTCGTCGGCCGCCATCTACGGCAATACCGGCAATGAGGTGGCACATGAAGGCCTGACGCCGTCGCCGCAGACAGCCTATGGGGCGGATAAATACGGGTCCGAGTTGCACGCGGCAGTGGGGTTCGGTGTGCACGGCGTGCCCAGTTACGGGCTGCGTTTTTTCAACGTGTATGGGCCGCGGCAGGACCCTGCCTCGCCCTATAGCGGGGTGATCTCCATTTTCGCGTCGCGAATCGCGGCCGGCAGTCCAATCACCCTGCATGGAGATGGCGGCCAGACCCGGGATTTCATCTATGTAGCCGACGTCGTGGCGCATCTGCGTGCCGCCATGGCGCATCTGGCCGAACACCCCGGCGCTTGGGTGAGCAATGTGTGCACCGGCCGGGAAACCTCGGTGCTGGCGCTCGCCGAAACACTCGGCAGGCTCTGCGGCCAGACCCCCAACATCCAGAGCGGGCCGGCCCGGCCAGGCGACATCAGGCGCTCGCTCGGCTCTCCCGCGCGCGCCATCACCACCCTCGGTCTGCGCGCCTCGATCACCCTGGAGGACGGTCTCACCCTTTTGTTGCGCGGCTAACCCCCGCGCAAATCCGCCTCGATACGCTCGATATCGGCGTCGCTATAGCCAAAATGATGGGCGATCTCGTGCACCAATACGCTGGCGACGAGGCGGGAGAGATCCTCGCCGGTATCCACCCATTCCACCAATATGGCGTCGCGGAACAAAACAATCGTGTCGGGGAACGGCACCGGATCGGCAATGCTGCGTTGGGTCATCGGGATGCCGCGATACAGGCCGGTCAGTTCCCAGGGATTGTCGAGCCCAAGCCCTTCCAGCGTGTCCTCATCCGCCAGCCCCTCCACCAGGATGGCAACGCCTTGAACGTGCCGCGAAAGGCTCGCCGGCAAAGCCGCCAGTGCTGCCTCCGCCATTTGCAGGATATCCTCTTCCTCCGGCGGCGTGGTGTAGGCTGGCATTGAATACGTCTTTCCTGGAACGGAGCACCACCATGCCAGTGCCGATTAGCCAAGCGCAACGCGACAGCCTTGCGGAAAGTTTGCCCGGTTGGGCCCTGCTGGAAGGCCGCGACGCGATCCGCAAATCCTTCAAATTCGCCGATTTCAGCCAGGCCTGGGGTTTCATGTGCCGCGTGGCCCTGCTGGCCGAAACACAGGACCACCATCCCGAATGGGAGAACGTTTATAACCGGGTGGTGATCACCCTGACCACCCACGACACCGGCGGCCTGTCCGACCGTGACATCAGGCTGGCAAACAGTATCGATCGCCTCAAATAGAAGCTATTTCAGCGCCTTGGAGGCCGCCAGCACCTCGGCCGCGTGGCCATCCACCTTCACCTTGTTCCACACCCGGGCAATCTTGCCGTCCTTGCCCACCAGAAAGGTCGAGCGCTCGATGCCCATGTATTTCTTGCCATACATGGATTTCTCCACCCACACGCCATAGGCCTCGGTCAGGCCGCCTTCCTCGTCGGATGCTAGCGGAAAGGCCAGGCTGTATTTCTCGGCAAACTTGTCCAGCGCGCGGATCGGGTCGCGCGAGACGCCGATCACCTCCAATCCCAATTTGCCAAGCTGCGGCAGGGCTTCCTGGAAGGCGCAAGCTTCCTTGGTGCAGCCGGAGGTGTCGGCCTTCGGGTAGAAATACAGCACATAGGCCTTGCCCTTCAGCGCCTTGGCACTGACGCTGCGGCCATGGCTGGCAGGCAGAGTGAAATCCGGTGCTTTATCGCCTTCGCTGATGCTCATTTTACCCCCATATCTCCCACATGCCGCGCGAAGGCGGCGCTGACCTCATCTGCCACGCTCTGCAGCCGCGCCGCCAGAGCCAGGCCCGGATCAGGACCTAGGGTGCGATCGAGGCTGCGCAACAGAAGCATCTCTACGGGCGGGGTCAGATGATCGGGGATCACACGGCCCTGCACGATGCGCAACATACCCTGCACGCTGCGCCAGGCCGCCTCTATCCGGATCAGACGCGCGGCTTCCAGCTGCGGCAGCACACCCGCTAGCGCCAGCCTGGCAAATGCAATCCGTGTCGTTGGGTGAAGAATCTTACGGTTCCGGGCATGCCGCAATTGCAGGGCCTGGGCACAGAACTCCAGATCCAGAAGCCCGCCGCGACGCAGTTTCACGTCCCACATCCCCTTCGGCGGCATTTCGGCCAGCAGGCGGCGGCGCATCGCCAAGGTGTCCGGCAAGATCGCGTCACGGTCGCCTTCCCCCAATGCCTCGAACATGGCCTGGCGCACGCGGCCGCTGAGCTCTTTCGGCCCGGCGACAACACGGGCGCGGGTCAGCGCAAGACGCTCCCAGGTCCAGGCCGATTCGCGGTGATAACGTTGGAACGACGACAGCGACACCGCTACCGGCCCCTTCCCGCCAGATGGCCGCAGCCGCATATCCACCTCGTAGAGTTTGCCGTCCCGCGTTGGCACGGTGAGGGCGGCAATAACGGCCTGGGCGGCACGGGCAAAATATTGGCTGGGGGCCAGTCTTGAGCGGCCATTGCTCTCCACCGCCGAGGTGGGGTGATCATAAATCAGCATCAGATCGAGGTCGGAGCCCACCATCATCTCGCGCGATCCGGCCTTGCCAAGCGCTACGATCACCATGCCACCACCGCGCAGCTTTCCGTAGCGCCTGGCATGGTCAGCGAGTACCAGCGGCAGTAGAGCCGACATCGCCACCTCAGCGACATCGGTGCGCGCAATGCCCGCCGCATCCTGGTCGATGCGGCCATCCAGTTCGCCCACCGCCAGCCGGAATTCCTCACCCCGGACAAAGCGGCTGGCAATGCCCAAAGCGCTGTCCAACCCACGCGCATCCTGCAATTGGGCGGCCAGCGACGACGCCGGGTGCTGATCGACAGCATGCGGGGCCACCAGGCCTTCAAGCGCCGAAGGCACGCTGGCGAGATGATCGGCCAACGAAGGTGCCGCCCCCAACACGGCCCCTAGCCGCTCCAGCAGGGCCGGGTTGTGCCGCAGCAGCGAAAAGATCTGCACGCCAGCGGGCAGCCGATAGATGAAATCATCGAGCCTGGACCACACCGCCTCCGGATGCGGCTGGCGGCCGACCATGCCGGCCAATGCCGGCAGTAATTCAGCCAATAGGTCCCGCGCCCGCTCCGTACGAAGCGCGCGCGGCCGGCCCGCCAGCCAGGCCTCCACCAAAGCGGGGATGCGCGGTGCCAGTTCGGGGCAAGCGAGGCGCTCGTTTGGGACATTCTCCGTGACGACCGGCCGTGGAACCGGCAGATCGGGCGCCGCGGAAGGCTCCCGCAGCAATTCGGCAAAAGCCTCGTGCACCCGCGTCAGATGCCGCAGCAATTCGGCCACAAAGACGCTCATCTCGGGATAGCCGAAAAACGCCGCGAAATCCGCCAGGGCCGCCGGCGTGTCCGGCAGGCTGTGGGTCTGGCGGTCGGCCACCATTTGCAACCGATGCTCGGCGCGTCGCAGAAAGACATAGGCCGCGGAGAGGTGTTCCACCAAAGACCGCGGCAGGTGGCCGGCCGATGCCTCGGCCTCCAGTGCCGCCAGCGTCGCCTTCTGGCGCAAAAACCGGTTGCGCCCGCCCCAGACGAGTTGAAGGGTCTGCGCGCAGAACTCGATTTCGCGTATACCGCCTTGCCCCAGCTTCAGATCATGACCCAGCACACGTGCGGCGGGCGAGCCGTGGGACGGCAGCAGCGCATCCTTATGGTCGTCCATACGCTGCTTCATGGCGCGGATATCGGCGATGGCGGCGAAGTCCAGATGTTGCCGCCAGACGAAAGGCCGGATGGCCTCCAGAAACCGCCGCCCGAGCGCCAGATCGCCCGCCACGGGGCGCGCCTTGATCATCGCCGCGCGCTCCCAGGTCTGAGCCGCACCCTCGTAATAGGCCAGCGCCCCGGCCAGAGTAATGGCCGGCGGGGTGGAGCCGGGGTCTGGCCGTAGCCGCAAATCGGTGCGGAACACATAGCCCCCGGCGTCGCGTTGCTGCATCAAGCTGACAAGATCGCGTGTAAGCCGGGCGAATAGGACGCCCAGGCGTTCAGAGCTATAGGAATGCGACTCGGCATCGTAGATGAGGTCCGGGTCGTAGATGAGAATGAGGTCCACATCGCTGGAAAAATTCAATTCCCGCCCACCCAGCTTGCCCATCGCAAGCACGGTGAAGCCGGAGCCACGGGCAGGGGAACCAGGATGCGGCAGGCGCAGCGCGCCATCGTCGTTGGCGGCCCGCAGCAGATGCGAGACCGCAAGTTTCAGCGCGCCTTCCGCCAGGTCGGACAGGGCGCCGGTCACTTGATCCAGACCCCAGGCGCCGCCGATATCGGCGATTGCGGCAGCCAGGGCGACGTGCCGCTTGGCGGCGCGCATCACCGCGGCTGTATCGGCGCGGCTCAGCGTAGGCGGCGCGGCGGAGAGACGGCTGAGGGCAACGTCACACACCGCATCCGGGCCCTGAGTCAGAATCGCCCGCAGAATCTCGGGCTCTCCCAGCGCCAGTTGGGCGAGATAGGGGCTGTTGCCGCCAAGGCAATCGAGCAGCCGGGCGGTGGCTTCGTCCTGCGGCCCAGGAAAGGCCTGGCGGAGCCGTGCAGCGGCTTGGGCATCGCGGGCCGGCGGAAACGCCATCATGCCAACAGCCTGACAGAGCCGTTTTTCAAAGTCATCGTGGCGTCACGTCAGGGCAGGCATCGCCGCCCCGGATGCTGCTGATTTGCTGAGAGCGGCGAGTTCCCAGGCAGCCCATCTGTTCATGGATGCCGTCATCGGGCTGCTGGGGCTTGCCGCCCTGGCCGCCTGTATCTTCGCCTGGCGCCTGTCCCAGGGCCCGATCGACATCACGCGTCTGGTTCAGCGCGAGCAACCTTTGCTGACTGGCCCAGGCGCGCATTTGTCGATCGGCGGGGCGGCCCTCGCGTGGGAGGGGTTCACCACAAAGGGCCAGCCTCTGGATGTCAGGGTCAAGGATGTGGCCATCGCCACCGATGACGGCAGCCTTCAGGCGCAGATGCCAAGCGGGCAGGTGACCTTGTCGATCGGCCAGTTGCTGCTTGGCCGAATCGTGCCGCAAACCATCATGATCGACGGCGCGACGGTGCACATGCAGCGCCGCAAGAATGGCGCATGGCGCCTCGACCTCGGCAACCGCAGCGCCGCGCCCTCGGGCGGCCCGGGCGCGGAGGCGATGCTCCAGGAGCTGACACGCCCGGCCCGCCCGGGCGATAATCTTCCCTGGCTCAGCCAGTTGCGTAAAGTGCAGATACGCGATGCCAAATTCTCCATCAGCGACGCCGCCCTGGGCGTGCTGTGGGAGGCGCCGCACGCCGAGGCCGACCTGAAACGTCTGAGCAGTGGCGGGGTGGCTGGCCATGCGCGGCTGGATCTCGCGGTCGGTGACGTGCATGCCACGCTGTCGGCCAAGGCGGAGCTAAAGGCGGACGGCACTCATATCACCGCCAGCACAACGCCGCTTTCGCCGGCGGCCTTGGCCAAGATCGCACCGCAATTCGGCTTTCTGGACGCGGTGAATGCCCCGGTTGCGTTCACCCTGGATGCGACACTCGGCCCCGGGCTCGCCCCGCAATCCGCCCAGCTGGATGTGTTGGCCGGTGCCGGCACAATGAAGGCTGGCACCGGCATTGTGGCGCTGCAATCGGCGGCGGCCAGATTCTCCGCCAAGCCCGCCGAATTGCGGCTGGACTCCCTGCGCATCGCCTTCGCCGCGGCCAAAGGCCACCAATCCCCGCCGGTGCTGACGGGCACAGCAAGCGCCGCGCTAAATGCCGGCAAGATCCAGGCTTCCTTCCAGTTCGCGGTGGACCGGCTGGAATTCGCCGATCTGGCCGATTACTGGCCAGAAGGCACGGGGGGCGGCTCGCGTCCCTGGATGGTGGAAAACGTGATCGCGGGCCATGCGCATGATGCCCATGTCGAGGGCACGATCAACGCGCACACGGATTTCTCCGGCCTCCAGGTGGCATCGCTGAGCGGCGGCATGCTCGCCGATGATGTGACGCTGTTCTGGCTGAAGCCGATCCCGCCACTGACCCATGGACATGCGCGGCTGACCATCGAAGGTCCGGATTCGCTGCGGGTAACCATGGACAGCGCCGAGCAGGGTCAGTTGCAACTGACCTCCGGATCGCAGATCCGGATCACCAGACTGCAGGAAGCGCATCAGTTCGGCGATATCGAGGCGCATCTGCAAGGCAATCTGGCCGACGCGCTGGCCCTGCTCAACCACCCGCGCCTGAAGCTGCTATCGCGTGCCGGGCTGGATTTTGCCGATGCCGCCGGGCAGGTGACGGCGACGATTTCCGTGCACCTTCCCCTGGAGGACAGGGTGACAATCGCCGATATCCATGTCGGCGCCACCGGGACAATGACGGATGTACATCTCAGCCGGATTGCCGCCGATCGCGACCTGGAGCGCGCCCAGCTCGCGCTGAAGGTGGATGATGACGGCATGACCATCACCGGCAATGGCATCTATGCCGGCATCCCCGCCAACCTTGTTCTGGACATGGATTTTCGCAACGGGCCGGCCAACCAGGTGCTTCAGCACATCGTGGCGAACGGTACGGCGTCACCCACGCAACTTCTGCAGGCCGACCTGCTGCCCGCGGGTGTGGTGCGCAGTTTTGCCGCCGGCACCACCGCGGTGCATGCGGAGTATTCCGGGCTGCGGGACAATACGGCCACGCTGCTCGTGGATGCCGATCTGACCGGTGCGCAACTGAAGACGCCCCTTGGCTGGCAGAAGGAAACCGGGCCACAGGCCAAGGCCGGGGCGCGGCTTTCAATCGACCATGGCCGCCTGGTGGGAATTGACCAGTTGCATGCGGAGGGGCCCGGATTGGCGATCACCAGCCATGCCACCATTGAGGCGGGCCACACACGCGCTCTTGTGCTGGACAGGATTGAGCTGGGCCGCACCCGGGCCCATGGCGAGATTGGCTTCCCGGCCGCCCCCACCAGCCGCCTGACGGTGAGCCTGTCGGGGCCGATGCTCGATCTTTCCTCCTATCTCGATGAGCCGCAAGCGGACCGCGCGAACAACGTACCGGCCACGCCCGACGATACACCCGACCAACCCGAAGACCAGAAGCCGGGCCAGCCATGGGAGACGGACCTGAATTTCGATCGGGTCCAGCTGGCGAAAGGCAAGACTCTGAGGCCGTTCACCCTGACCGCGGCCAGCGACGGCCTGCATGTGGCGCGGGCGCAAGCCGATGCCGGCGCGCCCGGCGAGCTTTCCGCCAGCATTGTGCCCAGCAGAGGAATACGGCGCGTCTCGGTGATTTCGTCGGATGCCGGGGTATTCCTGCAGGCGATGGGGGTGGCTGATAATCTGGTGGGCGGCCATCTGCGGCTGGAGGGGGTGTTCGCCGATAATCAGCCGGGCGACCCACTGACCGGCACCGCCACGCTGGAGAATTTCCAGCTACGCTCGGCCCCGGCGATCGGACGATTGTTGCAGGCAATGACACTTTACGGAGTGACCGATGTGCTACGCGGGCCGGGCCTGCATTTCTCGAAGATGGTAGCCCCCTTCCGCTGGCAGCGGCGGGTGCTGCATCTGGAAAATGCCCGGGCTTTTTCGCCCTCGCTCGGGCTGACGGCACAGGGTGATATCGACCTGAAGAACCGCACCGCTAATGTAACGGGAACGGTGGTACCGGCGTATTTCTTCAACCAGTTGCTCGGCAATTTGCCGCTGATCGGCAAGGTCTTCTCGCCCGAGAAAGGCGGCGGCGTGTTTGCCGCACGTTATTCGGTGAAAGGAAAGCTGGCCGACCCCAAGGTGGGCGTGAACCCACTCTCCGCGCTGACACCGGGGTTCTTGCGTGAGGGTTTTGGGTTGCTGGCGCCAACTGCCAACCTGCCGAAAAAGTGATTCGGGCATTCACAGGGTGCTAATGGTCGGGCCGCACCAGCAAGTGGAGGGTGAGCCAGGCGAGGGCATAGCCGGCGGCGGCGGCGGCGAACATTGGCAGAAGCGTGCCATGGGTCTGCAGGATGCCGGCGGCATGCAGGGCAATGGCGCCGCCGATATTGCCGAAAAACGCCATAAAGCCGGTGACGGCGCCAACGCGGGCGGCCGGGAACCACCCCGCCGCCAGGCCGAAGATGTTGGTGGCGAAGGCCTGGTGGGATGCCAGGGCAAGGCCCGCGATCAGAACGCTGCCCCACAGGCTGTGCACCAGCAGGATGCAGCTGATGGGCAATACCGTGACCGCCGCCCCTGCCATGACCAGAGAGCGCGCATTCTTCACCCCGCGCATTGCCAGCATGCCTGGCAAGGCACCACCAATCAGCGAGCCGGCGCCGGCCATGATATAGATGGAAGCGACCGGCAGGCCGAGATGCGCCATGTTCAGGTTGAACCGGAGATGCAGAAAATCCGGCAGCCAGAACAACATGAACCACCAAGCCTGATCGGTGAGTAATTTGGCCAACGCCAGCGCCCATGCGCGGCGGTCGGTGAGCATAGGCGGCGCTTTGGCGCCATCGCCTGGCGAGGGAACCGGTTGCTGTTCCACCCGGTGGATCGGCAAGCCCAGCCACAGCGCCAGGCAGACAAAGCCGAAAGCACCGAGCAGAAGAACCGTTATTTGCCAGCCGACGGCAACATATAGGCCAGTGACCACCAGCGGGGTGATGACGGCGGCGAGATTCGGCGCCATATTGCCGATGCCGATGGCAAAGGTTCTTTCCTCCGGCGGGAAGAACGCCGTGACCGCCTTCATGCTCGCGGGTGTGGCGACGGCTTCGAAAATGCCCAGCGCCACGCGGGCAGCGACGAACTGGTTTACGGTGACGGCGGCGGCATGTGCCATGGCGGCCGCACTCCAGCCGCCGAGGCCAACGGCAAAACCCCAGCGCAGGCCTATGACATCCATGAACCAGCCGGCGCCGAGCAGGGCGAGGGCGATGGCGATCTGGAAGCTGGTTGTCATCAGGCCGTAATCGGCGCCGCTCCAGCCGAATTGGCGGTCCAGCACCGGCTTGAGCAAGGCGAGAAACTGGCGATCGGCGTAGCTGACCATGGTGACGACGAACACCAGCACCAGGAACGCCCAGCGAAGGCGGGAGCCGGCGCTGGCGGATCGGGTGTCACGTTGCATGGTGGCTGCTCCCAAGGCCGGCATCTTCCCGCCTTCGGTGCGGGCGCCGTCAGCGGCCGCCGCAAAGCGGCAGCTTACGGGTTCCTGTTCAGAACGACTTGTGGAGTTCTATGCCGAAATAGCGGCGGTAATCACGTGGCACCCAGCGTTCCACGCCGCCGATGCTGCCATAGGCGAGATAAGACGAATAATTCTGGTTGGTGATGTTCTTGACCAGGCCGGTGATACGCCAATCCTGCGACAGATTCGCCAGGCCAATGCTGGCGTTCCAGATGCCGTAGGCAGGCTGGATCGTCTGCGGGGTTTCCGTCAGCTGATATTGGGTAGAACTTTGCCACGCATAGTCGGTGCCAAGGGTAACGACGTAATCGTCGGTAATCGACAAGTCATAGCTGGCACGACCATCGAATTTCCATTTTGGCGAGAATGGCAGTGGCTCGCCATTGATGTTGCAGGACGATCCCGGACCGAGCGTGGGTGGGCAGAGGAAACTATCCACGCGCGCCTGGGTATAGGCGAACAGGCCGGTGAGATTCAGCGGTGGTATCGGCCGCGCGGTGATATCCCCTTCCATGCCCTTGCTGGAGACCGATCCGGCATTGATCAGGCGGGTGACGATGGCGCCAGCCACCTCATCGGGGAAGTTGGCCTGATAATTCTGGAAATCTTCGATAAAGCCGTCAAGATTAACCACCAGCCGGTCGGCGAGCAGGCGCGATTTCAACCCCACTTCATAGGCGTTGGAGGTTTCCGGCTTCAGTGGATTTGTCTGCAGCGCGGTCATGTTGAAGAATACATTATAGGCGGGGCCTTTATAGCCGCGCGAATAGGTGGCGTAGGCCATTACATCGGGCAAGAGGTCATATTGCAGGCCGGCACGATCGGAATAGGCAGCCACCTCGTTGGAGCCTTCGCTCGAAAATTTCGGCGCGATGCCGGTGACAGAGACGTGCGAGCTGGAAAGGCGGCCGAACGTGTAGCTGAGATCATCCTTCACCAGGCGCAGGCCGAGTATGCCGCGGAACTTGTCGGTAAAATTCAAATTGGCTTCGCCGAATATCGCCAGATCATTGCCATCGGTGCCATATTGCGCCAGGCCGCGATTGAAGACAGGGCCGGTCTTGCTATAGGCATCGAGCTGCCGGTCATATTGCTCGTTATCGACTGCCAGCATGTAATACATGCCCGCCTGCCAATCGAGGAAGCCGCCCTTTGGCGAGGCAAGGCGGGTTTCCTCGGTAACCTGGTTGAACAGCAGATCGCCGCGATCCTGGATTTGCGGCAGGCTGGCGGTGAGCAGCGAGCCCGCATCGTAATCCTGCCGCTGGGTATTGTGCCAGATCCGATAGGACGTGATCGATGTGAGAGTAAGATCCCCTAGGCCTTTTTCCACCGTCAGCGCAATGCCGCCATTATCATCATTGGCACCGCTGGTTTCGTTGCTGTTGACGGTGGTGTTGCTGAGCGAGGGGATGATGCCAGATCTGGCCAGGTTGCTTGCCAGGCCGAGATTAGGCTTGATGATGTCGGTGGGATAGGCTTCCTGGCTGGTGGCGACGAACACGCCGTTCGGCACCGTGTCGTGCGATTTCAGATAATCGAATTCCAGGGTTGCCTTCAGATCGTCGGAAGGTTGCCATTGCAATTTGGCCCGGAAACCGCTGCGCAGAAAGCCATTCACCGTCTTGTTGTCGTAGGCATCGTGCACGTTGCCGTTGAAACCGCCATCCAGCAGAGACAGTACGCCGGTGAGGTTGGGCGCGATGGTGCCGGAGACGCCGCCTTCCAGCCGGTATTCATCGCCGCCGCCAAAATAGCCGGCATTGGCCCAGGCGTGGAAATCCGGCGTGGGTTGCCTGGTGGTGATATTCACCACGCCGGCGGAGGCGTTCTTGCCGAACAATGTGCCCTGCGGGCCACGCAGTATCTCGATCTGATCGACGCCGGGAATTTCCACCGTGGCCTGGCCGGCGCGGGCCAGGACCACGCCGTCGATGACCGTGGAAACGTCGGGTTCCACGCCGGGGGAGGTGGAGATGGTACCCAGGCCGCGGATGAAAATGGTGCGGTCTTTGTTCGATGAGCTGGTGCGGAAATCGGCTGATGGCACGGTGGCCAGAATATCCTGCAACGTGTTCAAATTCGCCGCTTTCAAGGCGGTGCCGCTGAGAACCGTGACAGCAACAGGCACTTTCTGCAGCCGCTCGGAACGCCGGCGGGCGGTGACCTTGATTTCCTCCACACCGGCAGCTGGGACCGGCTTTGCTTCTGATGCGGCCGTCTGGGCGTGAAGTGGCGAGGGCGCGGCTGCGAGGCAGACAGAACCGAGCAGCGCGGCGCGCAAGGTCGCGGCGAGCGGAAGACGAGACATGAACACTCCGGAGATTATCAGCGGCAATGGACGTTATTTAGAAACACCACTTACCGACTACGGTAACCCTGTCAAGAACGACAAAACCGCGTGGATTCCGCCTTGTGGCGGTTTTGCAACGTGGTTTAACGCGCCAGCGCGGCATGCGACAGGCGTGGCAACACGTGGCGGGCAAAGAGGTCGCACTCGGTGGCGTGAGGGTAGCCGGAGAGGATGAAGGCATCGATGCCGGCCGCCCGATAGGCAAGCAGCTTGGCCAGCACCTGATCCGGGTTGCCGACAATGGCGGCGCCGCAGCCAGACCGGCCGCGGCCAATGCCGGTCCATAGATGTTCCTCGGCATAGCCATCGGCGTCGGCGCTCTCACGCAAATCATTCTGCTTGCCAACCGAGAGCGATGTGGTGTCGAGCGATTTGGTGCGAATTTCGGCGCCGACATGGTCATCCAGCCGTGAGACCAGCCTGGCGGCGGCGGCCCGCGCCTCGGCCTCCGTTTCACGCACGATCATGTGCACGCGATAGCCGAAGCGCAGCCTGCGCCCATGGCGCGCGGCGCGCGCGCGCATATCGGCGATGATATCGCGCACCGCCTGCATGCGGTCTGGCCACATGAGGAAAACATCGGCCTGCTGCGCCGCGACATCGCGCGCGGGCTCCGACAGACCGCCGAAATAAAACAAGGGCGCGCCGCCGCTTACGGTGCGGATGCGCGGCGGCGGCAATGTGATCTGGTAAAACTCGCCGTGAAAATCGATCGTCTTGCCATCCAGCAGATCGCGCAGAATTGTCATTGCCTCCAGCGTGCGCTGGTAGCGCGGGGCGCTGGCCAAGGTCTCGCCCGGCATGTCGCTGCTGATGATATTGATGCTGAGCCGGCCCCCGAGCATCTGATCCAGCGTGGCCAATTGGCGCGCCTGTTGCGGCACCCACATTTCGCCACAGCGAATAGCGGCGAGCAATTTGATCCGACTGGTCAGCGGCGCCATGCCGGCGGCGAAAGCCAGCGTATCGATACCCAGGGCATAGCCGGAGGGCAGCAGGATATTGTCCAGCCCTGCGTTTTCGGCGGTGAGCACGATGTTGCGGCAATGGGCGAAACTGGCGCGCAGGCTTGGATCCGGCACCCCAAGAAATTCGTAATCATCATCGCACAGGGCGGAAAACCAGGCGATTTCGCAGGGCGAGCCGGTCACGGCAGAGGCGCCTGGCGCGCAGCGGTAAGGATTTCATACCAATCGCCTCGGCTGAGCTTCACCTCGAAGGCCTGTGCCGCCTGGGCGATACGGTCCGGCTGCTGGGAGCCGATAATGGGAATGGGGTGGGCGGGGTGGGCCATGACCCAAGCATAGGCGACGGCGGTGCGGGCGACGTCGTCGCGCTGAGCAATGCGGTCCAGCGCGGCAATCACGTGTTTCGTGCGCTGGTCATCGCCTTGCCCGCCCAGACGGCCGCCACCGAGCGGCGACCAGGCGAGCACGGACATCTGCTGCGCCATCGCCTGGTCGAGCACACCATCGGTGATGGGGGCAATGGCCAAAGGCGAGAATTCCGGCTGTTGCGAGGCGAGTGGAAACGGGAGAAACGCCTGCAGGGCCTGGGTTTGGGCGGCGCTGTAATTGGAGACGCCGGCATGGAGAATCTTGCCGGACTCCCGCAGTTTGACCAGCGCGCCGGCAACCTCTTGCGGGTGGGCCAGCGTGTCTGGACGGTGGATTTGATAGAGCTCTACATGATCGGTTTGCAGGCGGCGCAGTGAGGCTTCGCAGGCGGCAATCAGGTAGGCGGCGCTGGAATTATAGGGCGTGGGCGGGATGATGCCGCCTTTGGTGGCGAGCACCATGCGGGCGCGGAGCGCGGTTTCCTGCGCGACGACCTGGCCGAGCAGGGTTTCGGCATCGCCAAAGCCGGATGTGCCGTTGAAACCATAGATGTCGGCAGTGTCGAACAAGGTGATGCCGGAATCCAAGGCGGCATGCACGAGTGTGCTGGCCTGCTCGGTGGAGATACCATGGAAGCGCCACATGCCCCAGGCCATGGATGAAACCGCCAGGCCCGTGGCGCCGAGAACGCGGCCCTCGCGCGGAACGGCCAGCAAGGGGTGAGGCATGGACATGCAGCTTTACCTTCAGGTGACGCGCCCCTAAACCCGGGCCGCCTTCGGCTGGCAAGTGGGCCGGCGGCGGCTGTTAATGTGGGGTTTTTTTCAAGAGGGCAGCATGCGCGTTGGGTTGATCGGTACAGGTTTAATGGCGCAGGAGCATATCCGCAACCTGGCGCTGATTCCACGGGCGCAGGTGGTGGCGCTGGTTGATCCGGTGCCGGCGTCGCTGGACTGGGCAAAGACCACCCTGGGGAAGAGGGCTGAAGGGGTGGGCTGTTTTACCGATGTGCCATCGATGCTGGCGGCAATTAAGCTTGATGCCGTGATAATTGCCTCGCCAAACCATACCCATCATGCGGTGCTGCAACCTTTGTTTGGCACCGGTTTGCACATATTGTGCGAAAAGCCGCTGGCGACAACGATAAACGATGCCCGTGACCTGGCAGCGCGGGCGGCAGCGCATGGCGGCATTTTCTGGGTGGGCATGGAATATCGCTATATGCCGCCAGTGACGCGCTTTATTGCCGACATCAAGGCCGGCCGCACCGGCGTGTTGAAGCGCCTGGCGATTCACGAGCACCGGTTTCCGTTTCTGCCGAAGGTGGGAGACTGGAACAGGTTCAATCGCAATTCCGGCGGCACCATGGTGGAGAAATGCTGCCATTTCTTCGATCTGATGCGCTGCATCACTGGCGCCGAACCGCTGCGCGTGTTCTGCTCCGGCGCTGCTGACGTGAACCATCGTGATGAGCGTTATGGCGGGGAAACCCCTGATATTATCGATAATAGTTTTACCATCGTGGATTTCGACAATGGCACGCGGGCGATGCTCGATCTATGCATGTTCGCCGAAGGTGCGGAGGAGCAGGAGAGGCTGGTGGCCATTGGCGACACGGCGAAACTGGAGGTGGGCATTCCGAGTGGGATGCTGGTGCACAGCCCACGCGTGAATGTGGTACAGCCTAAGCAGGTGACGCAGGAACATGTGGCGGTGGATGAAGCAGCCCTGGTGGCCGGGCACCACCATGGGGCGACATTCTATCAGTTGCAGGCTTTTATGGCGGCGATTGAGACCGGCGCTGCGCCGGCGGTGAGTGCGGCCGATGGGTTGATGGCGGTGGCGATGGGGATTGCCGCAGAGCGGAGTGCGGCGGAGAAGCGGATGGTGGAGATGGCGGAGGTGTTGGGCGGTGTGGGGTGAAACCCGTTAAGTCTGCAACAAGCGGGACGCCTTGCCCAGCGTGAGAGTGGCGCAAGGTGCTTTGCTTCTCCGCCCTAAGATTGAAAGTCGCTGAGCAAGTCAGAGCAGGTCGCGCCGGATGATGGAGGTCTTGCTTCGTTTGAAATGGAAGCGCACATTCCCGGATATGCACACGCTGAACGCGGAGGTCACCTATCAGCTGAATGGCTGGACGGCAGGGTTGTTCGCCAACAATAACGGCAGCTTTGCCA
>Ga0116229_10005823_pt1 | contig 19989 bp, 20 predicted proteins | sample S1TSphgellanicum_3_FD_87313 | JGI IMG/M metagenome (GOLD analysis project Ga0116229, IMG submission 87313) | Host-associated microbial communities from peat moss isolated from Minnesota, USA - S1T2_Fc - Sphagnum magellanicum MG | ecosystem: Host-associated > Plants > Peat moss > Unclassified... | reverse complement strand
GGGACGGAGACGTCGGACGACGCCGCGGTCTATCGGCTGAACGCGACCCAGGCCATCGTGGCGACGACGGACTTCTTCACGCCCGTGGTGGACGATCCGTTCGTATTCGGCCAGATCGCGGCCACAAACGCCCTATCCGATATCTACGCCATGGGGGCGAAGCCTATCCTGGCCCTGGCGCTGGTCGGAATGCCCTTGGGCGTGATCGCCATGGAGGACGTGCAGCAGATTCTGGCCGGGGGCGCCTCGGTTTGCGCGGCGGCGGGCATACCGGTGGCCGGCGGTCATTCGATCGATAGCGCCGAGCCGATCTATGGCCTCGTGGCGCTGGGCCTGGTTCACCCCGATAAGGTGCTGCGCAACACCGGCGCGAGGTTGGGCGACCAGCTGATCCTGACCAAGGGCCTTGGCGTGGGCGTGTTCAGCGCTGCGCTGAAGCAGGATCGCTTGAGCGCTGAAGGCTACCGCGCCATGGTCGCATCGACCACGCACCTGAACACCGTCGGGCAAGATTTGCCGGACATCGCGGGCGTCCATGCCGTCACCGACATTACGGGGTTTGGCCTCCTCGGCCATACGCTCGAAATGGCGCGGGGTTCGGGCGTGCGGATTGCGCTGCGGTGGTCGCAGATACCTCAACTCGACGGCGCCTGGGCCTTGGCGCAGGCGGGGGTGAGAACCGGGGCGGCCGTACGCAACTGGGCCAGCTATGGCGCGGCGGTCCAGCTCTCGCCGGACCTGCCCGAGGCGGCGCGCGATCTTCTCTGCGACCCGCAAACCAGCGGCGGCCTCCTGATCAGCGTCGCCGCCGAAGACGCCCAGGCCGTCTTGACCCACGTGCGTCGGGCCGGATTCGAGGCGGCGGCGATTGTGGGCGAGGCGGTCGCTGGGCCGCCGGGCCTCGACATCTCTTGAGTTTCGCCTATCTCGTGACTCTAGCGAGATCGTCGATCCTTACAGGCCGGTTCAGCTTGGGTTCAGGTTGGATGGCCTAAAGGTGAAATTAATCGGACTGGGCGTGTACGGCCCAAATTCGGACTGAGGTCACAGATGTTGAAAAAGACGCTTGCGGCCCTGATGGGCGCCTCTCTTATGATCGCCCCCTTTACGGCGGCTTCGGCCCAAGGTCACGGCGGTGGCGGCTTCCATGGCGGATCGTTTCATAGCGCTGGCGCCTATCACGGCGGTTATGGTGGGTACCATGGCGGCTATGGCTACGGCTATCGGGGCTGGGGTTATGGCGGATGGGGCTATGGCTGGGGTCTGGGCCTCGGCTTCGGCCTAGGCGCTGCGCTCGCCTACGACAGCTTCTATCCTGGCTATTGGGGCTACGGTTATCCCGCCTATTGGGGCTATCCTGTCGGCTACGACTACGACGCCGGATATGCCGATCCCTGGGCCTATGATTACGGCTCAAGCTACCCCGCGGCCGCCTACGGCGCGCCTGCAACCACGCCGGCCCCGGCCGCCGCGTCTAGCGGACAGAATTGCGGCAAGTGGGTCTGGCACGCAGATCAGAACCAGTATCGGTTCGAGACCCACGCCTGCTAAAGGCCAGGCTTAAGACCCGAGGCTTGATGCGACCTGAGGGCGGGGACGAAAGTCTCCGCCCTTATGCGTTAGACCTTAGAGCCTTTCCGGATCAGATGGAATCATCTGATCCGGACAAAAAGGCTCTACATCAAAAGTTTAGAGCGTGACGGGCGGCGGAACCGGTATCCACTTCCGCCTGTCACGCTCTAAATCCATAGGCGGCCCAGAGCGCCAGTCCGGCGGCGACAGCGGCGCTCAGGCCCAGCGCGACGGCCGATCCACGGCGCGCCGGTTGCGGCTCACCCGCCGACGTCGCCACTCGCTTACGACCCGTCAGCATGGGGCCGATCAGATTGTCCCGGCGTACAATCCCATAGAAGGCGATGGCGCAGAGGTGCAGAGCGATCAGCGCCAGCAGCACATTGAACAGCACCGTATGCCAGTGCGCCGCCGCCCGCCCCGCCTGAAAGCTGACGCGATCCGCCAGCGGGCCGGACTCCAACCCATCGACATCGACGCAGAAGAGGCCAAACCCGATTTCCGCAGCCATGACGCCCAGGAGCGCCACAACGCTCCAGCCGCCCATGGGATTATGGCCGACGCCTGCTTCCGCCTCAGCCCCCGTCGCCAGCTTGATCGCATAGCGAAGTACGGTCCTTGGTCCCCGCACAAAGCTGGCGAATCGGGCGTTCGCGTCGCCGAACACGCCCCAGGCCAAGCGGAACAGCACCAAGCCTAGGAGCGCGCAGCCGATCCGGATGTGCCAATCCATCTGATCATGGCTTTCGGTCCACCAGGCGAGCGCGGTGAGGACGATGATCAGGCCATGGACCCAACGCGTCGGCGCGTCCCAAACCTTGACAATTAATCCCCGCCGCCCCGGCTGGGGAGGCGCAGAGCCGTCAGTCATCGCGCTGACGGAACGCTTCGTGGCAGGTCTTGCAGGTCTGGCCCAAGACTTGAGCCTGGGCGCGGATCGCCGCGAGGTCGCCGCCCGCCGCGACGAGATCGAGCTTATGCGCGGCGTCGGCGAAGGCGGACGCGTCGCGCTTGAATTCGTCGGGCTTGGTCCAAATCTCGGCCTTGGCCTGGGTCTTCAGCCCAGTCGGCAGACCGCTGCCCGCCGGAAACCAGGTCAGGAGCTGGGGCGCCAGCGCATCGATCTGCTTCACCGACGCCTGAACCCCGGGAAGAGCCGGCGTGGGCGACTTCAGCTGTTCAGACATGGCCTTGGCGGCCTTGCCGATCTCCTTGAAATGGCCTTGGCGCGCTTGGATCACGCCTAAGACGTCGGCCGCCGCCGCGCTCGCAGCGACCACGACCACCAAGGCCGTCGCCGCAAATATCGCGGATCGCCGTCCCCGACCCATTCCACCAGCCTTTAATGTCACCTTCAGCCTCCGGCCACGTTTATTCCCCGTAGTTGAAACCCAAAAGCAGGGGCGCCGTCCAGCGCTCGCTTGCGCGGCATTCCTTTTGTTAAGCGCAAACTTAGAACCTCTGTGACGCCACCCGCTTTACGCAGGGTCTCAGTGGGCCTAAATCCGCCGCAACCAAGCCTGCAAACCTACAGGCGCCCTTCGCCGTGGGAGGCCCTTGCCGATGAAGTCGAAAGTCTATGCCGACGCAGCCTCCGCCCTGGAGGGAGTTCTGTTCGATGGCATGACCCTCATGTCCGGCGGCTTCGGCCTATCGGGTAATCCGGAAAACCTGATCCCCGCCCTGAAAGAGGCGGGCGTGAAGGATTTGACGGTGGTCTCCAACAATTGCGGCGCCGATGGCTTCGGCCTCTGGATGCTGCTCAACAATGGCCAGATCCGCAAAATGATCTCGTCCTATGTGGGCGAGAACAAGCTGTTTGAGCAGCTCTATCTGTCCGGCGAGCTGGAGCTGGAGCTGACGCCCCAAGGCACGCTGGCCGAGCGCATCCGCGCGGGCGGCGCGGGCATTCCCGCCTTCTACACCAAGACAGGCGTCGGCACCGTGGTGGCTGAGGGCAAGGAAACGCGGGACTTCGATGGCGAGCTTTATGTGATGGAGCGCGGCCTTGTCGCCGACCTCTCCATCGTCAAGGCCTGGAAGGCCGATCCGGAGGGCAACCTCGTGTTTCGCAAGACGGCGCGAAACTTCAATCCAGTCATGGCGACGGCCGGCAAGTTCACCATCGCCGAGGTCGAGCACATTGTGGCGCCGGGTGAACTGGACGGAGACAGTATCCATACGCCAGGCATTTACGTTGATCGTATCATCCAAGGCGTGAACTATGAGAAGCGGATCGAACGGCGCACCACCCGCCCGCGACCCGAAGCCGCCGCGATAGCCGGAACGGAGCTCTGAGATGGCCTGGACGCGTGAACAGATCGCCGAACGCGCCGCCCGCGAATTGCAGGACGGCTTCTACGTCAACCTCGGGATCGGCATTCCGACGCTGGTCGCCAACTACATCCCCGACGGCGTCCATCTGACGCTGCAGAGCGAGAACGGCATGCTGGGCATGGGCCCGTTCCCCTACCCCGGCGATGAAGACCCTGACCTGATCAACGCCGGCAAGCAGACTATTACGGAGCTTCCGACCACCTCCTACTTCAGCTCGGCCGACAGCTTCGCCATGATCCGCGGCGGCCATATCGATCTGACGATCTTGGGCGCCATGGAGGTGTCGGAAAAGGGCGACATCGCCAACTGGACCATCCCCGGCAAGATGGTGAAGGGCATGGGCGGCGCCATGGACCTGGTCGCCGGCGTCAAGCGGGTGGTCGTGGTGATGGAGCACGCCAACAAGGCCGGCGAGAGCAAGCTCTTGAAGACCTGCACCCTGCCCCTCACCGGCGCGGCCTGCGTCGATCTGATCGTCACCGACCTTGCGGTGTTCGAGGTGGACAAGAAGGGCGGCTCAGGCCTGAAGCTGATCGAATTGGCGCCGGGCGTGAGCCTGGATGAGGTGACGGCAAAGACGCAAGCCGGCTTCACCACCAGCCTGAAGGCGGAGGCCGCAGCTTGAGCGACGTGGTGGACGCCTTCATCTGCGAGGCCAAACGCACCCCCATCGGCCGGTTTGGCGGCTCTTTAGCCTATGTGCGCCCCGACGATCTGGCCGCCACGCCGATCAAAGCCCTGATGGCGGCCAAGCCCGACCTCGATTGGACGGCCGTAGACGAGGTGGTTCTGGGCTGCGCCAACCAGGCGGGGGAGGATAACCGCAACGTCGCCCGGATGGCGGCCCTGCTGTCAGGCCTCCCCAGTTCGGTTCCCGGAACCACCCTCAACCGGCTCTGCGCCTCGGGTCTGGATGCGGTCGGGTCGGCGGCGCGCAGCATCCGCGCAGGCGAGACCAGCCTGGTGATTGCGGGCGGCGTCGAGTCCATGACCCGCGCGCCCCTGGTGATGGGCAAGGCCGAAGGGGCCTTCCAGCGCTCCGCCGCCATCGAGGACACCACGATTGGCTGGCGCTTCATCAACCCTCTGATGAAAGCGCAATACGGCGTTGAGTCCATGCCGGAAACGGCCGAAAATGTTGCAGAAGACTTTCAGGTCAGCCGCGCCGACCAGGACGCCTATGCGCTGCAAAGTCAGCAGCGCGCGGCGGCGGCGCAAAGCGCGGGTTGGTTTGCCGAAGAGATCACGCCGGTGACAGCGAAGGACGCCAAGGGCAAGCCCTTCGCGTTCGAGGCGGACGAGCACTTGCGCCCGGACACCACGCTGGAGGCGCTGGCCAAGCTGAAGACCCCGTTCCGCAAGGATGGGTCTGTGACGGCCGGCAACGCCTCGGGCGTCAACGACGGGGCGGCGGCGATGTTTGTGGCGTCGCAAGAGGCCGCAGCGCGCCATGGTCTGACGCCCCGCGCCCGGATCTTGGGCATGGCGACCGCTGGGGTCGAGCCCCGCGTGATGGGCATAGGTCCCATCCCGGCGTCTCAGAAGCTGATGGCGCGGCTCGGCTTAAAGATCAGCGACTTCGATCTGATAGAGCTGAACGAGGCCTTCGCCAGTCAGGTGATCGCGGTCTTACGCGCGCTCGGCGTCGATCCGGTGTCGCAGATCGTCAATCCGCAAGGCGGGGGCATTGCGCTCGGCCACCCCTTAGGCATGAGCGGCGCGCGGCTGGCGATGAGCGCGACGCAGCAGATGCAACGCACCGGCGCCAAGCGGGCGCTCGTCACCCTGTGCGTCGGGGTTGGCCAGGGCGTCGCCCTCGCCTTGGAGCGGGTTTGAGCGCGCGTGACCACGCTTAGCGCCGGTCGCGGGCTGCTTGGGCCGCTCTTCAGCTCAGACGCGGTCAGCGCCGCCTTCGACGATGCGGCCACGATCCAGGCCATACTGGATGTGGAAGCCGCCTTGGCGCGCGCGCAAGCCAAGGTCGGGCTAATCCCCCAAAGCGCGGTCGCGCCCATCGCCGCCGCCTGTCGCGCTGAAGCCTACGATATCGACGCGCTGGGCCGCCAAGCGGCGCTGGCCGGCAATACCGCCATTCCCCTGGTCAAGGCGTTGACCGCCGCGGTGCGGGCCGCCGACGAAGACGCCGCCCGCTATGTTCACTGGGGCGCGACCAGCCAGGATATCCAGGACAGCGGCCTCGTCTTGCAAATCCGCGCCGCCTTAGGGCCGCTTCATCGCGACATCGAGCGCCTGGAGTTGGCTCTGGTCGCCCTGGCCACGCGTTACGCCGCCGATCCCATGCCCGGTCGCACCTGGCTCCAGCACGCTGCGCCCATCACCTTTGGGCTGAAGGCGGCGGGGTATTTGTCCACGCTGCGGCGGGCCAAGCGTAGATTGCAGGCGGCGGCCCAAACGGCCCTCGTCCTACAATTGGGCGGCGCTGCGGGCACCCTGGCCTCCTTGGGCGAGCGGGGGATCGAGGTGTCGCAGGCCCTCGCCCAAGAGCTTGATCTGGCCCTACCCGCCCTGCCCTGGCATGGGGCGCGGGATCGGCTGGTCGATCTCGCCTGCGCGCTGGGCGTGCTGACTGGCGCCCTTGGCAAGATGGCGCGAGATCTGTCGCTTATGATGCAGACCGATGTCGGCGAAGCGTTTGAGCCGGCCGCGGCCGGCAAGGGCGGCTCCTCAACCATGCCCCACAAGCGCAATCCGGTGGGCTGCGCCGTAACGCTGGCGGCGGCGATCCGCGTGCCGCCGCTGGTGGCGACAATGCTGGCGGCCATGCCCCAGGAGCACGAGCGAGGCTTGGGCGGCTGGCACGCCGAGTGGGAGACCCTGCCCGAAATCTTCCGCCTCGCCTCGGGCGCCCTGGCGCAGATGGCGGCGGCGTTCGAAGGCCTTGAGGTCGATACCACGACCATGCGGGCCGACCTGGACAAGACCCATGGCCTGTTGATGGCGGAGGCCGTGTCGATGGCCTTGGCCGACCATATCGGCAAGGCCCAGGCCCACCACCTGATCGAAACCGCCAGCCGGCGCGCGCTGTCGGACGGCGTCGGCTTGGCCGAGGCGCTCAGCGCCATGCCGGAAGCGACCCGCCACCTCTCGCCCGAGGCCCTGGCCCAGGTGATGCGGCCAGAGGCATATCTCGGCGCCGCGGCGGCCTTTATCCAGCGCGTGCTCGCGGAAGACGACCCACACTTATGACTAAAGCCTCAACTCCCACGCCTGGTGCAATAGATTACGTCGTGGTGGACGACGGTCGCCGGATCGCCGTGCGTATCGATGGGGCCATAGATCGGCCGCCGCTGCTCTTGTCCAATTCGCTCGGCACGACCTTTCGCATGTGGGATGCGCAGATGCCCGTCTTGAGCCAAGCCTTCCGGGTGATCCGCTATGATAGCCGCGGCCATGGCCAGTCCGATGCGCCGGCCGGCGACTATTCCATCGCCCGCCTCGCCGCCGACGCCCTGGCCGTGCTCGACAGCCTGCATATCGAGAAGGCCGCGTTCGTCGGCCTATCCAAGGGCGGCATGGTGGGCCAGTGGCTGGGCGCCCATGCTCCGGAGCGGTTGACCCGCCTGGTGCTCGCCAACACCGCCGCCTGGATGGGGCCGCCGCAAGCCTGGCAGGCGCGGATCGAGGCCGTGCTGAAAGACGGCATGGGCGCGGTCACCGAGGCGGTTTTGGAGCGCTGGTTCACCCCAGGTTTCCGCGATGCGGCGCCAGAGGCTGTAGCGCCGGTACGCGACATGCTGCTGGCCACCGCGCCGGAGGGCTATGCCGGCTGCTGCGCCGCCATCCGCGACATGGATCAGCGGGCCAGTCTCCCGGCCATCCGCGTGCCGACCCTGGTGATCGGCGGTCTTCAGGACCCCGCTACGCCACCGGCCAAGGCGGAAGAAATCGCCGCCGGCGTCGCCGACGCTAAGCTGGTGATGCTGGACGCGGCCCACCTATCCAACATCGAGCAGCCAGAGGCCTTCAACGCGGCGCTGGTTGGGTTTCTTTGAGGACGTTGCATATCGCAGCCACCTGTGCGTGCTTCGAGACGCCCCTGCCAGGGGCTCCTCAGGATGACGAAAGTTGTTGAATTATAATAGATTTCGTCATGCTGAGGAGCGAGTCTTAGCTCGCGTCTCGAAGCACGCACGACCGATCAGGGAGAACAACACTGATGGATGAAACCGAGCGCTACGACACCGGCCTGAAGACACGCAGATCGGTCCTGGGCGACGCCCATGTGAATCGCTCGCTGGCCACGAAAACCCCGTTCACCGACGACTTCCAGGCCCTGATCACCCGCTACGCCTGGGGCGAGATATGGACTCGGCCAGGGCTCGATCACACCACGCGCCGGCTACTGGTGCTGGGTATGACCATCGCGCTGAACCGCGGCGAAGAGTTCAAGCTGCATGTGCGCGCCGCCCTGACCCACGGCGTCGATCCCGAGCTGATCAAGGAAGTCATTCTGCAAAGCGCCATCTATTGCGGCGTGCCGGCCGCCAATACGGCGTTTCACCAAGCGCAGGAAGTGATGAAGGCCCTGGAGGCGGCGCCCGACTAGGCCTCTACGCCAAGGCGCTTCTAGGCTTCACGACGAGCCTTGAAGGTTGCGTCTCTGAAATGACGACCGGCGTAGCTGTCTTGCTTTCGCCGTCTTCGCTTCCGATCCTCTCTCCAGTTGCGTGGTCTGGAGTAACCGGAATGAAGCGTTGGAACCCATCCGATTTTCAGGGCGCAGAAGACGATTTGCCGCCGCCGGGCTTGCCCATCAAACTTGGCGGCGCCGCCCATAAGGTCCTGTTCTCCCGGACCCTGCTCGATACCTTCGACCCCTATCGCCCCGCGGTGATCGACTGGCCCAAGCTGGAGCCGGACGCCCTGGCGCGGATCACCAGCCTACCCATCTGGGACATCGCCGTTCAAACCGAAGGCAAGGCGCGCGCCCGGGTCCTGGCCTATGCCGAAGAGGTCAGCGATCCGCTTTTGAAGCGCGCGGTCGAGCTCAACGGGTTCGAGGAGGGGCGTCACAAGCATGTCCTGTCCAACCTGGTTCAGGCCTATGGCATCCGCCTGAAGCCGGAGCCGGCCTATAAGACGCCGCGCAACGCCGAATGGGCCTTCATGGTCACCGGCTTTTCCGAGTGCATCGACAGCTTCTTCGCCTTCGGCCTGTTCGAAGCGGCCAAGCGCACAGGGTATTTTCCGCCCGAACTGGTAGAAACCTTCGAGCCCGTCATCCGCGAGGAGGGTCGCCATATCCTGTTCTTCGTCAACTGGGTCGCCTGGCGCCGCCGCAACATGCCCCTATGGCGCCGCCCGCTGTTCGAGCTGAAGGTGATCGCGGTCTGGCTGTTCCTGGTCTATGAGCGGCTGGGCTTGGCCAAGGACGTCGGCACGGCGGAAGAGGCCAACTTCACCGTCAACGGCGGCGCCGATCTCGCGGACATCAATATCGGCGAGTTGATCGATCTCTGCCTCGCCGAAAACGACCGCCGCCTAGCGCCCTATGATCCGCGCCTCATCCGGCCAACGTTCGTACCCAGGATGGCGCGGATTGTGCGCCGCTTCCTTCGCCAGCGCCCCAAGACGATCACTGCTTGAAGGGTGGACCCGAACCGAGGCGTCGACTCGGCCTTCGCCCCTCAGGCCGCCTGTAGAACCACCAGGTTCCGCCCCTTCGACTTGGCCTGATACACGGCCTCGTCCGCCCGCTTGAGCAGGGCTTCGGGCGTATCGTCGTCGCCGAGCGTGGTCGCGACGCCGATGGAGATGGTGACAGTCAGGAGTTCGGCGGCGCCGGCGACATGGAACGGCGCGCCCGACACATGCAGGCGTAAGCGTTCCGCCACCCGTTCCGCCGCTTCGAGCGGCGTGTCGGGCATCACCACGACGAACTCCTCTCCGCCATAGCGGCACGGCAGATCGATCGCGCGCACATTGGTGGCTAGGCGCACCGCAAACTCCCGCAGCACCGCATCGCCGACATCATGGCCGAAGCTGTCGTTGATGCGCTTGAAGTGATCGATATCGACCAGAAGCGCCGAGACCGGGCCGCCGCCGTGGTTGGCGCGCTTGGCGAGCCCCGCCAACTGGCTCGACATATAACGGCGATTGTGGAGCCCGGTCAGGGGGTCGGTCACCGCCAACTCCAGACTGTTATCCAGATTGTTGCGCAGGAAGTCGGTGTAGCGCTTCTGACGGATCAGGGTCCGGGCGCGGGCCGCCAGCTCTTCTGGATCGACTGGCCGGGCGATCAGGTCGTTGACGCCGATTTCCAACGCCTTCATGGCGCGGGTCCGCTCTCCGGCCTCGGTCACGGCCAGGATCGGCACGTGGCGCGTTGTTTCGTCGGACCGAATCTGCGCGGCCAACCGAAGGCCATCGAAGTTTGTGGCGGCGATATTGACGATCAGAAGGTCGGCGCGGGCGCGAACGGCGATATGGGCCAGCTCCGGCTCCATCTCGATCACCGGGCGATGCTCCACCCCCAGTTCGTCGGCGATGCGTCGGGACTGGCGTTCGTGATCGTCGGCGATGACGATCCGGCCGCCGGAGCCGCCAAGACGCCCCGCGACGCTCTCGATCACGCCGATTCGCCGCCCAGATGCTTCGCGTTGCCGCAGTTCGTCGATCACAAGCTTCAGCCGCGTCAGGCTGCGGACCCGGGCGAACAGGGCGACATCGTCGATGGGCTTGGTAAGGAAGTCGTCCGCCCCGGCCTTCAGCCCGGTCAGCCGGTCTTGGCGGCCATCAAGCGCGGTGACCAGAACCACAGGGATATGGCGGGTGACCGCGTCCGCCTTCAGACGGCGGCAGACTTCGAATCCATCCAGACCCGGCATCATGATATCAAGCAGGATAATGTCCGGCCGCTCGTTCTGCGCCGCCTCCAACGCGCTCATGCCGTCGAAGGCCGTCGAGACCTGATAATATTCGGCCGACAGCTTGGCTTCTAACAGCCGCACATTGGCTTCGATGTCATCGACGACAAGAATACGAGCAGACATAAGGACTAACCTCTGATTGAGGACTCACCCCAAAAAACGACGGATCATCTCAAGGAAAAAGCTTACAGAAATCGGCTTGGAGATGTAAGCCTCGCACCCGCCTTGGCGGATACGTTCTTCATCGCCCTTCATAGCGAAAGCGGTCACGGCGATAACCGGAATGTGCGAAAGCTCGCCATCCTCTTTCAGCCACTTGGTCACTTCCAGTCCTGAAATTTCTGGCAATTGGATATCCATCAATATCAAATCGGGATTATGCTGGCGCGCCAAGGTTAACGCTTGCAAACCCTCGCGAGTCTGCAAGGTTTCATAGCCCTGGGCATCCAATAGGTCATGGAAGAGCTTCATATTAAGCTCGTTATCCTCGACAATGAGGACTCTCTTCGGTGCCATTCAGCCTTCGCCCTAATCGCCCAGAGGGGACTGAACGATTGCGCCCTCATTGTGTGAAGTCCCTTATGCCCGAATATCATTAAGCCTGAGTTAGCCTGAATACGATGAGCCCAAAGCGTATGGGCCTCAGTCCTGAGGAGATAGGCGTCCCGTGACCGATCCGCCGATGGTAATGGCGCTGTGCCGAGATTGCCTTTGGACCGGAGCGGCGCCAAAGGCCGGGGCGATTCGGCGCTGTGCGGCCTGCGCCTCGCCGCGGCTTGTGGTTCATGCCGAGCTCGAAACCCTGACCATCGCCCACCTGGACTGCGACGCCTTCTATGCGTCGGTCGAGAAGCGGGATCGGCCGGAGCTTGCGGAAACGCCCTTGATCGTAGGCGGCGGCCGTCGCGGCGTGGTCACCACCGCCTGCTATATCGCCCGCACCTTTGGCGTGCGGTCGGCCATGCCGATGTTCAAAGCGCTGAAGGCCTGCCCAGACGCCGTGGTGATTGCGCCTGACTTTGCGAAATACAAGGTCGAGAGCCGGCGCATCATGGCCAAACTCGCCGCCCTCACGCCCCTCATCCAGCCCCTGTCGCTCGATGAAGCTTGGCTCGATATGTCGGGAACTGAGCGGCTGAACGGCGGCTCTGCGGCCCTGGTGCTGGCCCGCGCCCAGGGCGAGATTGAGCGAGAAACGGGCCTCGGCGTCTCCATCGGCCTGTCCTACAACAAGTTTCTGGCCAAGATCGCCTCGGATCTGGACAAGCCCAGAGGCTTTGCGCTGATCGGCGCAGCCGACGCTCAAAGCTTCCTTGCGCCCCGGCCGGTCGGGCTCCTGCCCGGCGTCGGCCCCGCCATGGTCAAGCGGCTGGAGACGGCGGGCTATCGCCGTATCGGCGACCTGACGCGGGCCGAAGCCAAGAGCCTGGTTCGCACCTTTGGCGCCCAGGGCGTAAGCTTGGCGGCCCTGGCGCGGGGCGAGGATAGCCGCCCTGTCGATCCTGATCGCGCTCGCAAGAGCGTTAGCGCCGAAATCACCTTCGACGACGATTTGCAAACCTTGGAGGCGCTCGAAGACCGTCTGTGGCCCTGCTGCGAAAAGGTCGCCGCCCGCGCCCGCGCCGAGGGCGTCGCCGGGCGCGGGGTGGTGCTGAAGCTGAAGACCGGCGACTTTCGTCAGATCACGCGCCGCCGCACGCTGGACGGACCGACCCAGACCGCCAAAACCCTATTCGCCGTGACGCGTGAGCTGTTGGCCGCAGAAATCGGCCCCGCCTTTCGCCTGATTGGCGTAGGGCTGGCCGAGCTTGTGGAGGTCTCAGTCGGCGCGCCGCCGCAAGATCTGTTCACCGATCATAGCGAAACCCGAGCCCGAAACACCGAACGCACACTCGATGCTTTGCGAGCGCGCTTTGGGCCGGACGCGGTGGTCAGCGGACGCAATCTAAAGCGCGAGCCCTGATCGCAGCGCCAAACCTACCAGCGCAGAATCCAACGCCCAAATACCGCGCCGACGAGGGCGCTAACCGCGACGCCCAGCGTGTACCACAGGGCGACGAAGACGCAGGTCGCTTCCGGGCAATGCAGGCCATAGAGCGTCGCCGCTAAACCGCCAGAGAAAGCGCCCGCCGCAAAGCCCGCAACGGTGGGGCGCGTCGGCGCCAGCTGGCGCAAGATCAGCAGCGTGATCACAAGACTCGGCGCGGCGAGAATGGCGATGTTGAGGGTGCAGACCGTCCAAGACACGCCCTGCAAGGCGATCAGCCGCGCCGGACCGCTCATGCGGCAGCCTTGCGCCAAGGCCGCAAGCACAAACAGCAGCAGGACCGCCGCCGCCAACCCCGCGGGCCGCTTGGCCGAAACGCCCGGACGGCCAAGCCGCTCCACCGCCCAAAAGCCGGCCGCGCCCAAGGCGCCGGTGTAGGCCGCCTTGATCCAGAAGAAGGCGCCGGCCACAGCGGTCGTCAAATCGGGTCGCAGGCCAAGCCAGCCCAGCACCAGCAGCATGACGACAACGGCCCCAGCAGCGGCGCCCAAGGCCAAACGCCGGGCGGCCGCAAAGCGTGAGACCGGCGCCGTATCGGCGGCCATGAGGTCGATCAGCTCATCGGTCTGCATGGCGCAACCTTTCAGCTAAAAGTTTGAGCGCGCGATGGAGTGCGACCTTGGCGGCGCCCTCCGACAGCCCACCGCGCAGCCCCGCCTCGCTGAGCGACAGGCCATGGACCTTCACATCCTCCACAAGTGTTCTTTGGCGCGGCGGCAGGGTCGATAGGACCCGGGTAAGATCGAGGCCCGCGTCGGCGTCGACAGGCTCTGAGGCCAAGAAGTCCGCCACATCGTCGAGCGGCGCTGTGGCGCGAATTTTGCGGCGGCGCCAGTGGTCGATCAGCTTGTAGCGCGCGATGGCGTGGGCCCAGGCGGTGAACGGCTGGGCGCGGTCATAGGTGGCGCGGCGCAAATGCACCGCCAATAGGGTCTCCTGCACCAGATCCTCCACATCATCCAGACTCGCGGAAAGCCGCCGACCGAAGTAGGCGCGCAATCGTTCGCTCAAGAGCTTGAGAAGCCGCGCGTGCGCCTGGGCGTCGCCGTTCAGTCCCGCAAGCATCAAGGGTTTCAGAGTCAACTCCAGCTCGTCCACACCGTCCCCTATTCGTCGCCCTACCGGCTTTCGTTACACGGCCCGACATTTACGCCCAAAGGCATAAAGGGCCGCTTAGCGAGGCGAACCGTCGCAAGGATCGGGTTTGCGCCAGCCTTGCCTGTAACCAAACCCCTCGCCCTTTCGAATTGCACTTCCGACTAGCCGACCGAGCGCATTACGATGATAACCGCTGGCGGCGTGCTTCATGAGGTTTGTGCATGTCCCGCCTTCGCATCGCCCTTCTCGTAGCCAGCGCCCTGTTCGCCGCCTGGGGCGCGGTCGGCCCGGCCGACGCCGCAACATCGGGCCCCGTGGTGGTGGAGCTCTTCACCAGCCAGGGCTGCTCGTCCTGTCCGCCCGCCAATGCAACGCTCGCCGTTCTGGCCGAACGGCCCGATGTTTTGGCTCTGAGCTTTGGTGTGACCTATTGGGACGATCTGGGTTGGAAGGACACCTTCGCAAGCCCTGAGTTCACCGCCCGCCAGTGGGACTATGCTCACGGGCTGCATCATAACCAGGTCGGCACGCCCCAGATGGTGGTGCAGGGCCGCCGCGACACCGTGGGTCAGTCGGTGGGCGAGGTCGAGCCCCTGATCCGCGCGGCTCAGCAACAGGTCGCCGCCGGGCCGGCGATCGCCGTCACCGATCACGCCGTCACGGTGGCGGCGAGCGGCGGCCTGCCGAACGCCGACGTATGGCTGGTGCGATATGACCCTCGCGTGGTCCAGGTTCCGATCCGGCGGGGCGAGAATGGCGGACGCACCCTGCCCCATCGCAACGTCGTGCATCAGCTGGTGAAGCTCGGAAGCTGGTCTGGCCACGCCGAGACCTTCGCCCTGCCCCAGGCGAACGATCCGCATCTGCACACCGCCGTCCTGCTTCAGATCGGCGGCGGCGGCCCGATCTTAGGCGCGGGCGTCGATTAGACGCCTTAGTCCTCCAGATGCGGCGTCCAGCCCCCTGGTCGCCGCTGAAGGCCGAAATGATTCCATAGCAACGCGGCTATGACGACGAGGCCCAGGAAGAGCATGCTCGGTCGTCCCGCATCCGGGTCGGCGAGGTCTGCGACCAGGAAAACGGCCGCGACAGCCAAGCCGGCGATGGGCGCCAAGGGATACAACGGCGAGCGCCAATAGCCCGCGGCGCCGGTCAGGCGCTTTTTGCGACCGATCAGCACCGCCAAACAGACGAGGCTCCAGGTGTAGACCACAAGGCCCGTCACGATCACCACCAAGACGTGGGTCGTCAGCAGGCAGCAGATGGCGGAATAGGCGGCGACGACCAAGGTCGCGCCCCGCGGCACGCCGGTCTTGGCATGAACGCCAGCGAGCATCCGATTGACCAATCCGGGTAAGAGATCGTCGCGGCCCATGCTGAAAAAGATGCGCGCCGCCCCCATGATCGTCGCGATATTGGCGTTGAAGACCGCCAGCACCACGCCAAGGCTCAGCGCGCGTGCGGCGCCCGCGCCAGCCCGCTGGGCGATGAAGACAGCGAACGGGGCCGGACTGCGCAGAACCGCGCCAATATCGGCCGAGCCCATCACCACCGCGATAACCGGCAGGGCTGTGCAAAGCGCACCGATGAGGCAGGCCGTGATCACGACGGGGCCCATTCGGCGATGGGGCGAGATCAACTCCTCGCCGAAGTTGATGGCCTGATTTCCACCAACCGTCGCATAGGACGCCGCCACCGAAGCCAGGGCGAGGCCCGCCAATGACACGGGCGTCCAGACGCCATGGGCGCTGATCGCCAGAGGGTGAAGCGTGATCGGGCCTCGCGCCGGGTGGGCGAAGCCAAACCCCATCAGCGCCAGGACCGCCGCCATTTCCACGGCCAGGAACAGGCCCGTGACCAAGGCGCTGGTCCGTACGTTCAGAAGGGCGATCACGACACACCCGGCCAGGCCGCCAAAGACGACCGCAGATATCGCAAGGGTCGGGGCCAGCTCATGGACGTAGTCGGCGAGTATTTTAGCGGCCAGGGCTATGGCCGGTCCCGTAACGGCGGCCCAGACGGCCAGGGTCGCGGCGCCCGCCCAGGGTCCCAAAATGGAGCCGACGCCGACATAGTCGCCCCCAGCATAAGGATAGGCTGAGCCGAGCTCCGCATAGACCACGCCCCAGATCAGGGCGACGACGACCCCCAGAATAAACAGGACCCCCGCCCCGGTTCCGGCCTCGTGCAAAACATCGGCGCCGCTGCTGGACATCGACATGATCGGCGAGAGGCAGGACAGGGTCAGCAACAGCACGCCGAACGACGATAGCCTTTGGGTCAGTTTGGCCTTACTTGGGCGCTCCTGTAGCGCGCCCGTCGCGGCGAAGGTCGGCTCAAGCGGAGCGGGCGCGGTTTGGCGATCAAGGCCGCTTGCTGGCATTCGTCTTTATCCCCGATACCGCACAGGCAGGCTGATGAGCGCCGGCGCTCATCAGCAACCACAAAGCCACGGTGTAGGGCGTGATAGGCAAAATTGAGAAGCCGTTTTGAACGCGCCAGCCGCTTTAAATCCGATATGGCGCATCCCTGACCTTGAATAGCTCTAAAACGCTGGGCGCGCTGGCGGCGCCGCGCGTTTGGCGGGACGGTTTTTAAGCCTTAGCTATAGGCGGCAATGTGCTTGACAGAGGTCAGGGCCGCGGCCTAAGTCACCCGCCTCGCCGCCGACGACTGACGTCCCGGATGAATGCGGGTGTAGCTCAGTTGGTTAGAGCGCCGGCCTGTCACGCCGGAGGTCGCGGGTTCAAGTCCCGTCACTCGCGCCATTGTTTCAATGGCTTTTCCGACGACAGTCGGCATGTTCAGACTCACGATCTTGAGTTAAGCGTGAACGTCCTGCGCGCGTACAGCCCTTGTTTCATGGGCATCGCGCAGACAAGTGGATACCAGGAGAATGCATGTTTAATCACATCATGATCGGCTCGAACGATATCGAGCGCTCGAAGCGGTTTTACGATGCGGTGCTTCGGGTCGTTGGCGCTGGCGACGCAATTCGCAACCAAGCGCCTACTGGGCATATGCGACTCTTCTACCCGCATAGCGGCGGGACCTTGTCGATCAGCGAGCCCATCAACGGTGAGGCGGCGACGGTCAGCAACGGCAGCACCATTGGGTTCAAGTGCGACTCGCCTGAGCAGGTGGTGAAATTCCATGACGTCGCTGTCGCCCATGGCGGCGTCTCGATTGAGGACCCTCCGGGACTGCGCAACAGCACCATGGGTCCCTTGCACTTGAGCTACGTGCGCGACCCGGACGGCCACAAGCTCTGTGCGATTTATCGTCCCTAGAGGCGGTCTATTGGGCGGCCCACAGGGGCGGTCGGGCGGGCGCTGGTCGCCAACGATCAACAGTCACGGCGCGGGCGGCGATCACGCCGCCCGCCAGCATCTTCGCAACCTTGTCGATGCGCGTGGTCGTCGCCCGCCGCTCTAGCCCCGCCGCGCCAACCTCAAGAACACGACGCCCGATCTGACGGTAGACCCCGGCGGCGGCGGCCACCGCCCAAGCCGAGCGAAAACCGAGCGCTGGAAGACCCCAGCGGGCCGACTGATAATAGGGCTCCGCCGCCGCGATGAGCCGGGCGGTCGCGTCGAACACGGCGTCGCGATTCGCCGGATCAGCCACCTTGCCGGGTGAACCGGCCAGAGACCCAAGCCAGTCCGCTGGCAGATAAATCCGACCGCCCTTGGCGTCCTCCACCACATCTCGGGCGATATTGGTGAGCTGCAAAGCCAGCCCCAGATCAACGGCCCGGCGCAAGACGTCGACATCCGTGGCGCCCATCACCCGCGCCATCATCTCCCCAACCACGCCGGCCACGCGGTAGGCGTAGAGCATGACATCGTCCAGCGTCTGGTAGCTGTATCCCTCGACATCCATCCGGAAGCCTTCGAGCAGTTCGAGCGGCAAGCGACTGGGTATGGTGTGGCGCTGGGCGACGCGCTGAAACGCGGCGAAGGCTTGATCCTCGACGCCTCGGTCTTCGAGGCTTTGACCCGCCAAGGCGCGCCGTGTCTTCAACTCCAACTCCGCCAGTTTGGTGGCGGCCAGGACGGGATCGAGCCCCACCGCCCCGTGGCCCAAGACCTGGCCATCGATCTGATCATCGCAATGGCGACACCAGGCGTAGAGCATATAGGCGTCTTCCCGCACGCTGGGATCGAACAGCCGAGCCGCGGCGGCGAAGCTCTTGGAGCCCTGCCGGATGCTGACGCGGCTGGCGTCCAGGACGAGGTCGCTCAAGCCCTTACCTTCTTGGCTAAATCCACAGGCCGCGTGATCGCCGGCGCATCCTCCAGCATCAGTCCAGCGGTCGCCTTGGCTGATCCCACCACGCCCGGAAGGCCTGCGCCCGGATGGGTTCCGGCGCCGACGAAGTAGAGGTTGGAGATGGCGTCGTCGCGGTTATGGACCCGGAACCAGGCGCTCTGGGTCAAGATCGGCTCCAGTGAAAAAGCTGAGCCATTGTGGGCGTTCAGTTCATCGCGGAACTCGAACGGCGTGAAGATGCGGCTGACCACTAGATCGTCTTTCAAGCCCGGTATGTAGCGAGCTTCGAGATAGTCGAAAATCCGGTCGCGATAGGCCGGTCCGACCACGCTCCAATCCAGGTCCGCCGAGCCGAGATGGGGCACCGGCGCCAGCACGTAGAAGGCGTCGCAGCCCGGCGGCGCCAGGCTCGGGTCGGTGCGGGTGGGCGCGTGCAGATAGAGGGAGAAGTCTTCCGGAAGGTCGGGACCCTTGAAGATTTCGCCGATCAGCTCCTTATAGCGGGGCCCAAACAGGATCATGTGGTGGGCCAGATCGGGGTGCTGACGCTTTAGCCCGAAGTAGATGACGAACAGCGACATGGAGTGACGCCGCTGGGCGAGCCTGGCGCCTTCCGCCCGACCGCGCGGATGGCTGCTCAGAAGCTTGGCGTAGGTGTGGACGACGTCGGCGTTGCTGGCCACCTGATCGAAGGCGAACACCTCGCCAGACGCCAGGCGCACCCCCGTCGCCTGGGCGCCGGCGGTCTCAATCGCCGCCACGGGGGCGCCGATTTTGATCACGCCGCCCAGGTCTTCAAACAGCTTGATCATGCCGCGCACCAGGGCGCCCGTGCCGCCGCGGGGGAACCACACGCCCCACTTGCGCTCCAGCGCATGGATCAGGGCGTAGATCGAGGAGGTGGCGAAGGGATTACCGCCGACCAGCAGGGAATGGAAGCTGAACGCCTGGCGCAGATGGTCGTCCTTGACGAACTCCGCCACCTTGGCGTGGACCGACTTCCAAGCTTGGAGCCGCACCAGCGAAGGCGCCGCCTTCACCATGCTGCCGAAATCCAGGAACGGCGCGGCGCCCAGCTTGACGTAGCCTTCGGCCAGGAGCTCCTCCGAATAGGCTAAAAAGCGCTTATAGCCTTCCAGATCGTCCGCCGATTTGGCCGAGATCTGACGATCCAGCTCGGCCTGGTCGTTGACGTAGTTGAAGACGTCTCCATCCTCCCAACACAGGCGATAGAAGGGGCTGATGGGGATCAGCTCGACATAGTCCGCAAGCTTGCGCCCCGACAGCGCGAACAGCTCTTCGAGCGCGGTGGGATCGGTGATGACGGTGGGGCCGGCATCGAAGGTGAAGCCCTCGTCTTGGTAGACATAGGCGCGGCCGCCCGGCTTGTCCCGACCTTCGAAAATCGTCGTCTCCACCCCGGCGGATTGCAGCCGGATGGCCAGCGCCAGGCCCCCGAACCCGGAGCCGATAACTGCGGCGGTGCTCATGCTTTTCCTGTCTCTGGAATACAGGCGATCGCCTTGCCGAACCCTACCGGCGGCTTGCCCACTAAAATTCTGACCCGATCCGCCCGTGTGGATCGACCGGCGTAGAATCGGCCGATCAAGGGGGCGTTCAGGCGGTAAAACCTCTGCATCACCTTATAACGCAGATTGGGTTTGGCGGCGCGGAACAACATCCGGTTCACCAGGCGGTAAAAGGATCGGCTGCGCCACAGACCGACCGAGGTCGCCTGGACGGTCGCCCGGATCGCTTCGGCGCTCAGCAGCG
>Ga0116229_10005821_pt1 | contig 19997 bp, 16 predicted proteins | sample S1TSphgellanicum_3_FD_87313 | JGI IMG/M metagenome (GOLD analysis project Ga0116229, IMG submission 87313) | Host-associated microbial communities from peat moss isolated from Minnesota, USA - S1T2_Fc - Sphagnum magellanicum MG | ecosystem: Host-associated > Plants > Peat moss > Unclassified... | reverse complement strand
GGAAACTAAATGGAATCAGATAATATCTGATAAATAAATTACAACACAAATAAATAATATAAATTAAAAAAATTAATAAAAAAAAAAAAAAATAAAAATTAAAAAAAAAAAAAAAAAAAAAAAAAAAACTAACAAACAACCCAAAAAAAACTATATATATAATTTTAAAATTTTAATTAAAAAAACAAACAAAACAAAACATTTTAAAAAAGGGGGTGGGGGGGTAGGTAGATGCATGTGGATGGTTTGTATATAACTTACCACCATGGTTAATTATGGGACAGGTAGTATCATGACAAAGAGCAATGTTAGAAATTGATGCTGAAGGATCTCTACAAAACTCCAGTGCTTGGAACCTTACAAGGAGTTCTAGTAGTTCTAATTCTGGCCAAAAAAATAGGAGTCCTTCAAACCCTAAGGCTGACAGTCCAAGCAAAATCCTTCTTCATTCCTAAGGACAATTCAAAAGGACTTCCTTCAAGAAATAAAGAAAGTAAATAACACAAGTAATGTGCGAGAACCATGCCTGTTAGAATAAGGAGGAGATTGCAAAATTGAAAACATAATTTCAGAAATGTTAGGTTATTCTGTGCACCCGTCCATAAAATCAGAAAAAGCGCGTGTAAAAAAGCTCCTCACAATTTGCATGGCTTTTGCATAAGCTACACCCCAGAAGATATGCAACATTTGAATACACTAGTGCATGAAGAATTAAAGGCAACAATTCACACCTAAGGACATCTTATGAGGAGGCTCTTACAACATTTGAAGTGTCAAAAGTGTCAATTTATTGAAGAGAAGTCCTCAAAAACAAATCCAAGGTTTCCATTCCAACAATCTCATTTCCATTTCAACAATCTCATTGGCCACATAGGCTTCTTTTTTTTTCACTCCTAGGAACAAGCCTATTCCACAGGCCCTCTATATTTGTGTATATTTTTCCTACACTAATACTATAATCTTTGTTTGTATACACAAAGGAATGGCGATTGCAGAAGGAAAAAAAAGAAAAACCTCAAAATCTGGAGACTTAGGGCCAATTTTTTGTCAAAAATCATTTGCATGAGTGCACTGGGTTTCCTTTTGTCACAAAGTGGAAAAGATTGGCCAAAAGAAAGAAGAAAAAAAAGCTGCAGCTAGAGTAAGGATGCCCATCTCCCAAGAGTTACATTTTTGTAGAAACCCCACCTGTTATAGTGAATGCCATTATAACATGGTTCCTCGATAAACCCTAAACCTGGACAAATTATCGATGAAACCCTGCCAAACTTCATAAAAAGAAAGCACCCAGAAAGGGAGAGAAAAAAAAAACAAGGGGAAAGACCAAAGTCCAGGCAAGCAAACAGCCCAATTATCTGTCATGACAGTTATGAATTATGACACTGATCAAGAATTTTGGTTCTGCAACCAGAAGCAAGTGGATACAAGCTCCTGCCAAGTCTTTCTAACCTCAACATTGGCCAGAACAAGTCACCTTTTAGTGCAAAACTCTGTCTCTGGGCTTTTGCTTATGAAACCCTTCCACCGCACAGGGGCCGCCACACCTGCAGTCCACAGCCCAGTCAAACCAGATTATGGGCCCGCCAGAACTTAAGCTGAGGCTGATGCATTTAGTAGCACTTCACACAGGTAGCAAAGTTTCTTTTATAGTCCCAATTTCACATCTTCTTTGAACTTAACTTACAAAAGACCTTCAACCCTAATCCATAAACCCTAAACCACTAGCAGGGTTCAGGGTTCTCTTTTTGAACGCCTAACTTACAGAAACCCTAAACCCTAGTCCCTAGACATCATCTGAAGGGAGATGCTTTAAGGGTGTCTTTTGAGTACTTAGCTTACCATAAGCCCTAATCCTTAACCTCTAAACCCTAAAATGAGTAGAGGTCTTTAAAGGGTCTGTTTTCAGGTACCTCTGACACACTCTCTCTCCAGCCCCACAGCCAATCCTGATGGGATCACAAGCTCCAGCTCTTTTTTTATCCAGAGTTATCGTCATTACCCAACAACCCAGACCCCACTCAGATCATTCACAACGATCTCTATCCTGAGACTCACATGGTCCCATGCAGCAGATCAGATGGGTGTCAATAAACTCCTGCTCAACTCTACCATCATCCCCATACCTACCAACTAGTCCCCAAACTGTGTGAGAGAGATGGAGCTTTCCTGCTCCTCCTATTTAGCCTGTAGCCTTTAATTGCCTCATAAAAGTAGCCCTTCCATAAGTCATCTCAAAAAGGAAAAACATTTGCCAGAAGAAGGAAAAGAAGTTGCCAACTTTTTGTCTCTGTTTCTGTTTCTTCTTCTGTTTTAAACCAAACTTCATTCCAAGGATGGGGGGGAGGGATGGGGAGGAGGGATGAGACCCCCAAAGGTTGTGATGGGAACAACTGAGGATCTGCAAAACAATGGGGCAGAATGAGTTGCCAAGGACAGAACAGATGCAAAATAATCTGGGATAGTAGTCCATGACAAGTGATATCTGGAAATAGGAGTTCTCGTCCTGCTTGCTCTGAAAAGAACTCTGGGGATCAGATACTCTTTCCCTTGTTCTTCTCAACAAGCTGTTGTCAACTGAAGAGCAAGTGTCGAATACTACATGGCTTCAGCATCAGACTCACAGCTGAAATTGGTTGGAGTTCATTCAGGCTCGTCAAGAAAGATAAAAATGAATGTTGGTTTGTGGCTGCTGCTGGATAATCAAGACTGGCAAGCAAAACCCCCTCACTCAACAAATCCTTCAACTTTCCAATTGCTTCCTCTTTCCCATTGTGTTTTTGAAGAACCATGAAGACCAAGAATTGCCTCAACTAAAGATACAACCGGTACAGCCTTAACGCATCTGTTCCAGTCCACACTCTCCTCATTGTTCAGGCAAAATCTTGAAAAACAAGGACTTCTCCATGTTAAGGCTTTCAACAATGCCTGGAAGGAGCTTGTACAGGAGCTTTGTCAGCATACCACACACAGTAGATCAAAGCCTTCCCAAAAATCTTCTTCAGCTCATGTTACTGAATAGATTCAGAGACTCTTCATCATAACAAGGTCAAGAAGCATTGCTAACAGATGCTGAAATGTACTAGCAAAACCTTGAAATGAGATGCATTCAAGAGGCAATATACCCTCAGATGCACCTTAAGGATGACAAGAAAACCTTCATGTTTCACAGATCATTACTAGAAAGCTAGAAAGGATAAGGAAAAAGCATAGATCACCAAGATGTAAATGTAAATGTTCACAAGCAAATACATGAGGTTAGAATGTCTCTATACATATGGTTACCAACTTGTGTACACTCCAACTCCTACTCATGAAGTCACAATAGCCACCCACTTTTGGAGACCATGTTCCATGTTATATATAGGAAGGCCTCCCATTTCGAAAATACAAAAGAATTTTGCTTTCCATAATAGAGCACCAAAAATGTGCATATAAACGCATTATTGTACTAGTAAACCAAGTATTTAGTGGCAATGGATTGACCATTTTGGGCTTTGAGAATTCCTATATGCACAAGCATATGATAAACTATAACAATAGAAATGAACTTTGCTGAACCAGTGATATACTAGCATGTTCTGTAAGCGAGTTCAAAATATCAATGTGACATAACCTTTTTCCTGACATTAATTTCAATCCCTCACAATTTTAAAATTTGCAAACCTATGTTCTTGTAGGTTTCTGAACACAATAGTCCATGACTCCTAGTCTAGTGGCTACTAATAATCACATTTGTCCCGAGCTAGAATCCAGGTTCTTTACATAAAAGAGGTAGACAACTCTTTTCTTTCAGGTTGATGCAAATACCAACTAGCAGTGACAATGCCAATTCCATTCTCCAATCTCTCACAACTAGTTGCAGACTGTCTCTGTCAGCACCTGGTCCACTCACAGCTTCCATTGTGCCATGACTTGGGACCCCCTCTCCTCTGAAACCCCTGCATTAGAGAAAATGGAGAGCATTCCAGGGCATTTATTGCCTATTTCCCATGAAGACTCATTTCCTACATTGAAGCTCCAGTCATGTTACACCCTCAACAAAATCAATGTTGGAATTCCTGTAAAGAATGAAAACATATGTGCACTATGCAGAATGAAGAAGATTTCTCACCTGCTGCAAGCAGCTTGCACCATAGATGGGTCTCAGAGGAAGCCTTCTGTCAATCACAAACCACATAAATGAATCAAAAGAAAGTGATGTAAATGACTCCTAAATGGTTACCTTTGATATCCTCACAAGATCAAATTTTAACCCTACAGACCACTGTTTTTCTTTCAGGGTACTATTCAAGGGAGTGTTCAGTAGGAACCCATTTGGGGACAATCATGAAGGATTGGACATTAATCTTAAAGAAAGGACAACACTATGATCTACATGTAGATATCTGCAAAGCCACACTACTGGATGAGCCATGTAAATTGGGCAATGCTTTCCATATGGGACGTTCCTCACGACAGAAATGTCCACTGCATATATGTGCACACACTCCCAAGTGTGCCCTTCTCCAGCCATTACTTGTACAGCTACCATCATGCATAACAGGATAGCCAGTTAGGTGAGGAGATTGACCTGCATCCTGACTGTGTTAGAACTAGAAAGCATCAATGTGGAAAACAGAAACCCAGTCCATTCCTTCCGATGACCCTGGTTGGTGCATGCATCTTCTCTTGCCTGCTGATGCCTTTTCTTGCAAATTGCAATCAAGAACAAAAGATGCAAGCCCCAGCTGTACAGAAAATCTTATTGTATAGGTAACTCATCAAATGTATTTTCAGGAATTGCAGAGGGAGTCACAATATGAGGCAATTCCGCCAATTACTGCCACAACTTCAGCATAAAAACCCAGACTCCTATAAGCCTCTCTAACCATCTGAGAGCTACAAACCCCGCTTCAGCTGAATTCCTAATCTTGAAGCTGTGCTGCTTGAAGAATCTCCCATCTTCATCTTGCTGAACCTCTTCCCTCCCTTAAACCCCAGAATCAACATGAACATTGCAGATGGGAGGGGTTTGAAATTTGAACTCATTATCAGTATCTTCACACTTTGGATCAAGTCTCTACTTGGATCTAAACTCCTTGAGGATCAATTGCACTCTAGGGTTTGAAGTTTGAACCCATCATCACTATCTGCACACTTTGGATCAAGTGTCTACTTGGATCTAAACTCCTTGAGGATCAATTGCAGCACTCTTGGCAAGTCAACAAGTCAGGGAGAAAATCAGAGCACTGTGAGGAGGCAACAACAACACTAGACACCTAATATGCTTTTTTCCTGCAAAAGTTTGGAATTCTCAATTGGCTTTTTCAAAGGTGCAAGAAAAGGGGATCCACAGCAGCAGTTCTGCAAAACAGTGTTGTGATCTCCTCCATTCCTCTGGCCAAAAAACCAGAAGCAGAACTGGCACATAACACAATTCAGGAACAAAACCAGCATTTCTTTTATTTGTATCACTATCAACAGATATGTTTCTAGCCACACTCACAATCTTCTTCTTCCCCAACTGATATGGATGTCCCAAGTTGCCCTGGCATGAGGATTTAGAAGAATCTTCCCCGGAGCCATTCATGCGAGCTCTATGCACACTAAAACCCTAAGAGCTTGTGGTATGGACCATGACCTGCCTGATTTCCGTCTGGTCATGTAGTGCGAAAGAGGTCGATGCCAAAACTCTCTTTGCAGTCTCGACAAACCGCGCAAGCGCCCTCGGCTAGGGTTCCAAGCATCATCATCGCTTTCTTTCTTTCAGAAACCCTTGGTCCAAGCACTACCAAACTCAGTGCCGCTGAAAACGTTGTCGGAAAGCTCCGCAAGAACGGCATTCACGGTGAGCAACACGAGAGAGGAGCCGAAGATAATCGCCACCACGACGCCTGTTGTCCCTAACACTTTCTGAAACGAGGGCCACTCCACAAGCTTCGTTTCCTCCAGCACTCCACCCCAGAAGTCCTGAGAATTGGAACGCTCTTGAACGGTTTTTTCTTGCCGCAGCTTACTCAAGGCTTGTCCTATCTCTTCTTGCGACATCGACGTAGACGACGACGACTCCTCCCCATTCTTCGCTGCTCTACTACTACTCTCATCGATAATGTTGCCCGCTTCCTCCTCCGCCACAACTACCTCCTCTTGCACCTCCTGCACTGCTTCTACAGGTGCCAATGCTTCCTCCTCTTGAACTCCAGAAAGTTGCGTCTTATTCTGCCGCTTCTTTTTCTCGGTGGCGGCTCGCACAGAAATCCTATCGACTGGGGACCTTCTAATGGAGAGGAGTCTGGAAGAAGAAAGAGCAGGAGCAAAGGCGAACGAAAGCGAATGAAGACGGCTGAGGGACAGGTAAAGAGGATGTGATGAAGACATTCCTCTTGTGCCCGTTACTGCGACGGGAGGGACGAGCGAAGACGAAGAAGAAGATGCTGCAATTGCGGCCATGGCTATGGAGCTCGAGCTTTCCTCGATTTCTTTGTGGCTTTGGTTTTGCGGTTCACAAGCGCATGCTTAGCGCAGGAGCTGCTGCCATCGCCGGACCTCCGTTGTATGTAGGGTTGTCAGCAAAGGGCCTTGGACGCGTCCCTTGGTCCCCGCCCCCCACCCGGGACCCCGAGCGTTCCTAAAACTTTACACAAATTCCTGGAACGGCACTAAGAAATTTTCTCGAAAGGGCCCTAGAAAACTTGGGAACGGGTTCCACATATATTTCGGGAACGTGCCCTTCCGAGGGCCTTACTTACGACCCAGCGAAAAGACGAGGCCATTTCCACTAGTCTCCACTATAGGTCCTAATGACGGCACCCCTATTTGGAAAGTATTCAGGGAAATTTCCTGTACTTTGAGGGCGTCTTTATATCAGCAAATATCCCTCCAAGAAGAAAGGAGAGAGATCTTAAACCTACTCTTATGATTGTGAGGGATCTTATGCCTACTTTTAATCGCTCCTACTCTTCCAGAATGGGTACAGGAACTGGGAACCAGTGTTGGCTGGTATTGCTTTTCGACTGGGGTAAACTGGCCAGGTCCAGGACAGGGTATCAATAACCTACCAGTTGGGTATTGATTAATTTGACCTGATAAATTACCTACTTGCTTAGTATTGAATTATCAATTTTTAATAAATAATCGACCCAGATTACTTAGTTATCATTCAGGTAGGTTATCAATCTTAAAATCCTAAACATTTATATGATAGAAAATAGAAAAACAGAAATAAATAAATTAGAAACAGTTTCAAAAAAATTTGAATCATATAACTGGTGTACAACCAACAGTATAACCGACGGTTCTCATCCAGGTATTTGAGAGCCAACCCTTATGCAAAACTGGCTATTATCACACACAAAAAACTAACAGGGTAAGTTGATAACTAAGGGTATTACTTTGACATTGATATCAACAGCTGACGAGTCTAAAAGCTTTTTGTGATAACCTACCCAACCAGTTATTCCCCAAACCAAATATCCGTTTAACACTCATGGGAACCAACCCTCCCACTCTTAAGGAATGGGTGTAGGAACCGTCGTCCCTTGCAACACCTCCTTATCATACATATATGTTTAGGTTCATGATAATGTTGGCCTTGGGTAGAGCCCATTGGTGGTAACAATGCCCAAATTGTAAGGTGAAACTCAACTCTTGAGTCATCTTAGGCCCCTTCTTTTTGGAACCTCCTCACTCTTTGGATATTAATTCAAACTAGTGTGAACCCTGTGCATAATGCACAGGTGTGTTATTTCAACGATGTTTGGTTGATGTTTTTGGTTTTCTAAAAAAACTTTTCTTTTCAAACAACTGTCCATCTGGAGTCACAAACAGACCAAATGAATTAATATATATGATTCTTAAGGGTTTAGTGTCCAAGAAGACCCTAACCCTTGAGTTGTTGACATAGTGTCTCAATGTTAATAAGTATGGAACTCTTAGAATTTCAAGAATTTATCATTTCAATGAAGGGCCCATGATGATTCATAGACTAAACTAGTGTGGCATCTATCTGCCCTTGGCCCAAGTGTTACCATGTCCTAAACTGATTTTCCCTTCCAAAACCTGGTTTTTGGGAATTTATTTGAATTTTCAATGGCAGAAATCACTTTAAAATCAGTATCTCCCACATTCTGAATCCAAATCTTACAAAATAAATTCCATTGAACTTTCCTGCTAGTCAAGATCTTTCCAACAACACCAAAAGCACATTCCAATTCCTCCGAAATTTTCAGCTACGATTTAATTTAATTTTCAGTGAAGAAATCATTCAATTTTGGTGCAAATAAGGAAGATTTATTGCATGTTACAGATTGCATCGTAACATCATTATCTTTTGGCCAAATTTCATTTTTATCAAGGTTATTTCAACATTTCAGGCCATCAACATATGAACATGTAATGACTTTTTCTATGTTTGGGCATGCACATTTTTTTTCTCCTTCATTATGATTTCCATTCATTTAAAGTGTTACACACCAAATAATGTTCAACTCATTAAGTGTGCATTATGTGAAAAGAAACAATTGAAATAATTAATGGACCCAAAAAAAAGGTATTATTTTCTAAATGTTTTCTTTATTTTTTTATTTTAGTTAAAATTTTATTTTGATTTTTGTTAAATTTTATTTTTATATGTGTTTTGATAATTGGATTTAGTTTTATGTATCACATCATTACTATATAGCACATGTTCTATGATATCAACTCATTTATACCTCTACAAGCATGTTTTAAATGACATGAGTATTCATCTTTCAGAAAAGAAAAAAAACCCTAAACATTTAAAACATACATATTTGTCAAATTACATGGCCAAAATGAAAAAAAAAAAACATTTGAAAATGCAATGATACAAAAGAAATTAATCAAATAATGGTTGAAAAGGTATATTTGTGAATAATATTATATTTGAAATTCACATTTGAAATTTTTCATTTCTTAAAATCAATCTTTAGCAAAATTGAATAAGGATTTATGAGTGTCTATAAGACAAATTATACATGCAAAATGTCATTTTATCATTGGTACCCAACTACATACATAATATGAATAAATAAACTAAAATAAATTTTTGATGTCTTGTGACAAAATTAATGGTTACTAACAATCAATTAGGATAATAACATGTTTGATAATCCAAATTTTCCTGCCATAAATACATAGAAAGATTTTTGCATAAATCTTCTATTGAATAAAATGATTTATCTATATATTCATGATCAATTAAGTTTATGATCCCTTCATTAGTTTTTTGAGAAATCATGATTAAAAATTGAATTTGGAATATCATTAATTATATGGGTAGATAACCAACATTACCTTCATTACAAGTGTCATTGCTTGATGATAAATCCTAAATCAGCTTACAATATAAAAATTAGTGAGATTTTATTATATGAATTTAAAATATCCTTGAAATTAATAGAAACTTTTTGAATTATTATGGACATCACAAAATAGGATAAAAGATTAAAATGTTTCTATAAAACAAGCACAATTTAATGACATAAATGGTTTGTATGTTTTTTAAAATTCATTTGATGATCCATGTCCCTTTTCCAAATATGACCTATTAGGAATGAAAAAAAAATCATCTTGTTTATTGCATAATTTATTATGCATGGATGTCATTTTTACACTTAAAATTTATTTATTATTGTAATTATACCTTGGAAGCTTTGACACTAATTACATTAGTTTTTTTCTAAATAATTTTCAAATATATTTTTTCAAAGAACAAAATTTTGTGAAGGAAAATACATAGTTTTTTTTAATATTCAGGAATATTTTATTATTCACATGAAAATTTCCAATTTCATTAATTATTCTACAAACATGTGTTGCATCCGCCTTTGTGCTACATTAAACAAAAGTATTTAAATAGTCTTCAAAATATTATGAATTTATTTAATCATGTGTATTTTTTATGTCCCATGAATATAATCATGTGGGGGTTACAATTTACTCTAGAGGTGTGTTATTAATTGCATTAAATGCATGTGAGGATGAATGACTTGTTGGCATAGGAAATTTACAATAAGAAAATAAAACACAAAAAATGACCAATTTTGTTTTTTACAAAATGATGTAGTTTGTTTGTGGGCAATTCATCAATACTTGGAAATTGGATGCAAATTGAAACGGGCAAGACTTTAAAAACCATAAACATTGATTTAAAATTTTTGAATTATAAAATTTTCTCATTTTTAATGTAATTAAAAACATGTTGAAAGTTTAACTTTTGATTTCAAATTTTACATTACTCAAAGATTTAATATTTTGATTGAATCAATTACATGTTAATCATAAATCACATGTTTTTCAACCTACTATCATTTTGTATCACATCAACATTTTTGAAAACTTTGAAATTCCTTTGTGCACATAGTTATTTAAAAGTGCATGATTCACATTGAAGTGCATTTTGTTTCATCTTTTCATTCAACAATTACATTTAAAAACTTAATGGCCTATTAAATAATACAATATTTATGTTTTGAAAGATGAATATTTAAATTTGACCTATACATCATGATTGCAAATTATTTTTAATGTTCCAAATTTTTAATGTTTTATTTCATATGAAAGGAACATGTCTTGGTGTATTTCAAATCACTAAATAACATTATACATCCATAAAAAATTTATTAATTAATTTTCATAACGTACATAATTCCAACAAGTGATAACATTGAATTTAACACAATGGTAGCTTTTGTTTTGTATTGAAAATCAAATTTACAAATAAATCAATATGAAATTCCATTATAATTATAGTTTAAAATTTTATTTATCAATAATATTTTAATCAAAATTAATTATTATAGGAATAAAAATTTTATTAATTAGTTCCCATATGAAAAAATTAAAAATTTAAATTTCAAAGTATTTTGTAATATTTGAATGGGCACCTTTTAATCAAAATTAAAAACACATTCAAATCAACATTGAAAATGATATATTCATCAAAACATTTTATCAAAGTTGACAAGTTTAAATTATTTTATCAATGTTATATTTATGAAATTAGTCAAATTTGATCAACTCATTTTGAACATCAAATTTATTAATATTTAGTGGAAATTGGCATTTGACAATCTTTTAATATGACCTCCACATATGACTTGAGGGCTAAACATTTTATTTTGTTGTTTTTTACCACCCTATCCTTGGAATGGGCAAACATTTTTTTAATTATTTTCTTTTCTCACATCAATTGAATATATTGGCCATTTCAACTTTGACCTCTTTTAGAATTAATGAAAATTTGACATGTCATTTCAAAAAAAAATTGAACATTTTAATGACTATGCTTTTTGTTAGGCCAAGTTCCAAAAAGGTCCCAAGATGGGATATTAATTTATTAAACATTTTCAAATCTAAACAACCCTAATTAAACATGAAAATTTTCCTTTTTTGATCAATAAAAAGTTTCAAAACATTGAGGGTTGAAGGCATTAGATATAAGTTTGGAAGATACCAAGAAATACATAAAGGAGGTTGTGGGGACTAGGGTTGAAAATATTTTATATTTTATGTGTTTTATGAAGTATGGTTCATTGGGAAACATAGGAAGGACATTGGGGAACACCCAAAAATTTGTTTTAAAGGTAATGAAAAGCATCAAATAGGACATCATGGGTGTTAGAAATACTAATGATTTAATAGGTGAAAATTAAATCTCATATTTTTAAATTAATGAAAGTGAAAATGATTTCATGGGCAATCTATATGATCATGGATTACCAATTTGTGGTAACTAAATTATCTTTTTAATCATTCATTTAAGTGGAATTTAAATATATTAATATTTAGACCTTGTGACCATTGATTGTCATTAATAATGCAAAACCAAGGTTATAATGTTTTTACAATAAGTATAGACAACTTCTTTGTTAGGTTTTCTTCACTTTGAACCTTTTATATAATGAGATTTTTTACAACATTTTTATTGTGTTTTGAAAAAAATGAGGAGGCATATTGTTCCACCAAATTATAAGATAAAACAATATTATCAATTATTATATACCTATTATGCAATGGGGGGATTGACTTGAAAAAGCTCATTGGGTTTCCAGTAAATATTTTTCCCTTTGTTGTAATTTTAAAAAAATTTGACATTTCAAATAGATAAGTTTCATAAATTTTGGCATTTCCAAAAACAATTGAATTATTGCCAAACGTGAAAAAGGTCCATTCTGCAAAAAAATGTTTTGAATAAAGAATAGTTTGCTATAAATTCCTTACTTTTCAAGTAAAAAAGGCTAGAAAATGAAATTAAAATGTAATTCCCCACAATTTTCTACAATTCACAAGGTTGCATAAGATTTTTCTATTTTCATATTTTGAATATTGTCAAATTTGGCTAATTTTTCTTATGGATATTGCAACTCAAGCAATATCACAAAGTTAAAAATTAAAATTAATAAAAATTAGGCCATGGTGAACGCTTAATAAATCTTAAATCCAAACTAAATTGAGATTGCAATACAACATTTTTTTGTTTTACATAAATAAAATGTTTACAACATCTTTACTACTTTTTTAAAAAATGAAAAGACATATTGTTCCACCAAATTATAACATAAAAAAATGTTGTCAATTATTAGATACCTACTATGCAGTGGGGGGATTGACTTGAAGAATCTCCTTGGGTTTGCACCAAATTTTATATTTTTCCCTTTGTTGTAATTTTCTTAAATTTTGACATGTCAAATAGATAAGTTTAAGTAGATTTGGCATTTCCAAAACTAATTTGCCAAACCTTAAAAAGGTATTATAGTAGTGTTTTTATCATGGGTCTAGCCATGGCAATGATTTTTATGCTAGTGAAATGTTTCCATTTTGCAAAAAATGTTTTGAATAAAAGAATAGTTTGCCATAAATTCCATTGTGAAAAAACCATTCCTTGAGGAATACATGATGGGGGTGTAGTTCAACACAATTTTCCCATCAAGATTTTTTTTTTGGTTACGAGACAAGTCAACATTTGTTTTCAGTGAAAATAATTTCCTTGAGGAACGTAGTTGTAAAAGTAGTTCAACACATTGGTTTCAAGAAAAAGCCTTTTATTTGTGGAACATTGCACAACCATTTTTCAATGGGTGAATGCATATTACAACATAATCAAAATTTGTCAAAAGGCAATAGTTTTCAATACTTATTTAAATATCATGGTGAAGATTTGGAAAAGATTTTGTGATGAAATTTGTCAATACCAATGATTTACACCATAATCAACCATCATGTTGTCAAATTGATGCACATATGAATGATTCAATTGCAATGCATTTGTAGTATGCAACAATTTTGCCACAACATTGTAATTATATAAAATCTTTAATACACAAATTTGAATGAGAACTTGTCCATGAAATTTTGCAATGCAATCTTTTTCATCAAAGCTTTCAATATGTTTTGAACTCATATTTTTTAGATCAAATGACATTTGTAAAGTTTAAATCAATTTTATATTTATACATTATGCTATAATTAATGTTGATGATTATGATTTTTAATGTTATAAGAATTTCTTCCATTGAATATGTACTTGGGCTATGTGTTGTTTTTACTGTTCTACAAAATAATAATAATAAATTAACTATAAATCATTAAAAAAAATTCAAATATTTTCTTAAAGAAGAATTATCACAAGACAAATAAATGTACATTTATACAAAGACACAATTGTGAATCAATAATATATTCACGGGTTTAAACACTTAATTTGTTTATGATGCTCAAATCTCTTCTATTTGATTTCTACAAGACATCAAATTGAGCAAAATCTGAGGTGCTATTAATTTTGATATTACATGCAATTACATTTTGATGAAGGATTAGAATTTTTTTTGTTGTGAAGGTTAGTTTCCTATTGGGCATTGTTGACAAGCATGCATAGGAACACTGCTAGACAACATTAAAAACTAAAAATTCAATTTGTAATGAAGAGCCAGAACCTGTACCCATCAAGTTTTGGGGCTGGTTTTTGGACTCCAGGGCTGGTTCTAGCCAGCCAGAGAGATTCGTAAGGTACTAGATTCTTAAGAACCTAGAATGCAGAAAGTTAATGCCCCCCAAGAGTAGAGGGAGTCAAGAACTCAAAAAACAACAAACCACTGAACACTACAAAGCTGATTGCCTAACACCCAAAGAATTCTTTGTATGTGGAACTGTTGATATTAGAGTTAAAAGGATGATTTGTAGAACTGAAGGTGGAAAGAATTCTTTGTATGTTTGAACTGTTGCTATTAGAGTTAAAAGATGATTTGTAGAACTGAAGGTGGTGGCACTCCTATAGCACTTCAAATTGTTGAAAATGAACAAGAAATGAGAAAGTTACAAAGTTAGAGGCTTTGAAAGTAGGAGGGGTCCAAAATGAAAGCGCATTTTGTGAGTTGAAAATCTTACTTTTCTTCTTGCTATTCCTTCATTCTTTGCATTTCAAAGATGATTTGTAGAGCTTTGAGGTAGAGCTTCCCATAAACATTTTAAATCCCTCAAAATGAAGCACAGACAAAGATCTAAAGAAGTGTTCGGTGATAGGGTAATGATGGGTGATGGGCACAGTTCTACCCTAGTAGCCTAGTCTCCCCCTTGCAAAATAAAATAAAAATGCAAGCAAGAAAAAAAAGATTGTTTCCGTTTGCTTCAAAAAAACAAAAAACATAAGATTGACAAACAGCCAAATCCCACTGAAAATGTAACAAAAAAGAGAAGATTGACAAACACCTAAAAATCACTACACCCCGGAAAACAAAAAACCAGAATGAGTCCAAGAAAGAAAGAAAATCCATTACCTTACTTTGATTGAATTCTTTCAAGTTCAATCTTTTGTGAAGTCTCATTTCTGTTTAAGCAGATCTGAACATACTTTCTTGATACCCAAAAATTTAACACGTCTGGCTTCAGATCACTCTGCAACAGCAGCTGATTTGCAAACTGATCAACAAGAACTTGAGAATTGAGAGCTGATGCAGCTGATTTGCAAACTGGTCAACAAGGACTTGAGAATTGGAGATCTGATGCAGTAGTTGTTGCACGAGATCATGGACTTCTTGATTCTGAATCAATCTTTTGCATTTTGATAGCACGAGAAGCTTTCGATCGTGGCATTGGCGATAAAGATGGTGATGTTGCAATCGGTGCTACTAACTCCGTAGTGCTTGAAGACGCGAAAGATTGTCGCGGATCCAGAGAGCTGCGTGGTGGCTTTCATGGGCAAGAGTCCAGTATTAATGTAGTTGGGGGGGTCTTCATTGTCGCCAAGTAGCGCGGAGAGATCTGCAGCAGCTTCCACATCGAGAATAAGAGAGAAAAATACTGTCGATTCCGCATTGAGTGTGCCTGGCGGTATGAGAGTCTGACCGACTTCGTCTCCATCGTAGAACAGTGCCGCACTGCTGTTGCTACCGTACTTGAAGCTCTCTTTATTGGGGTTGCGTACTGTGATGGCAATGCGCATCGAGAGTGAGAGGTTAAAACTCGGTGAGCCGCCTCCTCCACTCGCAGGAAAGGCGGAAGGAGCAAGATGGAATCCTTCCAAGCTGATTGCATTCACTTGCAACGTCGGATCCTTAGCTTTGAAGACAGTGAAGCCAAGGATGGTGGCTACAGTCGCCACTAGTACAACCACAGCTATTGTCGCCCATATACACTGCGTCCCTTCCTTGTTCTCGTCTTCTGTCATTCTATCGAACTCTTTCATCGTATTCTTGCTTTCTTGCATTCGCGGAACCAGCCTGCCTGCACCAGTAGTAGACACAAAAAAAAAAACTTGCTCACACTTCTACCAACACACTCCAGAAATTCAAAGACTTGTAAAGAAGATTTTAAAAATAGATGCAAATTTGAGAAGTGTAGCGAAGCAAAGAAAAGAAGATTTGAAAACGCAAAAAAAGAGAGCTCAAGAAAGCTCCATAATAATTCTGGCTTTGAAAGACTCTCAAATTGCAGACTCATAAGAGAGACACACAAAGAAAAGAAGAAGAAGAAGAAGGTTGAAAGTGTACGTACTTTGCAAAGCGCGGGTTGATTGTCAAAAGTCTTTGGATACTGAGCTAATATGATTGTGCCAACAACAGTTTACGAGGACACTTAATATGAGAACAGATGACGCGTCGCACAAGTCTGGTTGCGTAAGACACAACTGCCACAAATCGATCGAGTAAGCGAGTGAGCAAGCGAGCGAGCACACAAAATCTCTCGCCAAATCTCTCCACCCCGTTTTCCCCCGCCTCTTTCCCCCGTCTTGGTTCTTGCACTTCTCAACGACAAGACTGCAGGGCTTCCAAGATGACAATTCCGCATTCTAGGATTCTGCACGGAAAAAAAAGGCCCTCGTGACCCGTCATGAGGCCATTCCGTGAAATAATGGTAGCCTCACTATTCCGCATAGAAGGGATTTCCACAATGCGAAAAAGCCCTCCTACCTACCCCATCATGAGACCATTCCTTGAAATAATGATTTCATGACCATTCGATTCCACGCAGAAAAAGCCCCCTGCCCCGTTGTGGTGAAGCCATTCTGCAGTGAAATAATTTCCAGCTGACCATTCCACATTGAAGGATTCTACATGGAAAAAGTCCCCCTTATTTCATCATGAGGTCGTTCCATGAAATAATGATTGCCTGATCATTCCGCACTGAAGGATTCCATACGGAAAAAGCCCCCCCCCACACACACACACACACAATCCTGATAATGCCCATTCCGCGAAATTGTTGTGGGCTTTGTGGGGGACTGGAAATCCACCATTCTACGTAGAATCCGTTACGAAGTAAAGTTTACAGTGTGGAATTCTGTAATAGCCAAGTAAGTAGTTTTCACCTCGTTAGCTTTTGACGTAGTTAACCTAGGGGAAGTTGCTTCTGCGTTGCTACCGTTGCGTTTTAATGGAGGAATTTAAACGAGGCAATTAAAACGGAGGTAAAAATATATTGCCAAGTGGCATCCTGTGAATGGATGCATGGCGTTCCAGCATTTCTATTAGCCCTAGGAATTTTTTGCTTTCACTGAGATGAAGTACAGTCCATTTACTTTTTTACATAGGGCACATTGGGATTCACCTTTCACCACTTCCCCCTCTTATTACCAGATTACTTTATTCAGGATTTACTCCTCTTTACCTATCTATATATACCTAGAGCAAAGGGCATCCCTAGGTACCTAGTATTAGGGGGTGTCTATTGGTGTGATTATTATTTTTTGACGATGGGCCAAAAGAAAAAGGCCTATATGACTCCCCCGCCCCCTCCCTCCCCACCCCAAAAAAAAAAAAAATCACTTTGAGTGCACCCCCTATAACTAATTAATATGAAGCAGCACACTAGCTAGGTCTACCAAAAACATCAACCAAACATTGTTGAAATAACACACCTGTGCATTATGCACGGGGTTCACACTAGTCTTGTGGAATCCAATAACTTTATTGGATCCTATGAAATTCACCTAATCTGAACTGTTTTGGGAAGTATTTCAGGATTCCATAGGAAAATTTTGCAAATACCAATACATGTTTTGATTAGTTTTTTGCTCAACATTTTGTTAAGGAGGATGTTGTGAAAAGTATCGTAAGGCAAAAGAAGAGTTATTATGGAAACACTCAAATATTTCATCATGCAAAAATATAAGCTTCTTCAAAAAATCCTCTAAAAGAAACCAAAATCCTTCAAGATATATTATAACTCTATAATAACTAATCTCAAGTTTCAACACAAGCCAAAATATCGTCTTTCAAAAATCCTCATATAAAAATATATAGACCTATTATTATTACCTAGTAGTAGGGGCCAAAATCCCTTAAGCTACTATACTCTATAATGAATCTAAACACAATATCCTAATTGCCTTGGTAGGCAAGGGCCAACAAAATGATATCACACATGTTATTGGAGCAAATTTGATGTCAAAGTAAAAGATATATTAATGTTATCACAATGGAATTCAAAGAAACAATAGATGAAATATTGCATCATAATTTTCTTTTCAAGACAAATTAATATTTTTTAATGCATTCTCTTTTTTTTCCCAAGATTGGGCACAAGATTAATGAACAAATATTGCATGGGCATCCTAATTGAATTATTATTATTATTATTATTATTATTTTGGATCTCCGTGTATTGTAGAACTTCTTGAAATTTGATAACTGAATGTTGATAGTTTTAACAATTTTATTGTGATATTGCTAATGATAGTTTTGAAGCTTTTAAATCATATTAGACACATCTCATTATTTTATTGCATGCAAAATTAAAAACTAGAATTTTGCCACACCCAAAGAAAGGCCATCAATTTATAACTTAAAACTATGAGAGTCTTGTTTGATGGGAATTGTAATGAATACTTGAATTTTGAAGGACACAAATTCCCAAAATATGAGTGGGAAATTACTTTGTTACACATGATGATGTCCAAATTCCAAAATCCAAGTGGGGAATTCTTGTTACATATGATGGTATAATATTAACCCTCATATTTGGGAATTACATTCAAAGTAGTATTTACAAATTTTGGTATTTTATTCTAATTCAATCTTGGGGATTGATTTCCTTAGAGAAGGGCAGCCAATCTCCTTCTGCAGGGCAGTTATTTGTGAAAGATTCTTGAATTGATGAGGTCTAGTTTTATGGTTGCCCTAACAGGAATCAGGCAGAAGGGCAGGCATAAAACTTAATTTCATCAATTTACAAAAAAACATGCTCTTTGCTGACTTGACTGCAGTTTTTAGTAGTTTTTCACTTGCTTATATGAGCAAGGATTTGTAAGAATACATGATTTGAACTGCTCGAATAATATAGGGAACATGTCTATCAACCAAAGTAGTTTGTTTTGTTTTGTTTGTCTCATTGAGATCTTGCAAACCATGGTGCATCTTGTTATGCCCTTGGTATCGTTGAAAGCCCTCAATGAAGTGCAATTGAATTGATTTCATAACGTTTCAACCTCACTAAAAATTCATTTCAATCAAAACTAATAATTATAAGGGAATTTGGGCACATTTTTGATATTCTTGGAAAGCTCTCAACGAGTTGGATTTAATGAAGGTCATTTGGAATTTTTAAAATATAAGGTGGGATAGATATTGAATTTTGAGTTATTTTCATTAATGGAAATAGTTTTTTCACAATTGAACTCTACTTCCAAGGTCATGTTTCAAACTCAAGCTAATGACACATGTCACACTAATATGTAATAAATGTAACACATGTGAATGTCAGGAACATTAAGCAAAGCATATAGGAGAAAATTTAAGAAAACATGCACTATTATAAAATGTGTGTGCAATTCACTAGTCCTCGCTCAATGGACCAATGAATTCACTACATCCCCATTAGGTCTTGTTCGATGGATCAATGAATTTTCAAAATCCAATGAAATCATTTAGTGTACAAGGATGCATTTTGTTGTAATGATCTTAGACAAATTGGAAAGATGGGAAGACGCATGGGAACTTTGGAAACAACATAAAGAATAGTTGGCAAAGCATATCATGTGACAAAAATTTAAAAATTGTGTGACAAATTTGGGAACATATATTGAAAACAACATGAAAATGTTATTGGGAGCAATTTGAGTAACACCCATATGAACTAGACAAAAGTTTTGTATGCTTCTTCACCTAACTGAATATTCAAGACTTTGGATTCATATTAGGTAGGTGTTGGAGAAGAAAAGAAACAAACCCAACCCTATTCTGAATAATATACTCCACACACGCATGATTATAAAAAATTGAACAAAATGTCCTCTTTTATGCTTACAAATGGGTGTCATCATTTTTTACAATATTTTACAAAGTTTATTTTATTGCAAATAGTTGTTGAAAATTACAAATTGAGAACTTACATGTACATCATACCATAATACCTTGGTGGACTGGCACATGGAATGCCAAATAATTAATTTAATTTAAGTTTTTTTGGCTCGACATTTAGGTTTTTAATTTTGAAAATTTCGATAGTAAAAACTAAAGTTATTCTAAGGTACATATATTTGAAACTAGTTGAATTGTTTTAGC
>Ga0116229_10005819_pt1 | contig 20001 bp, 17 predicted proteins | sample S1TSphgellanicum_3_FD_87313 | JGI IMG/M metagenome (GOLD analysis project Ga0116229, IMG submission 87313) | Host-associated microbial communities from peat moss isolated from Minnesota, USA - S1T2_Fc - Sphagnum magellanicum MG | ecosystem: Host-associated > Plants > Peat moss > Unclassified... | reverse complement strand
GATATTCTTCCCCGGCAGCAGCGCCTTCAGCTTGCCCGGACAAACGAGCCGCATGCTCCCCGCGGTGTCCTCGGGCGTGAGCCCCACCTTGCGCAAACCCCGGCGTAGTGCCACCGAGCTCGGACTTTTCCAAATCGCGTTGTCGATATTGAGAATCGGTTCGACCAGAATCAGCCGCTGCAGCAATGGCTCGAAGCACGCCACCAGCGCCATGATCCAGCCGCCGTAACTCGTGCCCCATCCGCCAAAAAGACTTCCTCCCTTGCGTCGTAATTGCTGCAGCACGATGCGGCACTCCACCACCGACTGCCGGATGCCCGCCGCCGTCCGCAACAACTCGCCGCCCACGCAAAGCTCGCCGTGAAAGTGCCACGGCAGCCGCCGCGAATAGTGATAGGGCAAATGCACAAACACCGCGTTCCAGCCGCGCGCGTTCAGCCGCCGCGCCCAGAGCCGGTAGCCGAAATCGCTGACCGACATCAGCCCGTGCCCAAGCAGCATCGTCGGCGCCGTCCAGCCCTGCTGGCACGGGAAGAAATCGAACGCGGCGTGGTTGTTGACGTCATGCTCGCCGGGGTGGGGACTGGGAAATCGAAGCCGCCCGCGGTCGGGCAACTCGGGCGGCACGAAGTCGGCGGGGATACGGTAGAACTCTTCGACCGGACGCCCGGCCCACTCGGCGGTGAATTGATCCCAGCGCGCGCGAAAATCATCGGGCAGCGGGTGCCGCGATTGCAGCACGTTGACGAAGCCGAAGCTGACCAGATCGACCACCGTGGCCCTCGCCTCATCCAGCCGGGAAAGAAAAGTGCGCGCCACGTCGAGAATCTAGAACGCACCCCGCAGCCAGCGCAAGCCATCGTAGCGCGAAAGCGTTTCTTTAAATCGCCGTCATCCTGAGCTTGTCGAGGGACCTCTGATTATTCCATCCTCTGATATCCGCCGAGCCAAATAGTCAGAGATCCTTCGACCAGCTCAGGATGACAGACATTATTAATGTGAAAAAAATCCTCGTCATCGGAGCCGGACTGGGCGGACTCGCCGCGGCTATCCGCCTGGCCAGAGCCGGCCACGCGCTCGAGGTCTGGGAGAAAAACGCCAAGCCGGGCGGCAAGCTCAAGGAGCTGCGCATCGAGGGCTTTCGCTGGGACACCGGCCCCTCCCTGCTCACCATGCCGCATGTCCTGCGCGAGCTTTTTGCCGCCGCCGGGGAACGACTGGAGGACCATCTCGATCTCGTCCGCCTCGATTCCGCCTGCCGCTATTTCTGGACGGACGAAACCATCCTCGACGAGAACGCCGCCTTCTGGATGAAACCCGAAGTCGCCAAATTCCTCGATTACGCCCGAGGCATCTACGAGCTTTCCGGCGAGGCTTACCTAAACCGGCCGCCCTCCGAATTTTGGCGCGCATTCACGCCGGGCAACCTGTGGAAGCTCCGCCACCTCGGCAAAGTCGCCACCACGCGCACACTGGCCGCTGAAGTCGAGCGCCGCATTTTCGATCCGCACCTGCGCCAGATTTTCCTCCGCTTCGCGACCTACAACGGCTCGTCGCCCCATGCCACGCCGGCGACTTTCAACATCATTCCCTACGTCGAAGCCAAGTTCGGCGCGTGGTATGTGCGCGGCGGCATGGCCCGGATCGGGGATGCGCTGACCGCTTTGGCGCGGCGCAACGGCGTCACCTTCCGCTTCAATACCATCGCGATCGACTGGAACGGAAAGCAGGCCAAGGCGCATGACGGCTCGATCCACGACGCCGATTACCTGATTTGCAACGGCGACGTCATCACCGCCCGCACGCGATTCCTCTCGCGCATCACCTCCAAGGCTCAGCATATCGCGCTGCTGCGCCCGCCGCTCTCCACCTCCGGGTTCATTCTCTTCCTCGGCGTGCGCGGCCAGGATCCGCGCCTTGGTCATCACAACATTTTCTTCTCGGATCATTACACCTACGAATTCCACGAAATCCACAACATGAAGACCAGCCCGACCGAGCCGACGATCTACATCTCCGTCAGTTCGCGGACCGATCCCGATCACGCGCCAGCCGACCACGACAATTACTTCGTGCTGGTCAACGCGCCCGCCCGCGACCCGAAGCAACCGTGGACGCACGCCGAGGCGCAGAGCTATCGTGATCTCGTGCTCCAGCGACTCGCAGCCTTCGGCTTCGCCGATCTCCCCGAGCGCATCGTGGCCGAAAAAATCTTTACCCCGACTGACTTCGCAACGCGCGATCTCGCCCACCACGGCGCGCTCTATGGCTGGGCCTCGCACTCCATCCGCACCTCGCTCTTCCGACCGCCGCTGAGGGCGCCGGGCACACGCAACGTCTACTTCGTCGGCGGCACGACTCATCCCGGCGGCGGCATTCCGCTCGTGCTGCTGAGCGGAAAAATGGTGGCCGATTCGATTCAACGGCGGGCCAAATGAGATCGCTCCCGTCACAACGAGCAGCGAGAGTTCCCGGCTGGGACCTCCTCGAAAAAATCGCCTTCCTCGCCTTCCTCATCTGGACCGCCGCGGGGCTTGCCTTCACGCTGGCCCATGTTTCACCCGCCACGGTTACCGGTTGGTCCGTCCCCGCCTGGCTTAGCCAGTTTATCGATCTCTGCCTGCAAAATGGCGATCCGATCCTGATCCTGCTCGCCTTCATCAACACCCACCTGCACGCGACGCGGCAATGGAGTTCCGGCATCGCGCGACGCTGGGCGGCGATCGTGCTCGTTTGCGCTTTCGGCATCGAGACGCTTGGCGCAAGCACCGGTTTTCCCTTTGGCGATTACCACTACACCGACCGCTTTGGGCCGATGCTCGGCGTGGTTCCGCTGACCATTCCCCTCGCCTGGCACGTCGTCGTGACCAACGCGCTTTTTCTCGTTCGCACCGGCGCGCCGCATGCCTCCCGCTTCACCGAAGCCGCCCTGGTCGGGTTGATCTGTACGATCTATGACTTTATCCTCGAACCGTTCGCCACCACCGTAAAGCAGTACTGGATTTGGACCGGTGGAGCGGTCCCGCCGCTCAATTATGCGGCATGGTTGGTTCTCAGCGCGGTGCTCGTCCGGCTTTTTGCGCCAACGCTTTCGAGCCGCGTGCGTCTCGATCCTCGCCCGGCATTGATCCTCGGCCTCACGATCCTGATCTTTCTTGCGGGGGAGTTTTAAGTCAGAGCGAAACTCCTGCGGAGGGCGAATTTCGCGGAAAACCGGAGGCGCTCCCAAGTGCAACTTGGGAGCGGAAGGAAAAAGCGACCAGCGTTGCGCCGATAATTGTGCGACCCCGGCAGTGGTCGCAGCGAGCCAACTCACTTCCCGTTTTCCCACCGGTACCCGACCGCATGCACCGTCGCGATCTGCTTCGGGTCGGCACCAATGTCCGTGAGCTTCTTGCGCAGTTGGACGATGGTCTGGTCGAGCGTCCGCGTGGTCCCATAATATTCGTAACCCCACACATCGTTTAGCAGGCGATCGCGCGAAAGGACCTCCCTCGGATGCGACGCGAACAACTGGAAAAGCTTCAGTTCGCGTGCGGAAAGCGCCACGCTTTTCTTGCCCCGCTTGAGCTCGAACGTGCCCGCGTCGAGCTGGCAATCCCCGAATTGCGCCGGGGTGGGCCGCGAGTCCTTCGCCGTGTCGCGGCGCAACAGCGCATGCACCCGCGCCGTGAACTCGCGCAGGCCAAATGGCTTGGTCACGTAATCATCCGCGCCGAGTTCCAGCCCGATCACCTTGTCCATCTCCTGCCCCTTTGCCGTCAGCATCAGGATCAGCCCCTTGTAGCCGCGCGAGCGCAATTGCTTGCAAATCTCGTACCCGCTCAACCCGGGCAGCATCACGTCGAGCACCACCAGCCGCGGCTTGTGCTCCTCGACCGCGCCAATCGCCTGGTCGCCCCGCGCGCATGCCTCGACCTGCAACCCCTCGCTGGTCAGCAATTCGGTCAGGCCAAAGCGAATGTGCGCGTCATCTTCGACCACCAGGATTTTTGTTTTCATAATCTCTATTTTTCCAAGCTCACGATGACTCTCTTTTTCAACCACCCGCCAATGGAATTGAAAGTGTAAAGCAGCTCCCGCCCCCCGCCCGCGGCGAATAAGTCACGTCACCCCCATGCGAGCGCGCCATCCGCCGGGCCAGCGTCAACCCGAGTCCCGACCCGGGGATGCCGCTCGAGAGCGAATCATCCAGCCGATGGAACGGCTCGAAAATGGTCTTCACCTGCTTGGGCGGAATGCCCGGCCCGCGATCGAGCACGTCAACGCAGCCGAGCGCCCCGCCCGGCGTCTCCTGACGTCGCACCCGCACCAGCACGTCATTGCCGCCGTATTTTTCGCCGTTCGACACCAGGTTCAGAATGATCTGCGAGAGCGCATCGCGGTCTCCGCTGATCGGCAGCGTCTCCGCCTCGATCTCGCTCTGAAAGGACACCCCGGCGTTCTCCAGGTGCGGCCCGCAGGTTTCCACCACATCGCGCACCGCATCGACCAGGTCGCAGGCGTGATGCTCGCCCGGAGGCGCGCCCCGTTCCAGCCGCGCGAAGTCGAGCACGTTGTTGATCAGCCGCGTCAGCCGCGCCGCCTCCGCCGCGATGATACGCAGGTACGTCGTCTGTTTTTCATCATCCGGCACGCGCTTGTCCGCCAGCATATCGGCAAACATGCGAATCGAAGTCAGCGGCGTTTTCAACTCGTGCGAAACATTGCTCACGAAATCGGTCTTCTGCTGCGCCAGCCGCAATTGCCGCCGCACATCCGCCGCGATGAGCGATCCACCTGACACGATCGCCGCCACGAGCAGCAGCACGATCAACCCCAGCGTCAATTGCAGCGTCCGCGCCGCCCGGCTGATTTGCTGCGGATCGACCAGGTAAAGCGCCGCCTCCCAATGCGGCAGCGCCTCGCCGATTTCCGTCGCGACGAAAGGATGCTTCCAGTCGGCCTGGAAGCCCTCGATCGATTCCGCGACGGGATGGCCGGTGTCATCGAGAATGGCCACGCAGAACTGGGCGGCGGTCCTCTCGCCGAATCCAGCGGGTTCGTAAGCAAGCTGCATTTCCGGGATTTGAAACGATGCCTTGAGCGCTTCGACCAGCTTGCCTTGGTCGAGTTGCGCTCCGAAGACAATCGGTGCGTCTGACGTCGCATGCGACCAAACCATCAGCCGCAGCTTGTTTTCCAGGAACCGCGCCAGTGCCCCGCTTGTCTCCGTGCCGATCAAGCGCCGGAAATCCGATTCCTCCGGCACCGTGTTCGACAGTGGCGCGGTGGCCTGCGTCGAGTTTTGCTGCGGAATCACCTGCCGCTGGATTTTAGCAAACGACTGGACTGCGTTGTTCAACGTGCCGTTGGCGGATGAGAGGTTGTTCAATGCCAGCGAGGTATCCTGCGGCGGCGTGGCCGTGACCGCATCCGACTCAGCCGATGCCGTGGCCGGAGCCGTTACATGCAATGTTGCCGCGGATGGTTGTGCTAGGAACTCGCGCTTTTGGTCATCGGTGATCGTACTCGGCATCGCCGCAGCCGCGGCAGGCGCCTCCTGCGTTGTATTGGGCGCGGCCATCCTTTGCCCCGAGACGGACGTCGTGACATCCGCAGCCGCAAGTGGAGCAGCCGCGGCAGGCATACCCGCCGCAGGGGGAGCGTTCTGCGCAGGCGTCGCAGACGCGGTTTTCATCATCGCCTCCGACGCTGCGTTATCCGTCCTGGCTGCCTCGGCGCCGTCCGGGTAAGCAGGAGGAGACGCCGTCGTTGTGGTCAAAGACGACGTGGCATTTTGATCCAACTCCGGAGCCTGCATCGCACGTCCCACCGAGCCAGAACGGGACTCAACAAGATCGAAGGCCCCTTCAGGCTTTGCTTCGGGGGCCTGCTTGGCCTCAATTGAACTCAAGTCCACATCCTTTTCCGCGCCGGACAGCGGGATTTTGTTCGGCGAGGTTTGGGTGAAATTTCCCGCCTGCATCGCGTGGGTTTTTCCCTGGTCATCCGACGTGTTGGCGAGCCGGTCCAGTTGCGAGAAGGCAAGTCTGGCCACCCCGCCCTGCGCCGGCGTGTTATTTTGCGTCACCGATTTGTTCTGCCAAATCGATCCGCCTAAATTTGGCGACATCGAGTTCGAGGAATAAACCACGACATTCTCGCGATTGCTCAGAAAGCGGTCGTTTTCGTCCCGAAACGTCTTCGCTTCCGGCCCGTCGTAGACCTTGGGCGAGTAAATCTCTCCATCGAGATCGACGGCAAAACCGATTTCCGCCATCGGCCACGCCTTGCGCAACTTCTGGTTGAAGTCATTCGCCAATACTTGGGGCGATGGGCTCCCGCTCAGCAAATGCTGCGTCGTCTGTACAAAGTCGGCTCGCACGTCGTTCATCTGCCCCTGCACGCTCTTGGCCAGCGCATCGGTGATATTCTGGCTGATGATCGCCTGCTGATGTTCCAGCACGACCTGCTGGTCCCGCACCGAATGCACCGCCAGCCAGGCCAGCCCCAGGCTGGGCAGGAAAATCGCGGCCAGAAAAATCAACGCGGAACGTTGCATCGCAGTATGGTTAGTTTGCTCTTATCAAATTCCCCTGGCGAGGGTAACCCGGCAACGCGCAAAAATTGTCAGAAAGTTGTAAATCCTGCGACCTGCCCTGTTTTGGTTTGACTGCCCATCCGTACTACGCCTTATAGTACACACAGATGCTCCCCTTCCGCGTTGAACTCAAAACCGGCTCGCCCATTTCCGAGCAGCTCATCTATGCCGTGAAAAAGGCAGTCATCTCCGGCTTGATGCAGGCGGGCGACAAGTTTCCCTCCGTCCGCACCCTCAGCCAGGAGCTGCGCGTCAATCCCAACACCGCACATAAGGTCATCGCCGCGCTCATCAACCAGGGCCTCCTCGAAGTCCGGCCGGGCATCGGCACGATTGTCGGTAAAAATCCCAAACCCACTCCGCAGCAGCGGAGCGAACTCCTTGGGGAAGACGTCGAGCACCTCGTCGTCGAGGCCAAGAAATTAAGACTCGATCTGGAGGACGTAACCAAGGCCGTCGAACAACATTGGACCAAACTATCCTGAGAACCGCGCATGAAACCGATCATCGAAACCACCAACCTCAATCGCCGCTTCGGCCGCAACGATGTCGTGCACGAACTCACCTTCCAGGTTCCGGAAGGCAGCATCTACGCCTTCCTCGGCCCCAATGGCGCGGGCAAAACCACCACGATCAAGATGCTCCTCAACATCCTGCAACCGACCAGCGGCGGAGCCCGCATCCTCGGCGTCGACTCGACCGAAATCGGACCGCGCGAACTGGCGCAAATCGGCTACGTCTCCGAAAATCAGGAATTACCGGAATGGATGACCGTGTCGCAGTTAATCGATTACTGCAAACCGATGTACCCGACCTGGGACGACGCGTTTTGCGAAAAACTCCTCAAGAACTTCAACCTACCTCCCCATCGCAAGCTCAAGAACCTCTCGCGCGGCATGAAGGTCAAGGCGGCCCTGGTCACCTCCCTCGCCTATCGGCCACGGCTGCTCGTGCTCGACGAACCCTTCTCCGGTCTCGACCCGCTCGTGCGCGACGAATTCATTCGCGGAATGCTCGAACTTTCCGAACAGTCGGCCTGGACCATTTTTATTTCCTCGCACGACATCGACGAAGTGGAACGCCTGGCTGACTGGGTCGGCGTCATCAATGAAGGCCGGCTCCATCTCTCCGAGCCGACCGAATCGCTCCAGAATCGCTTCCGGCAAATCGAGTTTACCGCGGGACCGGAAACAGCCGCTCTGCCGCCCACGCTTCCGGCAAACTGGCTCGTGCCGGAGATGGCCGGGCAAAACGTCCGCCTCGTCGAAAGCCAGTTTGGCGAAACCGAAACGCTCAACGCGCTCCAACGAATTTTCCCCGGCGCCTCCCAGCCCAACATCAACCCCATGTCCCTGCGCGATATTTTCCTCGCCCTGGCCCGAACCTTTCGTTTCAAGGGCGAAACCACCTAACCCGCCACCACCATGAACCTTGTCCTGCATCAATTCAGAAAAGACATTCTCCGCACCCGCTTGGTACTGGTCCTCTGGTCCCTGATGGTCGTCCTGCAATTCGGTCTCGCCTGCTGGACGGTCAAGCCGGGCGATGCCGTGATGCAAACGCTCTCCACCACGCTCTACGGCCTGCTCATGGTCTTCAATTATCTCCTCGTGCTCGTGTTGGTGCCACTCCTCGTCCACCAGGAGCCCCTGGTCGGAACCACCGCCTTCTGGTTCACTCGCCCGATCTCCCGCACCACCTTGCTGGCTTCAAAGACCCTTTACGTCTCCTTCCTCGTCGCGCTTCCCATCCTGGCCCAGGGCATCGTCTTCCTTGCCAATGGCATCACCCTGCATGACATCGCCCTGGCCGTGCCGGAACTCCTCATCAGCGAGCTCACCTGGATTTTGATCGTGGGCACCCTCGCCGTTCTCACGCCCAGCTTCGCGCGCTTCGCCATCACCGGCGCGATCATCCTTATCGTCTGGTGGCTCGGCTTATTCATGGTCCAAATGTTCCTCCTGATGCGAAATCCCCAGGGTTACGTCTCCACGCTCGCCTCGCTCACCTCCAGCCGCGACCTCGTCGGATCACTCATCATGATGGGATTCGGTCTCGGCGTGGTGCTCGTGCAATACCTCACCCGCCGCTTCTGGCTCGCCGTGATGCTGGCCATTACCAGCGCCCTCCTTAGCCTGCTCGCGCAGTACGTCTGGCCTTGGGATTTTTTGAAACCTACGCCCGTCGTCGTCCAGGATTCCACTTTTCAAGCTGACTCCCTCGGTGCTGCGCAACTCTCCTCCATCGGCAGCAATGACCAGGGGACCATGCGCGGCGGCACACCACTCAAGCAGGTCACCGGCTTGACCTCCTTTGCGAACAAGCCCCGTGGCTATATCCTCACGGTTGACCACATCGATTCCACCCTTAAATCCAAGGACGGTCGTATAATCCCCGTCCAATCGGTGAACCAGGATACCGTCTTTTCGTCGGATTCCGTCGACCCTGATGCGGTCGAACTCGGCCTGGGCGGCGTGCCCGTCCTCAACATGGACAATTCCTACCAGAACCCGCAAGCCCTCTTCACTCTCGATGCGGATACCTACGGCCTCAACGCCAGCACGCCTCTCGATTACTCCGCCCGCATCGACTTCTCCGCCTACAAATACGTCGCCGTCGCCGAGCTGCCCCTGGCCAAAGGCGCGCGCTACGATCACGGCTCCGAGCATCTCGTCATCACCGACGTGCTCGACCAAACCGGCGGCGTCGATTTTCTCCTGCGGCAACGCAGTGTGCACCTCCTCTTCGATCCCAAGGGACCGGACAGAAACGCCTACATGCAGGATCGAAGCAGCGTGATCTATGTCCTGCTGAACAAGGCGCGGCATCAGGCCGTGCTCCAAAAACTTAACACCGAAATGAACTTCAACGTGATAAGCAACGGTATTCTGGTCAACGAGCCTCTGCGAATTTCCTTCGGACCCGATGACAACAACAACGCAACCAACTGGCTTGCTCCGCAGCTGGACCAAGCCTGGCTCGCCGATGCCGTCCTGGTTCGGCTGGAACTCAAGTGCGTCTCCACCTTCACCCGGACGCTGGCCATTTCCGGCTTCAGGCTCGACGGTAGATTTAACCAGACCGGCTCGCCATACGCCTCCCGGTCAGCCGACCTCGACACCCTCGATCAAATCACCCTGCCCCACGATGCGACCAGGGACCAGGTGCGCGACTACATCACCCAAATCCTCGTTGCCTCGCGAAGAGTCACCGAAAATCAGCACGATCCTCAAATCGATATGCTCGAAAAAGTCGGCGCGCAAAACGTCGATCTCCTTATCGACATGGCGCGGGACAATCATAATTATTACCTCAACCGCGCCGTCAACGCCCTCGCCCAGCCCGATCAAAAGGCCATGGTCATCGATGCGCTCGCCACGAATCACGACTTGATCGATACCATCACCGACCATGGCTGGCAGCTCGACGCCAAGCCCACGCTTCTGAAAGTCTTCGCCGAAAACAACTCGAATAACGGCGGCAACTTAAACAGCTGGGTCATCGCCGTCGCCTCGCTTAAGGATCCATCCACCTACGACGCCCTCAAAAACTACTACATCGATAATCCCAACGAGGATGTCTTCAAGGCACTCCAACCACTGCCCAACTTCGACCTCGCCGGGGCCGTTGGCGCAGCCTGGAACAAGGCACGAGCTGGCAAGCCCTGGCTAGTCCGGAACATGCTCCCGGCGGCGGCTCAGGTAGGCGAACCCGATGTGCTCGATATCGCCGTCAAGATGCTCAAGTCCAATCGCGATGATTACGCCCGGCAGAGAGCGCGCAAGGTTTTAAGAAATTTCACCCCGGCCACCGGCGCGACCGACGCCGACCTGATCGCCTGGTACGAAAGCAACAAAGCCGACCTGGTTTTCGATCAACCCTCCGGAAAATTCGTCCTCCGCTCACAGGTCTTGCCAACTGCTCCCACTGCTCCCGTCGTTCCCACCCCTCCCGCCAAGACCGGTCCTTGATTACGAAATGTTAAAGCACCGACGAGCCGATGTATCCTTGCCACCGATCAAGGAGACCAAGGCGCTTAGTCCTTGGCGAGGGATACGTTGGTTGCCTTGACCAGGACGGAAACCACGTCCCCTTTCTTAAGCTTCAGAGCCTTGCGGGAGGCAGTTGTGATAACGGAAGCGACAACTCCCGCCGCCGTCTCGACATTCACCTCGGAGAGATTTTTGTCGCTCACGATGGACTTCACGGTGCCTTTGAGCTGATTGCGGATCGTGGATGGCATGACTGGATTGAGTTGAAACATAACTCAGGTCAATCGCCTCACCGAGAAAATAATCGTAATCGACAAGTTCGGGTAAAAGCGCCCTGGAGAGCACGGCGTTATATTTGGCGTATTAGGAGATCGGCTCAGGACGTCGAAAAGCCAGCCACCACCGACGCAGCGCAACCAGGGACCAAATCGCTTCAACCAGCCCAAACGGCCAGGCCCCCTGCAAGAAGCCATAGATTGATCCGAGTAAGCACGCCACGGCAAAAGCGAGAATGAACCACGGGCTGCGATCTTCGCAGGCGTAGCAAACCAGCATGGCGGTCACGGCAAAGAGTCCAAACGCGGTCAGGGCATCCATGGTTCGACAGAAGAAGCGATCTATCCCCCAATCGCGGTCATGATCCGCTGGGGTTGCCAGTTGTTGCGGAAAACATGTTCAGGCGGTTTTTCCGCCAGCCCTTGATCGAATGCGGCCCGGAGCGCCTCACGATTGAGCGACGGACGAAGCGCCGGCTTAAGGTCAAACTCGCCGTGATTGCCCAGGCAGGGGCGCAACTTTCCGTCCGCCGTGAGTCGCACCTTATTGCAGGCCTCGCAGAAATGGAGATCGGTCAGCGCACCGATAAATCCGACAATGGCGCCCGTTTTCCGGAGTCGAAAATACTTGGCGGGTCCATGGCCTAATTTCGGCTCAAGCGGTTCCAGGGTGTCCCTGGCAGAGAGGAGGCTCATCACCTCGCTGACCGGGAGAAAGTTTTCCTCCGTCAGCATCTCCGAGAGACTGACGGGCATCAGTTCGATGAACCGGATCGGGATCTGCAACGAAGCGGCGAATTCGACCAGGGGCCAGATCTGATCTTCATTTTTGTGCCGGATGAGAACGGTATTGAGCTTGATCGATTCAAACCCCAGCGACTTGGCCATCCGGATGCCGGCGAGCACCGGCCCGAGGCTGCCGCGCGTGATTTCCGAATATCGCCCGGCATCAAGGGCATCCAGGCTGATGTTCAGCCGATTGAGCCCGACGTTCCTCAAAGGCCCCGCGAGCAAAGGCAACTGGGTGCCGTTCGTTGTGATCTGGACCGTCTCCACGCCGCTGGCACGGATCAGCGCCGCAATAAATGGGACGATGTCCTTCCGAATCAGCGGCTCGCCGCCGGTCACGCGAAAATGTTTGAAGCCGCGCGCGACGGCGACTTCGACCACCGCCAGGATTTCTTCGTAGGACAATATCTCCTCTCGCGGCGTCCATTTCTGAAAGTGTTCCGGCAGGCAGTAGAGGCACCGCTCGTTGCAGCGATCGGTGACTGAAATGCGCAGGTAATCCACCGCGCGTCCAAGGGGCGTTGAATGTGAGACTGCGGGGAGGCTTTGGAGAACTGGGGCGAGTGACATGGTTTCTTTTAGGTGACTTGTATAAGATCGCCCACTCGCAGGGTTTTTCCAGTTTCCGTTGCAGGAACCGACGTATTGATGGCGAAGCGGTAGTAGTGATTAAAGCGTTCCTTCTCGGACCAGGGCGGGAGAGTCGCCTTGCGCCGTTCCATAAAGGTTTTTTGAAAACCCGGAATCGGTTCGGCGCGGTCGGGATCGCGCACCGGCACGACGCAACGCTGGCAGGGATTATGGCCAAGGAATTGGACGTCACCGATTTGAAACGGCTTGAGTTCTCCCGGCTTGCCGAAGAGATGGTCTTCCCAGAAGGGTTCGTCGACGCCCAATTCGAGGTTGCTCCGGAAACGGCGCCGCACGTTTTCAAGAGGCAACCCGGGGAACCATTGGGCGACTTCGCGCAGGCTCGCCTCACTGGTGATCGTGGGACCGAAGGCGGTGCGATCGTCCGGGAAACCACTTCTCGATTCCGAGGCAAGTGACACGGTGAAACCAAAGAATTCACTCAGCCATCGATTGAGCGGCGCGGTGTCCTTAAGTGAAAAGTGGTGGCGTGTCGTTTCACCCGTCGTGCTCATCTCGATCTCCTGGAAGTCGGGCCCATACTCGGTGCGCAGCAACTGCACGCGAGGCGTCCGCTTGCCGTTCACATAAGCTCCGGATTCATCGACAATGGCATGGATGCGATCAAATTCCAGAATACCTCCCTGAGTCACACGTGCTTCTTTGACCGAAACGCCGTCGAGCGACTTGATGGGATAGATAAAAATCCGGCCGAGAAACATAATTCTCTTTAGCCGGATATTTGCTCTGCTCCATCTCTTTTCCGGCCATCCTTTCCTCTACTCATCCTCGAGGCTGACAACGTCGCCGCGACGAATCCTGCCCCCCTGGATGACGGTGGCGTAGATGCCGACGTGCGCGTTGTTGTGTTTGAGAGCGGTTTTGAGAATTCCTGCATCCCTGGGCAAATCGGCCTGCGCCAGCGTCGTCATCACGCAGCGCGGACAGGGCCCGGTAACTTTCAGTTTTACCGTGCGGCCGAGGGCGAGAACCTTTCCGATCCAATCCTTCTCCGCGAAGCCGGTGATTTCCGGCGGCGTGGAGATAACGACGTTGGGACGAAAGCGCCGCGATTCGACGCGGCCCTGGGGATAGAGCTTGCGCAGCTCGTCGAGCGTGGCGGTGGTGAGGAGGTGGACCATCGCGAGATCGAAAAACGTCTCCGCCGGCATCGCTTCATCGGTCACCTCGTCCCGTTTCGGCAGTCCCTCGATGTCGGGCCAATATTCCTCCAGCGTGCCGGAAGCGGGCGCGCCGCTGAGAAAGCGAATGGGTTTGCCCAGCGTGTCGGAAAGGACCTGATCGAGATTGGCGTCGTCAGACATGACGGTTTCACCGTCGGGCAGCGTAATGCGCACGGGAGGAATCGGCGCCGAGCCATCCTCCAGCGGCGCGGTATAGCTCGCGTGAAAGGCGAATAAATTCGGCCATTTCGAGGGATTCTTCGCGCTGGCGATCTTGCCCGTTTCGGGATCGGACAAGGCAAAGAGGCGGTCTCCAACCACACCCTTGCTCCCGAAGATCGTCGCGTTCAATTCCTCGCCCATCATCGATTTGACAGGGTAACGATAAAGCGCGCCGACCGAACCGACTTTGTTCATTTCCGCAATCATTTATTCCTTTCGTTGAATCTTATTCCCCGTCAGGCGGAGCGGGCCAATGTTGCCCGCACCGCCGACTCCTTTGACTTGAAGAGCTGTCTTAACCCTGAGTCACAAGGCCGGGCGGCAAATGGAGGGCTTTGAGTTCATCGCGCACCTTGCCCAGTGTTTTGGGATCACGCACCTTGAAGGCCAAGGCTCGGAACAACCCGGCGGCCAGGTAAACCAGGAAGATATAGGGGAAGAAATTGTCCGGAGGCGGCGGCGCCGGGTAGACGCTGCCAATCGCCGGGATGCACAACAACCCCAAGGCCAAGGCGCAAAACACGATGTCCTTGGCTTTCAACTCGCCGATTTTCCAGAGGTAAAAAGGCGAGGCGAGAGTTACCAGCGTATAGGCCCCAATGAACCCAAACGCGCCCATCGTTCCGGCATCGCCGAAGGCGTCGACCGCCGCCCGGCTGCCTGCCATGCAATAGATGGAGATAATCCCAAACATCAGCAACGCCATCACGGCCAGGGCAATGTGCGGAGTTTTGTTTTTATCATGAGCCCGGTAGAAACATTCGTGGAAAGCGCCGTGGCGGCTCATGGCGAAGATCACGCGCGAGCCTGCGTTGATGCAGGAAAGAGCCAGCGCAAAAAAGCTGGTCATGGCACCCGCCTCGAGCGGAATCGCGAGCCAGGGCACTCCGTACATGCTGGAAAGCACGGTCAGCGGGCTGTCGATGGCGTCGAGCGTCACCGCTTTGCCGTCAGGGCCGGTATACCCACGCGTGCCGAGCACTTCGGTATAAGTGACGAAGATGAAGAAGAGCCCGGTGATGATCAAACTCCAGATGATCGAGCGCGGGATTGACTTCAGCCCGTCCTTCGCCTCATCGCCAAACGCGGTCGAACTCTCGAAGCCAACGGCACTGAAGACGGCGACCACAACGCCGAGGCCTACGCCCGACCAGGTGAGGGATTTGATATCAAACTGGGCCGAGTCAAACATCCCCAGGCCATGATGGGCCAAAACGACCAGGCACAAAAGCGTGATCAGCGTGCACGAGACAACCTCGAAGACCAGCATGACGATCTGCGAAACCACGATGTCCTTAAAGGCGAGGATGAAACAGGCGCTGATACAGATGAAGAAGAGGAGGATGTCGGGCAGATGGATACCCATCGCATCGAGCAGTTTTCCCGCGAAAACCGTGAAGCCCGTTGTTCCCGCCAGGCCGATGAAGGTATAGGCCCAGAGGAGGCACCACCCCGACATCGATCCCATCGTCGGTCCAAGGCCGAGCGAACTGTAGGTGTACATCGATCCGGAACCGGTCAGCCTTTTGGCAAACTGGTTGAGGTTGAGGGCGACAAAGAGGAGCATGATTGATCCCAGGGCAAATGAGAACCAACTCATGTTTCCGCTATTGGAAAACATCAGGGGGACGATCAGGGCTGCCGTCATCGTCGGTGAGATTAACGCGATATTTTGCGCCAATAATTCAGCGAAATTGAGGCAGTGCGGCCTCAGTTTACTTTCGGGTTGCGTACTCATGGTTTTCTTGCTCCTTTTGCGTTTTTATTTGTTTTTTTGGGGTTTAGTGCGGTTTTTAGAAAATTCGGGGACGGGCGAAGCGATAAAAAGCACTTCAGCATCCTGCGTTCCGCGCGCGACCAACCGGTGAGGCTGGCGCGAATCGAAACAAGCCCTGCAACCTTCGGCCGGGCGGCGCAACTCCCGGAGTGCCGAGCCAAAGCAAGCAGGTTGAAGTTCAATTGTATCGCGAAGTGTCATAGTTTTTGGGCAATTGTTGCCTCAATGGCAACGAAGTCGCCAAGCAGGCATTATGCCACTCCCCAAATTAAGGCCTATTAACCCGTGTTGCCTCTCATAATTCGAGCTTCCGTTACAGACTGATCGGACGGATTTTTGGCTCTTATTTGTCAACCCGGCTCTTTCTTGACCAAATGGATCAAAATGCGATCAGGGCAGGCCCGTGCTTCAAACGCGTCAAGCCGACGCTTATCTTTACAAGGCCCCAAGCCGAATGCGAACTTCCAGGCCATGAGGACTTCGTTTCGTCGCGCTCACCACTCCGCCGCACGCTTCGACGCAGCTCTTCACGATCGCCAGGCCCAAGCCCACCCCGCCAGTATGGGAAGTACGCGATGGATCCACCCGGTAAAACGGATCGAATAGCTTCTCCAGTTCGCCCGGCGACACACCCACTCCCTGGTCCGCCACCGAAATCGTGACATACTCGCCCTCTCGACTCGCCGTGATCGAGATGGGCCCCGCATTTCCCGCATACCGCAACGCATTGCGCAATAAATTCGCCACCGCGCGATGCAGCAATTCAAAGTTGCCCCGGACAAAAAGCCCCTCCGGCACATCCAGCTCAATCACGCCTCCGCCGCTTTTCTCCAGCTGGATGGCCGCATCGATCATCTCCGCCACATGGACCGATTCGAGCTTCACGTGGCTTTCTCCCAGCGAGGCCTTCGAAAAGCTCAACAGCTCGTTCGCCAGTTTCCTCATGTGCGTCACCTCCTCGCGGACATCGCGCACGAGCGGCAGCGCCTCTTCGTCGCTTCGCTCTTCCAGGATGCCCAGCGCAATTTCCATCCGCGCCAGCGGCGAACACAATTCATGCGCCGCGTCGCCCAGAAACCGCTTCTGGCCCGTGACGAAATCCTTCAGCCGCCCCGCCATCCGATTGATCGCATGACTCAGCCGCCCCAGTTCGTCGCTGCGCGAATCGGACAATTGAATGTCGAACCGCCCCTCCGCGATCGACTCCGTCGCGCGAGTCATCCGCGTGATCGAATTCGTCAGGTTCCGCGCCAGCGGAAACCAAAAGAGAACCGAAAAAACCACGATCCCCGCGGCAACCGCGATCCACGGCCGCGGATTGAACAACAGCGGACTGATGCCCAGCGCCGGCGTCATGCCGACAAGCGTGACCGGCCCGTCGGCCTGCAGCGGCTCGGGCGGCAAACGGATCATCAGCCAATAGGCTGAAGGCTTGTCGGTCCACAGCACACTTTTGGGGAAATCAGGAATCTGGCCGCGCGGACGCTGCTGCGGATCCATCCCGGGCGGCGGAGCCGGATCGCCCGGCTGCGGGTTGAAGTCCAAGGGCCCTCCCGGCGGCATGCCCGGTCCGGGAGGGAGTTGCTCGGGAGGCGGCCGATTGGCTTGCGCATATATCATCGCGTGGCGGATTTGCTCCGGCGGGTTCATCGGCGCACCCACAATCCTTTTGCCCCGGGAATCGAAAAGCGCGAAATCCATTTTGTACGCGTCGCTCAATCCGGCCAGTTCTCCGTCCCAGTCCGGTCGATCCGAGTGGGCAAGATTTCCCAAAAGATCAACGCTCATCGCCTGGATCATCCTCTGGCACGATTCGGGCAGCAGCCAGTTATCGAGCGAACCGAACTCCACCCGGATCATCAGCGCCAGGCCCGCGAGCAATACCAGGAGATTGGCAAATAACCAAAGCAGCAGCCGGGCATAGAGGGGAAAACGAGTTTTCAAGGTGAATCCGGAGAGATGAGCATGTAGCCCGCGGAGCGAAACGTGCGAATGAAGCGCGGATTTTTTGCATCGTCGCCCAGCTTTCTGCGCAGCGCGGAAATATGCACGTCGATGCTCCGGTCAAACACCTCGTAGTCCCGCTCGCGGATTTCCTCCAAGAGCTGGTCCCGCGTCTTCACCCGGCCGCTGGCCCGCGCCAGGCTGAGCAGAAGCTCATACTCCACCGGCGTCAGCGCCAGCGCGCTGCCAGCCAAAAAAGCGCCGCGCGCCGACGGCACAATGCGAAGCTTCCCAATCAAAATATCATCATCGGACAAGGCCTGGATCGTCGGAGCGCGATAAGCCCGGCGCGTGACCGAGCGCAGGCGCGCCAGCAGTTCCCGCGCGGAAAAAGTCTTCGGCAGGTAATCGTCCGCACCCACCTCCAGGCCGACGATCCGGTCCGTCTCCTCGCCGCGCGCCGTCAGCATCAGCACCGGCACGCCCGACGAAACCCGAATCCGGCGCAGAACCTCCAGCCCGTCGATTCCCGGCAGCATCACGTCGAGAATCACCGCATGCCACTGAGCCGCCAGCGCCTTTTCCACGCCCTCCAATCCGGTATGCACCGCGACGACCTCGTACCCCATCGGCTTGAGATATTCGATCATCAGCCGGCAAAACTTTTTGTCATCATCCACCATCAACACCCGGCGCGGGCCGGAACTCTCGCTGACCGCCGATTCATCGCAGGAAGGTTTCATGTCGTCTGGAAGCTCCAAGGCACAAAATACCAGTTCCGCCCCAAGGCGTCTGCGGAATTTACCTTTCCTTAACAATAATCCCGGATCGCGCACATCCGCTCTTAACAAACAAATCCTAGGTTTGGTTCAATTCCAAGGCCTATGAAAAGACTTCCCGCGCTCCTTTTTATGTCCGCGCTCACCAGCGGACTCGTCTCCGCCCAAAACAAAACCGCCGCCGCCGGCCCGGGCCAATTCTGGCAGGCCTCGCTCACGGCGGAAACGAACAAGGACTACGATTCGGCGCTCAGCCAGATCACGGCCTACCAGAGCTCCGGCGGCAACGCGTTTTTGGCCAACCTTCGCGCCGCGTGGCTCTACTACCTCAAGCGGGATTATGCCAACGCGGCCAAGTACTACAACGAAGCCGAGCGCCTCCAGCCCAGTTCGATCAACCCCCTGCTCGGCCTGATGAACGTCTGCGTCGCCCAGGGCAACGGCACCCAAATTAACCAGGCCGCGCAAAATGTCCTCCATGTCGATCCACTGAATTATCGCGCGCAAATGGTCGCGGCCTATCAGCAATACACCGCCCGCAATTATGCCGTGGCCCTCGCCACCTACCGCCGGGTCCTCACCTATTATCCCGACGACATGACCGCGCTCAGCGGCGAAGCCTGGTCGCTCTACTACCTCGGCCAGGGCGACAAGGCGGCCATCGATTTTCAAACGCTCCTCAGCGTCAACGCCGCCGACTCGTGGGCCCAAAAGGGGCTCGCCTTATGCCAGGCGCAAAAGGGCGATTGAAACCTAACCCATGAAATAAACATCCATGACTACGATATTGGAAAACCTCCTCCTCAACGATCGCGGCATCGCCTTCGACCCGGTTTCCGGCGAAACCTATCGCCTGGTCGGGCCCGCCGTGCATCTCGTCCGGCTTCTGCAAAAAGGCGCCGACGACGACGCGCTGCTGCAGTATTTGCTCGAGGAATACAACGTCGATGAATCCACCGCGCGCCGCGATCTCGACGTCTTTCTCGGCGCCCTCGAACAAATGAAGTTATGGGAGGCCGCGCCATGACCGCTCCCGCACCTCGCATCGCTGTCACCGGCCTTCATCGCGGCGAAAATCCCCAGCCCGGAGCCGGAATCACCCGAAGCCTGCGCCGCCATTTCCCGGACGCCTTCATTCTCGGCCTCAGCTACGACGTCATGGAAAGCGGCATCTATGCGGAGGGTGGCCCCGACGAAGTCCACTTGATGCCCTACCCCGCCGCCGGCGGCCCGGCCCTGCTCGACCGCATCGATTCCATCCGCCAACGCACTCCCTTCGATTTTTTCATCCCGACGCTCGACTCGGAGATCGAAGTCTACGCCAGCCTCCACCGCGAACTGGATCAGCGCGGCCTCCAAGTTTGCCTGCCGGCGAGCGATGTCCTCAAACGCCGCGCCAAGCAACATCTCCCCGCGCTCGCCGCAACCTGCGAAGTCCGCGTTCCAAAAACCCGCTTCGCCTCCACTGTCGCCGACGCCTGCCACGCCGCAAACGAACTCGGCTATCCACTCTTCGTCAAAGGCCCTTTCCACGACGCGAAAAAGGTCTGCAACGCCGCCCAGATCTCCGCCGCCGCGGGCCATCTTTTGTCCGAATGGGGCCACCCGGTCATTCTCCAGCATTGCGTCTCCGGCCCCGAATTCAACGTCTTGGGCCTCGGCGACGGCCTCGGCGGCTGGCTGGGCCATTGCAGCATCCGCAAAACCCAGTTGAGCGACAAAGGCAAGGGTCTCTCCGGCATCACCGTCGCCGATGCGCGCCTCTCGAACCTCTGCGCGCGCCTCATTCGCGAACTGAAATGGCCCGGCCCCTTCGAGATCGAACT
>Ga0116229_10005817_pt1 | contig 20002 bp, 11 predicted proteins | sample S1TSphgellanicum_3_FD_87313 | JGI IMG/M metagenome (GOLD analysis project Ga0116229, IMG submission 87313) | Host-associated microbial communities from peat moss isolated from Minnesota, USA - S1T2_Fc - Sphagnum magellanicum MG | ecosystem: Host-associated > Plants > Peat moss > Unclassified... | reverse complement strand
CTCTCTCTCTCTCTCTCGTACACACATGCGTGGATGCATGCTTCTTAAACTCTCTTTTGCAACAAAAAAGCATTTTGGAGACTTAAAGTACCATTCAAATCACCGAAAAGCACGACTTGATCGCTCGACACATTTTGTCCTCTACGTAACTGCGAAGTCTCGAATTCCTTGGACTGGCGTGATGAAAGATGCAAGCTTTTTTTCTTTTCTTTACCTCAATGAGATTATTGGGTCGGTGGGTGGGTGAGTGGGTGGGGGCAGCATGTGCGCATTATTGTAAAGCAAACCCAAGCCTCGTGATCTTCACATCAGTATCCCAATACACACCCCTTTGATTACATAGCGAAGGAGTGGCGTGCAGATGAGGGGAGGAGGTTGTTGGCAATTTCTTTTCTTTCTTTTCAATCGAAGCTCTCGATAGTTTTTCGCTCGGTTTTTGCTTCATCTCATTTTTCTGGATCGACCAAGTGTGGCCTCTGCTGCTGCTGCTGCTGCTCGAAGACGAAGCTGCAGCATTGTCGCGTTTGCACAGGGAGGGACGGAGAAGACTCCAATCAGGGCTGAGAATTTGCGAGTGCTTTGGGCGGAGCTTGCTTTTGACGATTCGGAGAGGAGAACGTTCTCTTCTAGGAGGGGAGATGGCTTCCGAGATTCCGACGCAGCTGATCGGCATTGAGACGCAAGTCCAAAGCCTTCTCAAGAACCTATCGTATGTTATCCTCTCTCTCTCTCTCTCTCTCTCTCTCTCGTTTCCGAGCCAAGCTTCGTAAGAGAGACGGATTCACTTGTCTTTTGTGATAGTCTTTTGTAGATGCAAAACTAGCTTTGCACATGGATTCTGTGTACTGGATATCACAGTTTTGAGCTGTGCAGAGCGGGATTTCAAAAGCTGGACAAGATCAAGGATGTCAGCAAGCAGAGCAAGCAACTAGAGGAGTTGACAGCCAAGATGCGGGAGGCCAAGCGGTATGTAAACTACCACAAATCGAGATCCCTGCATTTTCCTTGTGAGGGAGTAGCAATAAAAGAGATCAACAATTTTTTCTACCATTCAAATTGAGCTTGTAGATCAGATAAGTATTGAAAGGAAGGAAGTGCTCGAGCTTGCACTCTCCCTCCAGCAACTCGTACCTGCAAGTTTGTGAGCAGCACTGAGCTTTCTCTGCAGAGCTTCAACCTGTTCTGGTGGCATATATGATTGTGCTAAAAGAGATGCAAATTTAATTGGAGCATGAGGGTGCTGCAGGCTTATCAAAGACTTCGATAGAGAGATGAAGGAGGAAGAACCCAAGACACCTGAGCTCAGCAAGCTGCTCAATGAGAAGAAACAAGCTCTTGTATGGAATTCTTGCCTGGCTATGTTGCAATTGCATTTTGCCTGTGTGTTCTGGTTATTATCAACTCCAATCCCTTGCTGCTTCATGTAGTTAATTTCTCCAGGGTCTTGCAACCCTGCAGATCAAGGAGCTGAACTCCTATGTTGCTCTAAGAAAGACGTACTCAAGTTCAATGGGAAACAGACAAGAGCTTCTGGATGGTGGTTCATTTGGAGGGTCTGCTGCTTTTGACAATTTTCGCTTGGCTTCAAGTGAGCTCCATCCCTCTCTTCCACTGCTGCTGCTTCTTCCCTGGTGAAAGCAAGAATTTATGGCTGGATGCATGCAGGATGAGTGATGCATAAATTCATTTTCAGTTTGTTTCACCAGTTTTGTCCAGAAAATGCATACTCCTCTGTCATTCCTCTATTGCACTTGAGTGTGAAGAACTGGCCAGCAGAGAATCTGCCCTCTTCCATAGCTTGTAGTAATCATGCATGAAAGACTTTTTCTCCACTTTCTTCAAAGGAAATCAGCAAACTTGTTTGAACTTTTGTCAATGGGTGCTGGACTCGTGATGTCTATGATCCTGTGTTCATTACAATCACTTGGCATGTGGCAGCTATGTCAAATCAAGAGCTTGTGCAAGTGGGGAGGAAGCAAATGGATCAAACTGACCAAACTATCGAGCGATCAAAGAAAGTATGTGAAAAATCCCGAGCTCGCCACCTTTGCATCAACTCAGTTCAGTTCTTGTTTGGAACATGGGGTTTTGGATGCTTAGAATGGTTTGCATGGGACTTTCTTCCTCTAGTGCAGTTATTACATGAACTCCTTTGGACTATGAATTTGAGGATGCATAGATGTCTCAGAGCAATCAATAGATTTATGAGTCTGTTTGAGCAGGTGGTGGAAGATACCATCAATATTGGTGCAGAGACAGCATTAACTCTAAAAGGACAGGTAAGAGGATTTCCATGTCCAATTGAAGTTCAAGCAACCATGTGCACTGCAAGCATTCATGCTTCAATTCAAATATTGTAGAGAGGCTGATCGTCTTGTTCTGATTTGGTTGGGGTTTCTCTTAAAAAGAAGATGTCTATGATTTACCCTGGCTCACATTGCAGACAGATCAACTGGGCCGAATCACAAATGACCTGGATACAATTCAGTTTTCAATCAAAAAAGCTTCAAAATTGGTAAAAGAGATCAGCAGACAGGTATGTCATGATCCTTACAGCTTGATTCTCCAGCCAATTTTGGTTGTATTTGCAGCTAAATCCCTACTTGAAATACATCTGGGCCTAAAGGAGTTAGTCTGTATGTAATATGTTGGTGGACTATTGAATAAGTAGGGCGAAACCTGATAAAGCTGGTTTGAGGATGTAATAAGTTTTCATAGGATTGAATGCTGGAAGAAACAATAAGAGAAAAGACCCAGTTTTTTTTGCTGATGTTGTGATCCAAGCTTCATGGTCCTATAGAACAACAATCTGAGTGTGTAGCAAGTGTACATATCACTGACAGCTGTGTTCTGACCTTGGACTATGTGCAGCTGGCAACCGATCGATGCTTTATGTTCCTTTTGTTTCTGGTTGTTGCTGGTGCAATTGCTATTATAATCCTCAAGGTAATCCGCAATGTGCTCTGGTTGTTGAATTTTGGATAGGACAGTACAGATCCTATACATGTATGGAATCTTATGGACTTGCTGGCATTGAACTTATATGAAAGTGATTCCTGTAGAGAATACTTGCAGTGAAACAGATTTGTCCAGCCATTGATCAAGTCTTGGATCTCTTAAGTGCTCCAAAATACTCACAGATCTTTCACTGCCAGGAATGAGTTCTTCATTGGGAGAGCTTGTATAGTTGTACCAGAAAGAGATTGAGCTCATTGCAGGTTGATGTTTGGAGAGCAGGTGGTTCATCCCTTGAAGCACAAGAGCACACCACCAGCTCCTGGTCGCCGTCTACTCTTGTCATTGCTGGACTTGGAGCAAAGTCTGTGAGCACTACTCTTGGCAGAGCACAGAACAATGGATGGAGTGTACAGATGTCCAGACAAAAACCTTCAAAGCAAGGAATGGTGCTACTACCATCACAGGTTGCATATAAGAAGCTGTACTCATGCTCATTGGAGACTGTTCTGAATGTCCCTCCTCTACTGCTTTTTGTTGGTATATTGTGAATTTCAGCAACAAACAAAGCCTTAAAAGATACTTCAAGCAGAGCCTGTTGTGCAGTGTTAGATGCTTACTGTAACCTATTGCTTAGGAATGTATTGAGGGGAAGCACTCGGCAGATGCTTATTGAATGCTATTGAACCTAGTAGTGGGCATGATTCTATAGCGAAGGTAAGACTGTACTAAAAGAGTGCATGGAAAGGTTAGATGCCCCCTGGAAGAAGACTTGCATAATACATTTGCAAGGTGTGCAAATGCCTTTGGAGTACAGAGGTGAAAGTGATAGACATATATTATACACATTGGTTAGCAGTGCAGGTGCATTTCCATTCTTGGAATAGAGATCAAACTCATGTAGTGTACATTAGGTAAGATGAATTTGCAGTTGTGCCTCCACCTATAATCTCTTTTCCAGGAGAAAGAGAGAGAGGGATGAGACAAGGAGCACTCCATATCACATGTTTAGAATTAATCTTTCCTGAGATATTGCCAAATGAAAAAACCCAGTGCAATTCAATGCATGCTTGCTTGTTTGCACCTTGTTTTTCCAGAAGCCTGATGAATGTGTGTGTGTGTGTTTGGATGACTGCAAAGCTTGTGATCAAAAGAACAAGAATCTGTTTCTCATCTGTTTGAAATGGGCATAGAGGACTCAACATCTTTTATAGTATCATTGTGATGAGCTGCTCTGTGTGAGGGCAAAGCTTTTTCCTTTACTCACAACTCCCATCTTCACATTCAGCTATCTTCAATGTCTGACCTCAGAAGCACACCCTGCAACCTTTACAGGTTTGTGTGCATACCCTATTTATAACTGTAGAAGGGATTCCAATTCCTGATTCTCTGCTTCACTTGGAAAAGACAGCACAACAATCAACAAACAGTAGCAGCACTAGGGCAATCTTGGGAGGAAGAAGGAATCAGACAATGCAGAAGTAAGGCAATCTTAACAAAGAGAAGGAATCATATGCTGTTGCTGTTGTACAGTGGGAATGGTTGTGGGTTCATGTCAAGCACCAAGTACAGCAGAATACTTGTGTGTGGTATTGCAACAGCACTCAGCTGCACAGTCATTTCCTTTTTTGTGTCACTGCTTGCAATTGAGTTCATCTTCTTCCTACAACAAATCCCTGGCAGCAGCAGCATCTCTGCATACTGGTGAGAGATCCTTCTCCCCTGATCCACAGAAGAACTATGATAAAAGCAATGTTATTTCCAGGACATGGTATAGGACCTGAGATTGCAACCTCTATGGAAGAAGTTTTCAGAGCTGTGGATGTGCCTATCCAGTGGAAGAGCTTTCACTATGTGAACATCAAAGCAGTGTCTGTTCCTGCACTGTTGACATGAGGTAGCTGAACAGTCTCCTGACATTACATATGAGCCAGCGATTAATGACAATTGTTGTATGATGGTGGCAAAGAACCCAGCCATGTTTAATGGGTTGCTGATGCCCAGTCTGTTGGCAATATCATCAGCAATCTGTGTCCAAGTCTTATTGGAGGCTGACACCAAGCAGAAACATTGGAGGGAATGGAAGCTCACCTTCATAGATAGAAGCTGTGCATGGAACAGCTCCAGTCATTGCTGGCAAGAACATGGCCAATCTGGTTACACCTATTGTTGAGCTCGGTCATGATGCTCCAGCATCTCAGATTGAATGAGCCACACACTGGATGGTCCACAAATCTGTTCTCAAAATTGCAGATGGGAAGTGGTGCACTGCCACCACCACTGATTACACAAAGGCAAGCTTATTTACAATCACTGAAACACTTGTTGAGTGCCGCAGCTTGTTCTCAGGGGCAGTTTTACATCAAAGTCTTTCAACTTTCTGTCAGCTGCCACACAAGAATTGCTGGCCAAGGATAACTGAGTGTCATCTTGCACTTTGCACAGGGCAACCTGCCTCTCTTCTGTTGTCCACATAGTGTCAAACTGCATAAGAACTGAACTTTGTGCTTAAGAAGGGTCAGAGGTCATGAGGTTCAGAACTAAGACATGCCTCTGCTGATTTTGCTAGTACTGCTGTTGTGATCTCATGTCATATATGTGTGCTTTGGTTTCCTTGAATTGAGCTGAATTCCCCCAATCATGGAAAGTTGTTTTGTTGAGCAAACTCTTGGACACATCTCAACATGGCTGTGTGGATGTCTTCTCCATTTGCAACCTCTCTGATGTCAGAGTTGCTTTCCTTAGATCACATTACAAATGTTAGCCTCAGCATTGGACAATTATCATGTTTGAGTAGTGCACAAGTAATCCCAATCTCCTGACATCTTTTGCCTCCATTTCCTTGTTTGATTGTTTCAGTGGTTTTATATTGCCATTGAGGTTTCATGCGTCCTCTTGTTTTTTCTGGGTCATCTCTAGATTTCCAGAATTGCTTTGCAAATATATGTTTCTACATGGTCTTGTCACTACTACTGAATGCCAAATCTTTGTGTTCTGGCCAAATCTGCAAACAATTCCTTTGACCACAACCAACCAGCAGGTTGAAGATAACCTCTTTCTGTGCAACCATACAAAGTTTATTCAGGGGCCAGGCTTACTGTGGCTTCATGGGTGTCAGTTTTGGAACTTTTTGAGGCATCCTTTCAGCTGTACATTGAAGGACATAGTGTAGACACAGAGAGAGAGAGAGAGGACTATTAGGCATATAAGGTATTGCTTGAACTTTTCTTGAGTCCTTGCTCTTACAAATGTGTATATGCATCTCTGTTTTTCTTGTGTTCTCATTTGGTTTTATGTGCTCTTGTTTCAGGGCTAGTTGCTCTGAAACTGAAAATGAATTGCTGGATGCAAAGTCTATGACAGACATGTCAGGATTCAAGTCCGGAGAATTCAAATTCCAACCTTGACATCACTTTGGAAGACAGATTAATGACAGTGATAAGGTGGATTCCAAAAAGAGGAGGGGATTTTGCAAGCCAAACAACCCTGAGAGTTCCATGGGAAGGGCAAAAGCCCTCTCATACCTGAAATTCCTCAAACTCTTTCTGCCAAACCTGCAATTGGCACAGTGCAGGTAATGGCAAATCCAACTATTGGAGGATAACAAGTTGCCAAACACAAAGAGATTCTAAGGTTCTCCTCAGTACCTGTGAGATTGTGGATGTGGCTTCATGGTGCAAAAGTACAGTTCTTTGTGCTGCAGTTTATCACCCAATTTGTTCAGTAGACCCACATGCCCTTGGACTAGAGACATCAAATATTAGTTGATTGGTAACAGAGCTAGGACAGCCATCCCTTCTGTTTTCCCTTCCATTTCTCCTTCTTGTGTGCTTCTGCAAATTTGGGAGGTACACATCATGTGTCTGCTGCTAATTTGGTTTTGTGGCATTGTAATTGCTGAGTCCAGCTGCTGACTCTCTGACTGGATAGCAGTCAGATAAGCTTCCAGTAGCTATTCCCAGTGCACAGCTAAGTTCAGAGGAAGAAACAATGATGCAGGGACAGCAAGTGCCTGTCAGCCCTCCTTGATCACGTACTCCAATGGGATCATCTCTTCCATTTCCTTGCTGGGATACAACTCAAAGAACTTTGCCCCCTCTTACCAGCACATGGGCCAGCTCAGCAACACCCACTTGGATCCTGACAACTGCAACAGCTGGAGCTACTCCTCAACGTTCTTCAAAACTTGAGGCAATTCAACAGAAAAGCTTTCTGTAATTAGAGCTCCAACTCCTGCATGAAACACCCATTGAATGACCCAGCTGAGGCTTTGGTGGAGCAATTACCCAAGAATTTCCCTCAGTAAGCTCAAGTTTTTAATCTCTTAGAAGACCTTCAGATGTCTGGCTAATCATTTGAGACAGTAAGGTTACGCTTGCTTTGCTCCAGCACATAGTGAGAAAATTGTTGTTCCTGGAAAACCATAGCTGCCAAGTCCTCTCGCCCTGCATCCCTGTAGCTTTTGATGATGGCATTGTATGTAATATCATCAGGCTCACAACCTGCACGCTTCATTCTCTTGAATACACGTGCCACTCCTTCCAACAAACCCATCTTTGCATACACTGAGATCACAGTAGTGTAAGTCACAACATCAGGCTTCAGTCCTTTTGCTTGCATCTCCATTGAAATGCGTAAGGCTTCATCCAGATGTCCTGCATTTCCAAAGGCGAAAATCATGGCAGTGTAAGCTACTGTGTCAAGCCTGAAGCCACCCTTCCGGAGAGCCTGACAAGCTTCCAGAGCTTCATCATGCATCCCTGCATGGCTATATAGGCTTACAGCAGTTGTTAAAATATGCAAACTTAGCGCAAGACCTACTGAGTCTGCCATCTTGATATGCTGTAGACCTTCTTCAACTAGTCCAGCTTTCTTCAGTATGGCTGCAAGGGAATTGTAGGTGGAGATGTCAGGTGTGATTCCTTTTTTTTTCATGAAATCAAAGATCTCTGTTGCTTCCGCCACACTTCTTGACATCTCCAAAACACTATTGAATGATACAAGGTTTGATAATAAACCTCCTTTCCACATTCTTCGTGCAACTGAAGTTGCCTCTTTGGTCAAACCTGCAATCCAGGACATAAAACAACATTCACATACCAAGGAAAGGTTTGCAAAATTTCAAAAATAAATTTGACCATCTACCTGAAGCAATGACTGCAACAATCACCCCAATCAAGCTTTCAGCTCACCTGCTCTTTTGTATAGATTGAGCATTATGGTAAGAGTGATTTCACTCCTATGCATCACCTCTCCCACCCCTGATGCAAGCTCCTCCATCAAAGTTGCAATATTTTTTGACAGATCTCCATGTGGAGCGATATCTGCCTCCAAAATCACATCATCTCTTAGCAAGGTTTCAAATGTCACAGCATCTGGGCACAAACCTTCCTCCTTCATCTTCCGGTAATATGTGAGTGCAGCTTGTTTCTTTCCAGCCTTCAGGTACAAAGCAATCAGTGTATTGTAGGTCACAATGTCAGGAACACAGTTCTTTTCCTTCATCTTTCTGTAGATAGCTCTGGCTTCTTCTAAGCGACCATCTCTACCACAGACTTTAATCATGGTGTTGAAAGTGACAATGCTTGGAGCAACCCCCACTTTCATCATGTCACCCAAAAGTCTTGAAGCTTCTGTAAACTGGCCTGTGCAACAGTACAAGTCCATCATTGTATTGTATGTCTCAACATTCTTGGGGTAAAAGCCTCTCTCCAAGGATTTCATACTTGTTGAGGTCCCTGCTACTGATAAATCCTGAGTGAATGCCAGCTCCCTATCACTTTCCAATTGATTCTCCAAATTTGTCTCCAAAGTCACCAATTCTTGAATTAATTCCTCACCTGCAAACAGTGATTTGTGAGTTGTGATCTAGCAAGTCTGTATTGGTTCTCCAAACACCATTGAACTGGATACATCTACAACAGGATTCAGAGCACAGTGAAAGAGATAAAGCAAACAGGAATCCTCATAAATCTCTCAAGAGCTATGGAGATTGGTACTGCTCTCAGCCTCACTTCCAGTTTTGTACTCTGGCATGACAGCTGTCTCAAGGTTGTTGTCTGCTGTTGGGTCCATGAATGACAGTGATTGGAACAACTTCTTGCCTGACTCCAGATCTCCAAACCTCTTGTATGCATTGATAAGAGTATTGATTGTAACCTCATCAGGCTGCAAACCACTTTGCTTCATACTCTCAAAGCAAACAATGGCATCTTCTTTGCGCCAAGATTTGGCATACCCATCAATCAGCGTGCTGAAGGTCACATTTGTGGCACTGATCTTCTCAGTCTTCATCTCAGCCCATAGATCCTGAACCAAGTCCCATTTTCCTGCCCTTCCAAAGATCCTGAACAGTATGTTGTAGTGGTAAACATTTGGCTTGTAGTAATCTTGAGCTTTGAGCCAAGAATACAGCACAAGGGCTTTGTCCCACCTCTGCTGGGCATTCAAGAGAATAGATTGCTCTTTGACCTTCAACTTTCCATGCCAAAGCAATGCTTCCTCTATGTTGGAATTCTGCTCCAGAGCCTCTAACATTAATGAAATACGCTCCCCATGCTTCTTTGTCAGAAGCTTCCTACCTGTATTGCTGTGCCATTCCCTTCTCTTTCGAACATTCATCTCTCCAAGCTGACCTTCACAGTTCTTAAACAACAACCCTTTGTGTTGGTAAGCATCTCCCAGATTCACATCTGAAGTTCTTGTTTCCACACCCTCTGCACCATGGACCATCATTTTGACCATTGCTATTGTGGGCTTGATTGTTGTACCTGAGATTCAGAACCACCAAAAAGTTGTTGGAAGATAGATAAATGTGGCAACCACAACTTCATACCAGGGCCATAATTTCTGTTTGCATTTCCTGCTACTACAGTGAACAAACTTCATAAGCTTAATTTCAAACCCTGCACAGAAGAAGGATTCACCTACAACAAACCTACATTACCTGTTGTACGATCATCCGGATTAGAGACGCTGCAACTGAAATCAAGACTCAGATCAGTGACTCCACAACCAATTTTGGTAACACAATACAGAGGTACCAAAACTTACCAATGCCTTGAAATTATAGGAAAGAGAATTGTTCAAAGATAGGGGCGTCAGACAACCATATTCTTCCTAAACTTCTCATGACACATATTGCCACCACTAACTCAGCATGAAACACCATGAAAGAATCCACCACATTGGTATGAGACATTTAATTTGCACAAAACAGTTCTAAGTGTGTTTGATCATGGTTTTAGGGTTTAATGTCCAAGGTTTAGGAGCTTCTGGTATTCACCCCTTCAAAGAGAGGGGAGTGTTTTTGTCATAATATTGCGTGTGAAATTGCATCAATCGGTGATGGATACAACCATGGAGAAGAATGCACAAGAAAGAGTGCATCAAAACTGAATGGGGGAACGCAGATCAAAAACAAGAATACAAGCCAGGAAATATTGTATATACCTGCTGTGGTGCCTTGGGAAGCCAAAATTGAGTTTACTCCAGGAGTGAGAGATGGCAGCCCCAACTCAATCAACTTCGGCATTGTACCCTCCTATTTACAAGCCTTCAGGACTCTCGCTCCTAGTTTCTCATTGCAGGAATTGTGACAAATGTCTTGAGAGGAGAGGAGATTGCCAAACCCTTGAGAACCCGAAAACTCTCGCATAAACCCTAGTCTCGACATCAACCCTGACGTCACAAAATAGCTAGCTGAGTGGTCGTGGCCAATGATGCCCACCAATTTTACCTTGGACCTTTGCAAAATGGTAGTGAATCCCACGAGATCGTGAATTCACCGAGCACGATCCGCGAGCTCGGAGCTCCGAGGCAAAACAGGAGATTCTTCAAACCCTAAAAACAATGAAACCCTAAACATCTCCAGAAGAGCCAAGAAGCACATTCTGCATCCCTGTAATGTACTATTTTAATTTACTAATTATAAAAAAAGCAATTACATCACAGAATGATCCCTCTTGATTCCATATCGATTCTTGGGATTATTTTGCCAATTTCTAAGCAAATTTTATTTCGTGCAATAGGGTTTGATTTCTTGAATTGGCTACGGATTATTAGGGTCTCCCATAGGTTCATTCAATTGAGTAAACCCTAAAAGTCAATTATGCAATGGAATGTGCATGACCTTGCCCATTATGTGACTCAGGGTCTTTGTCTGCTGGGTTTGGTATTTGCATAACTTGTGTAATATGATATATAAAGGTGCATTCACACTTGGTGTTACGGACTCTAGTGTTGAGTCCCCTAATACCATGCTAGTCATTTAGGACTTCCGCCTACTTACCATGAACATTTTATGTTAAGCCTAACATTCACTTAATATTAAAGGTATCGCCCATTTAACATTGGGTGCCACCTAGGATGCCACCTAGATTTTCATTTAACACTGACTTAACACCAAGTGTGAATGGTGCCATAAGTCAATTCTATAAGCCAACAACCTATATTGGCACTATGATAAACTTGCAAAGGCATTTTGGGTACCAAAATACAAACTTGTGCATATATAGTAGAGTTTTCCTTAGAGTCATGCCATGTTGGGCTTGAGTTTCTCCTCTTATCCCCTTCTTGACTGTTGTCCAGAAAGTCCAGCAATAAGGAACCAAACTTTGAAATCTCAGCATGAATACCTTTCCAACAACTTTTTTTTCACCTCATGGGCTGCCCACCTATAAACTATGCTATGTTGGGGTTTAGGGAGGTCCAAGGAGCCCACGGGGATTATAGTCTAGGGGTTAAGACTATATAGGTTACATATGGCTATATGTGACTATAGACTTATGTATATATGGCTATGTATGGCTATATAGACTTTATATATATATGGCTATATGAAGCTCCGTAAGATTTAGGACTTGAGATTTTAGGGTTTTGTTTGTAGGGTTTATCTTTGGTTTTTGTAGGGTTTAGGTTTTAGGATTAACTTTTGGGACTTGGGATTTGAGATTTTATGGTTTAGTTTCTAAGGTTTGTCTTTGGTCTTTTTAGGGTTTGTCTCTTTTTTTAAAAGGTTTAGGGTTTAAAGTTAACATTTGAAACTTGATATTTGGGATTCCAATTTTAAGTTTATAATTAAAGTAGGGGCTGATCTTTAGGGTTTAGGGATTTAAAGGTCTGATTTTTATGGCTCATGGGGACTATATAAGACAATGAAAGAGTTCAACCAAACTCTTTCTTTTCATTTTCATTTTACTACACCAAAGTCTCTCTTCTCATTTTCATTCTAACACATCAAAGTCTTTCTCTTTTCATTTTCACTTAACACATCAAAGTTTCTCTTTTCACCATTGCTTTAACACACCAAAATATTTTCTCTTTTCATTTTCACTCAAGTAAATAAGATGTCATCTTCAAGCTCAAGCCATGATTCTGCCTCAAATGAGTGGACTTCTTCCTCAAGTGATGAGGAAATGTTGTTTGATGAAATGGACCAAGAAGTCGTTATGTTTTTCCAATGTGCTTTTGATGTTCTCAACTCCAAAAACCTTCTAAATGACCATGAGGATGAGGGGACCAAGGAATTCGTTGATCGAATGGCTAGGGTCCAAGATGCTTTGGCCACAATGCAGGCCACACCCTCCTTATTCAAGAACCTCACCAACTTCACATTGATAGAATTTGAAGAGCTAGCAAGTTAAATAGTGCTAATAATTTCCTCCCATGGTAGGTCCACAAGTGAGCCTTCTTGGCCTTCAAAGTTACATGATTAAAAATAGGTTTTAGGGTCTAAAATTAAGGTTTAAAAGCTAAAATTGGGATGGCTTATATTTGTTAAGGTTAAGGTTTCAGTGTTAAAGTTTAGGTTTTAAGTTCTAAGGTTTTGATTTCAGGCCTAAAATTGGGGGTTAAGGTTTGAAGTTTAGGGTTTGAAATTGAGATTTAAGATGGTTTAAGTCTAAATTTTGAGTTTAAATTTGTATTTTAAGGTAAGGTTTTAGTATTAAACTTTAAGCTTTAAGGTTTTGCTTTTAGGAATGAAATTTCAAAACTAAAATTTCAAGCTTTAAATTTAAGGTTTCAATATTGTATTTTTAGCTTAAGGTCTAAATTTAGGGTTAGTGTTTGCGTATTAAGGTTTAGATTTTAAAGTTTGAAATTAAAGGTTTCAAGTTCAACATTTGTGGGTCAGCTCTAAAGTTTAAAACTTTAAGGTTTAAAATCTCCATCTATATCATGTTAAGGGATGTGTTATTGGTCATGGGGAAACCATCAAAGTTGGGGCTTGAACAATAGCTTTTGTGTTTCATATTGTTCATGAAACGCAACAATGTTGCCATCTATGATGCCTTCATGTGGAATTGGGCAAAATCATCATTGTGTGATGGTGTGATATTCATCACATCATGCATTAACCACACCCTAGCAAATGAAATTTGTTGGCCATCATCTTTTGAAAGGGTTGCCTTGGGTAAGCAATTACATGAATTGTCGAAGTGCCTAGGGTTCATTGACAAGACATTGATTGAAATATAAAAACCATGGAAAGACCCGAAACATCCGACATGGTTTAATGGCAACAAAAAAGATATATGTAATGAACAATACTGTGATTTTGGACCCCCATGGATTGTTTATTTCTATCTATTTGGGATACCTTGGGTCTTGTCACGATGTAAGTATTTTTCACCATTCAGCCATCTACTGAAAGTGGCATCAATACTTCACCCATCGGGATAATTATTTTGAGTGTATTTCAAGGGATCCGAGGCATTTGGGGGAAGAAATGTTCATTATGAAAAGGATGGAAATGCAAGAATTACCATCAAATGCGGATCATGGTGTTGTCCATGCTTACAACAAAATGCATGCAAGGTTTAGGGTCCAAGTGGAATGGGGAATTGGTGAACTTAAGTGAAAATGGAGATGCGTCTTTAAAATATTTGATTGCACAAAACCAAAATTTTCCCAAAATTTTCCCATCTTTTCCAAATTATATGTTCTCCTTGCCACCTACCTTCATCGTTGTTAATGGACTTCACATACAAGGTCGTTGGAGATCAAAACCTTGACCCTATTGCACAAGGGTGGGTAGGAGACATTAGGTACAAGTGGATAAATTAGTTTAAATATGTTCTACAAGTTGATGTTCCATCAAAATGGGAACCATTATAATTCAATAACGAAATTGAGTGGTATGGACCTGAAGGTGATACGATGGTCCCCCTTCAACAAGGAAAACATTGGAAAACGATCAATCTTGGTATAAAAAATCAACTAGCTAAAATTATCATTTGTGTTGATTTGAAGGAAAATAATTATTAAAAATATTAACATTTTTTAAAAGAATTAAAATGCATTTACTTAAAATTACACTAACCTAAATGGGGTGCTATTTGTGAACATCAGACAATATTGGAAGACAATGCAATACAAGTTTGACAACATCAACATTGATTTAAGATTCAAAATATGTTTGGTGGTTAAGGAATAATTGGATAATTTATTAAAGGTCATATTTATCCGTCCAATTATTCACTATGAATGGATATCCCCAATTGTCACAGTATGGGCAAGAGAAATGGCAAAGTTTGAATATGCTTGTGAGCCATACCGACACAACCATGTGTAGTAGTCTCAATTTTTAAGAATTGCATCAAGGTTATTTGAGTAAAGTAAGGTTATTAGGGGCTTTTAGCGACTTCATAGGGAATGATGAATGCGTTTGGTTCATGAGGGGGTTGTTTTCTTTTCTGAAATGCATTATTGATGAATAAGGTGTCGAGTTAGTTCTTTTCTTCAACAAAAGCTGGTAATCATAGCTTTAGAAACTATGTTGCATAATTAGGGGCGAGAAATCTCTAGAGGGTTGGGGGTAGAAATAGACACTAGAATTTGCGGTGTTAAGCATAACATTGGTCTTGTTTTAGTATTTAGTGAATAACAAGGATGTTTTAGATTCATGAGGCAATTGAAGGGGTGTTAATGGAAGGTCCAATAGAGATAGAACAATCTTCAAGCCATATGAACATAAGGTTAATTCGAAACAATTTAACGATTAAATAGATAATATGATAGTGTGCCAATGGCAAGAAGAATTTCATAACAACTGAAACATTTATTTAGAATAGGGATAAGCTCAGCAAGGAGCTATAAGTACATGTAAAATCTTAGGCTATGCCATAGTGATAGACTGCAAGAAATTTAAGATGCGTCGAATGGTGCGAACTAAGTCTGCCTTGCTATTAGAAAGCAATCGACGAATTAGACCGCGCAACCAACGATAGTATCCAATGTCAAGAATTAAAGACTATGCGAAAATGGAAATATCTTCAATTTCGTAACAACCTTCACAAACAATCTTAGATTCATCACCAAAAGCGAGCTCGACTTGCAACAAGATCACCAAGGTGCGAAAGTTTAAAGAAATACGATAGTACCAAACTTGAAGGGGTTCAACTTCAAAACAAACATGCACCTCTCGAGGTTTGAGTTTTTCATCACGAGGATGCTACGTTAAGGTTAGACCTAGAGATGACTCCGAAAGCGGTTCTTCATTCGCTTGTGCGGCTGGGGGTCCATAAGATGTGACCATGCGTGATGCCATAATTTCAAGGAGAGGAAAAAGGTCAGATCTTCAATCAAAATCAAATCGATAATGAAAGTGTGAAGGACTTGTTACATTGAGGTGCGTAGTCATAATTTATAGATCGAGGAAAAGGAAATAAAGGCGTGAGTAACAGCTTAGAACCATGGTAAAATAAAACCGTAAGGTCAAAGGAAAAAATTGAAGGTTTAAGTAAAGTTTGTTGGGGGGGAAATGGGAAGAGGTGAAAAGGTGTTTTTCCTTCACCTTCCATTGGCCACCAAGCTTGAAACATTCCATTGGCCACCAAACATGGAACCTTCCATTGGCCACCAAGCATGGAACTTTCCATTGGCCACCAAGCTTTGGATCTACCTTCACCTCCTTTCTCCTTCTCCTTAAAAGGCAGACTCGGATCATTGGGAGCTCTCTTTTTCCCCGGACATAATTTTCAATTCAATCTTGAATACTTGTTCCCACAAGCTTCTTGAGGAGGAAAAAAATGATTAGTTTTGGTAAATGGGAAAAGGAAGGAAAGTAGAATGAAAATCTTGTAATAGTTTTGGAGGAATGGAAATGAGTAGTGATAGTGTTGGGGAGGTTGGAACTTTAGAAAAAATCTCACAAACCTTCTTAGGTTTGGTAGTGTAACTTATTATCGATTTAGCTATAGAGCTTAAGATTTGGTAACAAATTGCATCTTGTAATTAACTTTCTAATGAACTAAGGCAAGCTACATTTGAACAACGTAGGTGTTGAAAATGATATTTCAAGTGATTAATGGTCTACAGCCAAGTTGAACCAAGTACCTTTGTTAAACCCTCTCGGGTTTGGTAATATAACTCCTTGTTGGTTTAGTTGCAGATTTTAAGATTTGGTAGGATGGTGCGCCTTGTAGTTAGCTTCCTAATGAGCTAAGGCAAGCCAGATTTGAATAACCTATGTGTTAAAAATAATATTTCAAAGAACTGGTGGTCTATAGCCAAGTTGAATTATCACCTTCGTAAAACCTTCTTGGGTTTCGTAGCATAACTTCTTGTTGGTTTAGTTGAAGAGCTTAGGATTTGGTAGCAAGATATGTTTTGTAGTTAGCTTTCTAATGAATTAAAGCAAGCTAAATTTGAATAACCTATGTGTTAAAAATAATATTTCAAGTGATTAGTGGTCTGCAACTACATTGAACGTGGTGTTGAGTCCTTAAACATTGGTTTAAATGAATGACAATTTGACATAAAGTCTTAGGATGTGGAGTGTGTGAGCTTGAAAATTTTATCTATTAATTCTAATCATGAATGATGCATAGGAAGCAAACTACTTAATTTCAATTACAAACGCAATCTAACATCTAGAAATACACTTGCATTTTTCCTTCACTGGTAACATTTGTGCTTTCAAGCATAATCACCTTGTAGAACTGAGAGTACAGGGATGGAAAGCCACCTCACAATGCCAAGATTTTCAAAAGTTGAATGTGATGACAAATAAAGATTATTTCCCCTTGCCCTTTAATGATAATATCCTTGATGTTGTAGTTGGGCATGAATGTTGCTCCTTTTTTGATGGATTTTCAAGCTATACCCAAATTTCAATCATAGTTTTAAATCAATCAAAAATTATTTTCATGATTGATTAGGGCACATATGCATATTGAGTGATGCCTTTTTGATTATGTAACACACCAACTACTTTTCAACAAATAATGGCAATGGCATTCCAAGATTATCTTGGTCTATGCATGGAAATTTTCTTAGGTGATCTTTATGTTTTTAGTACCCTAACAAACCATGAAGAAAAATTACAATTGTGTTTGGACTAATGTGACCAATATGGTATTTCCTTAAATGTTGTTAAATTCCAATTCTTGACTTAGAAAGGAAGATTATTAGGTCATAATTTATCTCAAGAAGGAATTTCAATGGACCTTACAAAAAATGAAAGTTTCCTTTTGTTACCCATGCCCCAATCCATAACAAATGTGAAAACCTTTTTAGGGCATGCTAATTGTTATTGAAAGTTTATTCACAAGTATGTTACATTAATTGGCCCTCTTACTAATTTATTGAAAAAAAATCAAAAACTAGTGTGAAATAATGAATTACACACAAGTTTTCCATGATTTAAAATTGAAACTCATTAAGGCCCCTATATTGGTTTCCCCTAGATTGGAAAAAGGAATTTCAAGGGTATACAAATGTTTCAAATTGGTAATGTATTAAACCAAAATGACGAAACATCATGTGACCACCTTATATATTTTGCAAGCAAACAATTGGTGGATACAAAAATTAACTACACTACTACAAAAAAAGAAGTTATGGGGATGATCTATTATGTCCAAAAAATTCAACATTATCTATTGGGGTACCAATTTGTTTTTCATGTGGACCATGATGCCTTAAAAGTACTTGATCATTAAACCTCAATTAATTGGCCACATAGCCAAATTGGTTATATTGTTACAAGAGTTCATGTATAAAACAATGGTTTGACCAAGAAAGAAACATGCCAACATATATCATTTAAGCATATTGAATATCCAAGTGGGTAAAACCCCAAATATATGATTGTTTACCATATACAATTCTAATTATGGTGGATGTTGTTACCGGGGAATATGTAAACATTTTCAATTATTTATTTTTGCATCAATTTCCCAATGGTGTTTCCAAAAAATAAAAATAAAATTCCAAAAACCTCACCATACATAGCTATTAGAGAAACTTTGTACAAATTGGACAAGGATGGACTCCTTCGACATTGTGTCATGCAAGTGAAAGCTTCAATTGTCCTAGAAGGATGCCATGCAGATGTTTATGGTAGACATTTTGTTGATCATGCCATTGGTTGTAAAATATTGATGGTAGGATATTGGTGGCCAAGCCTACTCAAAGATCTATTGAATTAGGTGAAACATTGTGATGCATGTCAACAAGTGGGAAAACACCTAAAGTTCAATTCAATGCTTTTGGTGCCAACTTAATCTCAAACACCATTTGAAAAATGGTGCATTGATTTTGTTGGACCCATCACACCAACCTTGAGAAATGGAAAAAAAAAGACATATTTTAGTTGCCATTGAATATGTCACAAAATAGGCAAAGGTTCAAGCCCCTAAGATTGATACTTCAAAAGTGGTGGCTTGATTTTGATATGAATATATTATTAGTTGATTTGGGTGCCCATTAAAATTGGTGACCAATCATGGAACCAATATTCTCAATGAATAATTGACAACAAAATATGTGATCAAACATTGAAAAACTATTCCATATCATCTAGGAGCCAATGGACAAATTGAAAAGACTAATGGTTCATTTTGTGAAATTTTAATGAAAATTATAATGAAGGTTGGTTTTCATTGGAACACCAAATTGTGTGATGTATTATGGGCTTATTGAATTGCTTGTAAGGTTACCATTGGTCAAACACCATTTTCAACTAGTTTATGAACAAAAAGTAGTCTTACCAATAGAATTGGAATTGCTTTCATTTCATATTGCATTATAGGAAAGATTGTTTTTGGATTATTCACTTAGGGATCAATATGTCCAATTGGAAAAATTGGATAAAGTTTGTCAATATGTTTTACAAAATATAGAAGTGGATCAAAGGAGATGGAAAGACTATTATGATAGTTTGTTAAAGCCAAAATGATTTAAACAAGGAAATCTTGTATTGTTGTATGATAGTTGATTTCAAAAATTTCCCAAAAAATTAAAAATGAGGTGGATCAAATTGTTTTAGGTTTTGGAGGCTTTTGCAAATGGTTCCATATTCCAATTTTCCACCTTGAATGATGAGGTAATATCAATTCACAAATTAATGTTGATCAATTGATGACATTATATTATTGTTAACCTCTGGGTCACGGTTTGCTTGAATGGATATCAAATATTGTCCCACAATAAGTTTTTGGAATAAAATGCCATATAAAGCAATGTTAGATATACGATAATAAAAATTGAAACTCACAACTTTGTAATACGGAACAAGCACATCACAAAAATGTTGAAATATTTTCATGCATATGAATATAATTGGTATTTTGGTAATAATGTATAAGCACCAAATATTGTATTGCAAAGAAAAATACCTTTTACATGTATATAATTATTATAATACAACCATTTTTTTATGAAAAAAATTATAATTTGATGTGTATACACAATATGCATCTTTTGACTACCTTATTGGCCCAATTACATATATTAATGAACCCACGCCTAGGATGATAAAAATGTGCTAAACTTTTACATTTTTTGTTCACATAGCAAAATACTTTTATTTTTGTGTGAATGGGAGGCAATCAAATCCTAATGTATTTAATATGATGTACTCACTAGAAGAAAAACATGTATTTTCAACTGCTCTTTGCGACTAAATTTTAGTCGCAAGAGACATTTTGCAACTAAATTTTAGTCGCAAGAGACATTTTGCAACTAAAATCCTTTTAGTCGCCTAAGACAAGTCGCATGTGAAAACTAGTCGCAAATGACAAAGAGTATAAAGTCAACAAAT
>Ga0116229_10005815_pt1 | contig 20007 bp, 18 predicted proteins | sample S1TSphgellanicum_3_FD_87313 | JGI IMG/M metagenome (GOLD analysis project Ga0116229, IMG submission 87313) | Host-associated microbial communities from peat moss isolated from Minnesota, USA - S1T2_Fc - Sphagnum magellanicum MG | ecosystem: Host-associated > Plants > Peat moss > Unclassified... | reverse complement strand
CCGCCTTGATCACGACCTTCTCGGCCTCCACGCTCAGCGAAACGACCAGCTTCTCTGGCAAGGCTCGCAGGATATCCAAAAGCTTTCGACCCGGAACCGTAATGTCCCCAGTCTGCTGCGCCGCGACTTCGGTTGCCGCTACGAGTTCGACTTCGAGATCCGTCGCGGTAATCGACAGTCGTCCGTCGTGCACGGACAGCAAGACATTGGCGAGCACCGGCATCGTTTGACGCCGCTCCACGACCCCAATGACCGCCTGCAGGGGGACCAGCAAGCTTTCTCGCTCCGCCATCAATTTCATCTGTTCACCTGCCCGCTATTCTTAGATCCACGTTGGTAAAGATAATTATTATGATTATGAGGTCGCCCGTCTTTCCGTATAACTTCGATTATTGTAGTAAATTCATAAGCTTGCATGACGTGAAACCCGATCGTTTAGCTGTCCGGCGACTGTCACAAACGCGTCATCAAACTGTGGATAAGTTTATCCACAGAAGCATTCACAGTTTTTCAACCCTCATCCCGCCAGGGTTCTCAACAGATTCATGTAGTCCTCGGAGATGCGCCGTTCCGTCTCGCGGAGTTCCTTGATACGTCGGCAGGCGTGCAGCACGGTCGTGTGATCCCGCCCGCCGAACGCGTCCCCGATCTCCGGCAGACTATGGTTCGTCAGCTCCTTCGCGAGGGCCATCGCCACCTGCCGAGGCCGCGCAATCGACCGGCTACGGCGTTTCGACAGCAGATCGGCAATCCGGATTTTGTAGTATTCAGCGACCGTCTTCTGAATATTCTCCACGGTCACGAGTTTCTCCTGCAAGGCCAGGAGATCGCGCAATGCCTCCTTTGCAAATTCGAGCGTGATCGCGCGTCCCGTGAAATGCGATGTCGCTACCACACGGCGCAACGCCCCCTCGAGTTCGCGCACGTTCGAGCGGATGCGCTTGGCAATGAAAAAAGCCACCTCCTCGGGCAGATTCACGTGCGAGAAGGCGGACTTGCTCATGAGAATCGCGACGCAGGTTTCGAGTTCCGGCGGCTCGATCGCCACGGTCAAACCCCAGCCGAACCGCGACTTGAGCCGCTCCTCCAGACCATCGACTTCCTTCGGATACCGATCGCAAGTCAGGATCACCTGCTGCTGGCTCTCGAGCAGAGCATTGAAGGTGTGGAAGAACTCCTCCTGAGACCGCTCCTTGCCCGCAAAGAACTGGATGTCATCGATCATGAGCGCATCGAGTGATCGATATGCCGACTTGAAATCATTGATCGTGTTGTGTTGCAACGCCTTGACCATGTCGCCGACGAAACGCTCGCTGTGCACATAGGCCAATCGGGCCTCGGAATTGCGCTCCTTGAGATTGTTCGCGACGGCATGCATGAGGTGGGTCTTGCCGAGACCAACTCCCCCATAGATGAACAGCGGGTTGTAAGCCTTGCCGGGATTGCCGGCCACCTGGATGGCCGCAGCCTTGGCGAGTTGGTTGCTCTTGCCCTCCACGAAGCTCGCAAACGTAAAGTCTGCATTGATACGGCTTCCCAACCCCGACGCAGCGACGCGCGCCGGGCGCACCGCGGCCTTGGACTCCAACACCGCAGCAGCGGTCTGCACCGAATGGTTACCGTTCGCCGAAGCCGGCCGCGCCCCGACCGTGCCGACGTCGAGAATCACCGATGGGACGACTCCATCCGAGAAGGCGTTCACGAGCTCTTTGACGCGCGCGATCGTATGCTGGGTCAACCAGTCGATCACGTACCGGTTTGGCGCGAGCAGGCGCAATTCCCCTTCCCGCTCGATTGATTGCAGCGGCCGCACCCAGGTGTTGAAGTGCTGCTCGGGGAGTTCGCTCTCGAGCACACGCAGACAGCGATTCCATAGCGACTCCGGCAAGAGCGCTCTCCATTGGGCAAGACGGCGCGATACGATGAAAGGGCAGCGAGTCTAGCTCCAACGCGCCAAAGCGTCTATTGACACGTCCTGCCTCGCTCAGTACCCTTCCCGCCTCTCGCGACGCCCCTGCGCGGTCGCGGCTCGACGCACTTTGAGACGGCCGATTTGCTATGAAACGTACATTCAATCCCAGTAATTTGCATCGTGCACGTACCCATGGCTTTCGCGCCCGCATGGCCACCAAAGGCGGCCGGCGCCTGCTCGCCCGGCGTCGCGCCAAGGGCCGCAAGCGTCTCTGCCCGTAGTCCATTCTGAAGGCTTCTCGGTCTAGACTGGGTTTCGAGCCGAGCAAGCGATTGCATGAGCCAAGCGAGTTTCGCGACGTGCGCCTGCGCGGTGCACGCATTCGCGATGCCTTTTTCAGCATCTCCGTTTTGGCCAATCAGGGAACCCACGCACGCTTGGGCTTGGCGATTGCAACCCGCACGATGGGCAATTCAGTTTTGCGCAATCGCGTCAAGCGCATCACGAGAGAGTCCTTCCGCATGAATCAGCATACGCTGCCACGCGTCGATGTGACCGTCGCGGCTCGGGATGCCGCGAAGCAAGCGGACCCCGATGTATTGCGCGCGAGTTTGGAACGCCATTGGCAAGTCATCACGCAACGCTGGTGAACGTACCGCGAGCCATCCTGCTCGGGGCCATTCGCGTCTATCAACTCGCGATCAGCCCGATGTGGGGACCCCGGTGCCGCTTCTATCCGTCCTGCTCCTGTTATGCCCACGAAGCCATCGCACGCCATGGTGCGTTGCGCGGCGTCTTGCTAGCGGTCTTTAGGATCCTGCGATGTCAGCCGCTGAGCCCCGGAGGCTATGATCCGGTCCCGGACGAGAGATCACCCGATGCCTAATATTCGCGCGTTTCTGTGGATAGCCCTCGTCGCGATCCTCTATCTCAACTATGACGCCTGGGAGCATGACTACGACGCGGCTTCGGTCGTCGTCGGTGGCAGCGGTGCGCCCGTCCGCTCACTGGGTGACACGGTCCCGACTGGGACCTCCGAACGATCGGCCGGCACCCCGCCTGCGGCGCCCGCTCCGGCCGCAACTGCGTTGGCCGATGCAGCCCTGCCCGGCGGCCCGAACGCCCTCGCTGCGGCGACCGACTCGGAAGGTCCGGCGCAAATGATTCACGTGAAGACCGACGTGCTCGACCTCGAAATCAACCTGCGGGGCGGCGAACTGGATCAGGCGGATCTGCTGAAATACCCGATTCACAAGGACCAGCCGAACGTCCCGGTGCAGCTCCTGAACCGCGATCCTGGAACGCTCTATGTGGTGCAGACCGGCCTGACCGACGAAGGCGATCCGGCGCCGGATCATCACGCCCTGTGGAGCGCCACGCAGAGCAGCTACGAATTGGAGGGTGGCGCGGATCAATTACAGGTGCCGCTCAAGTGGACCGACGGCAGCGGACTGACCGTCACGAAGACCTTCGTGTTCAAGCGTGGCTGGTATGCGTTCGATCTGACCTATGACATCGACAACGCCACCGGCAGCCCCCGCAAGTTTGCCGCCTATTCACAAATCCTGCGCCATTGGGAGCGCGCATCCCGCTCCTATTTCGACGTTGAGACCTATTCATTCAAGGGTCCGGCGGTGTGGGACGGGGCGAAGTCACACGACCTGAAGGTCGAGGACGCGGCCGACAAGAAATATTCCGACACGGTCACGAACGGGTGGATCGCATCGCTGCAGCACCATTTCGTTGCCGCGATCGTGCCGCCTGCGAACCAGCCTTTCACGTTCAAGCTCAACGTGGACAACAGCCAGGACCTGCTCTCCGCGATGGGCCCGATGCTGACCATCCCGGCCGGATCTCACGATCAGTTCACCGAAAAGCTGTTCGTGGGCCCGAAATTGCAGTCGCAGCTCGCAGCGACCGGGCCGAGCCTCGAACGCGCCGCCGACTACGGGCGTCTGCACGTGATCGCTGAACCGCTGTTTTCCGTGCTCAACTTCGTCCATGGCCTGACCGGCAACTGGGGCTGGTCGATCATCATCGTCACGGCCCTGATCAAGCTGATTTTTTATCCCCTGAGTCAGGCGAGCGGTCGTTCGATGGCGAAAATGCGGGCCGTGGGGCCGCGCATGAAACAGATCCAGGACACGTTCAAGGACGATCGCGAAAAGCTCGGCCGCGCGATGATGGATCTCTACAAGAAAGAGAAGATCAACCCGCTCGCGGGCTGTCTGCCGATGGTCGTACAGATCCCGGTGTTCATCTCGTTCTACTGGGTGCTGCTAGAGAGCGTGGAAATGCGGCAGGCGCCGTTCATGCTCTGGGTCAACGATCTGTCGTCCCGCGATCCGTATTTCGTGCTGCCGTTGCTCATGGGCGGAGCCATGTTCGCTCAGTTCAAGACGAACCCGCCGCCGCCCGATCCGATGCAGGCCAAAATCATGCAATTCATGCCGCTGGTCATGACCGCGATGATGGCCTGGTTTCCGGCCGGCCTGGTCCTGTACTGGCTCACCAACACCGTGTTGTCGATAGTCCAGCAGTGGCGTGTGAATCAGGTCGTCCAGGCCGAAGCCAACAAGAAGCGGACCTGATCCGGCCGCGTGCATGCTGACGCATGGAGGGCACGATGTCAGCCGCCGATACGATCGTCGCGATCGCAACTGCTCCGGGCCGAGCGGCGGTCGGCATCGTTCGAGTCTCCGGCCCCGCCGCCGCCCGCATCGCCACGGCCGTGTTGGGCGCCGTTCCCGCGCCGCGGATCGCGCGCTTCTGCCGCTTCCGCGGGTCTGACGGTTCGAGCATCGATGAGGGGCTGGCGCTGTATTTCCCTGCGCCACGGTCCTTTACGGGGGAGGACGTGCTCGAACTGCAAGGCCACGGCGGGAACATCGTGCTCGCCTCCCTCGTTGCTCGATTGATCGAACTCGGATGCCGCGGAGCCCGCCCGGGTGAGTTCAGCGAACGGGCGTTCCACAACGGCAAGCTCGACATGGCGCAGGCCGAGGCGGTCGCCGACTTGATCGACGCGGGAACCCTGGCTGCGGCCCGCGCCGCAGTTCGGTCCCTGCAGGGCGAGTTCTCCACCCGCATCCGTGCCTTGCAGGGCGCACTCACGGAGCTGCGCAAGTACACGGAAGCGGCGCTCGATTTCTCGGACGAGCAGATCGATTTTCTATCCGACAGTGCGTTCGCGGGACGTCTCGACGTCGCTCGCGGGGCGGGCGCCGATCTGCTGGCTGGCGCGCGCCAGGGAGCACTGCTGCGCACGGGCATCACGGTCGTGATCGCCGGAGCCCCGAACGTCGGCAAGTCGAGCCTCCTCAATCGGCTCGCCGGCGACGAGATCGCGATCGTCTCCGACCTGCCGGGTACCACGCGGGACCTGCTGAAACAGCCGGTGCATCTCGACGGTCTGCCCCTGACTCTCATCGACACGGCCGGCCTGCGCGACGGCGTCGATCGCATCGAGGCCGAAGGGATCCGCCGCGCCCGCAACGAAATCGCCCGCGCCGACCACGTGCTCCACGTCGTCGAAGCGGGGGCCGGAGCCGTGCTCGCGGACAGCGAGATCGACGAGTTCCCGCTCTCCGTGCAGGGCGCTGCGCCGATCACGCGGGTGGTCAACAAAATCGACCTGACGGGCGAGCTGCCGCGGGTCGAAGAGGCGACCGACGGCTCAGGTGGCAGCGTCTACGTGAGTGCCAGGACGGGGGCCGGCATCGATCTGCTGGTCTCTCATCTGACGAAGCGTGCCGGCTACGAGGGAGCCGACGGCGGGGCCTTCGGCGCCCGCGCACGGCACGTCGAAGCCCTCACGCGTGCGCTCGAGCATCTCGACACCGCGCGGGAATCGATCGCAGCTGGCGCGATGCCCGAGCTCGTGGCCGAGGAGTTGCGGCTCGCACAGCGAAATTTGAGCGAGATCACGGGAGAGGTCAGCAGCGATGATCTCCTCGGGGAAATTTTCGGCAGTTTCTGCATCGGGAAATAACGGAACGTCGTAGACGTCCAGCGACTTCCCTTGAGCGTGCGCGCAGTGCCGAGTTCTGCGGTCGTTCTCCGCCTGAAGCGCCGCGAGCCGATCCCGTTCGGTCACGGCGACTCCATCTCCGCCGCGAGCTCTTTCACATATTTGCCATAACTGAACACTCGGCCGCGCTGCCGATTCGTGAGTTCGCTGACAACCCGGATGCGCTGCAGATGGGCTATCGATTTGTTTACCGTGGCCGCGGTGAGTCCAGTGGCCTTGACCAGCGACGCTGCCGTCGCGATGGGCTGACGCTGCAGTGCCTGATGGACGGTGAGGGCGGAAGGAGCGGCGCGACCCAGGCCGGCGATTCGATCACGGTCGGCGTTGACGAGCGCCAGCAACGTGTTCGCTGTCGCCACCGCTTGCGTCGCGCTCGCCTCGATCGCTTACCAAGCCTAAAATAAGGATCGGCCTTATTTTAGGTTGGAGGCTTAACCTAAATCAAAGGCGTTTCGCCGTTCCGTCGCAATCGTGACGCGAAGCAGCTTCGGCGACAGCTCAACCGCGAGGTTCTGCTGAGGCATGCCGCGGACTTTGGCGAGAAATGCGTCTGACACAACGCTGTTGTCGGGCTTCTTTGAGGCCGGGTTCATCTGAGCGCCAGCATCCTGACGAAACCCGCGATCCGCTCCGCCTCGGCGCTGGTGAGGTCATTTGGAATATTGACCAGCGTCACCACGAGGCCCGGCCGAATAGGAACGCTCGAACGATACGTTCCCGCCACCTCATTCGGGGCTTGGTCAGTGGACGCTTCCCTAGCAAAGGGCTCAGCAATGGTGAGTCCCTGCTCCCGCTGATGCGGTCCGATCGTAGTAGTTCGCGTCTTGATCGTGAAATTCGCAGGATTCTCGCGCCAGCTCAGGAACAGCTCGACGGCTCGTCTAACTCTGCGACCGTACTCCTTCAGAGACGACGGATTGAAATCCTTGGCGCGCTTGTTCGTAAAGCGCGTGACGGCCGCGTCGAGATTCAGCTGACGCAGGTCGGCCTTCTCGTCGTCAGACAAGATTCCCAGGACATTCCTCGTGGCCACGGCCAGGGCCTGGGCGGTCGCCGCGGGCATGAGCCCTTTGTTGCCGGCGTGGTCGAGAAACTCCAGCAGATCGCCCGCTGAATACGCATTTGCCATGACAATATTCCTACGGTATATTGACCGTCAAACGCCAATATAGCGCGTAGAAATGCCTGACGCAAACACCCACTATCCGCGGGTCATTCACACCCAACTGCGAGCCGACCTCAGTCTGTACCCGGTGGTTGCGGTCATGGGCGCGCGCCAGGTCGGCAAGAGCACGATCTGCGAGGAGATCGCTGAAGCGAAGGGCCTCGCCAGGCGCACGCTCGATGAACGGGACGTCCGCGAACAGGCCGTTGCCGACCCCGAGGGATTCCTGGCGAACCTTGGAGACCGTGGAGCGTTCATCGACGAGGTGCAGCGAGCACCCGATCTGATGCTCGCCATCAAGGCAATCGTCGATCGGGACGGGCGAAACGGACAGTACCTGCTCAGCGGGTCGAACCAGCCCAAAGTCGGAAAATCGGTCAGCGACTCGCTGGTGGGGCGCGCGACTTACCGGACGCTTCGACCGCTGACCTTGAGCGAACTGCGATTTGACGAGGACCATCGGGGGTGGAGCTTCCTGTTCGGGTCCGACGAAGCGGTCGTACTCGTTGAGCTGGAGCAACGCGCCGCTGCCAGTGGGCGGCTCGACTGGCGCTCGGTGGTCCAAACCGGAGGGTTTCCTCGGGCCGTTGCCGCCCCATCGGACCAGCGCCTGAGGATGCTCGACGACTACGTCGAGATCTTTTCGCGCCGCGACATCCTCGAGATTCTGGAGGTCGAATCCGCGCCCCGACTGGAAGCCTTCATGCGATTGACCGCCGCCCGAACGGGGCAAGAGCTCAACGTGACGGGCTTGTCAAACGACCTCGGTACGCCGGTCACCACGATCCGGCGTTGGCTCGAGGCGCTCCAACGCGCCTACCTCATCGAGCTCATCCCACCGTACTCGCGCAACTCAGGCCAGCGCGTGATCAAGTCACCGAAGCTCTACAGCGTCGACGCGGCGCTCGCCCTGGCCGCCTCACGCGAGGCCACGCCCACCGGCTTCCACCTCGAGACTCTGGTTGCGAGCGACCTGCTCGTCTGGCGTGATGGCGCGCCTACTCGCGACCTCTACCACTGGCGGATCAGTTCCGGGCAGGAAGTCGACTTTATCCTCGAGGAGAACGGGCAGCTGCTGCCGGTGGAGGTCAAAGCGGCTGAAGCCGTTGGCGCAGACGAAGCGCGACATCTGATCACCTTTCGCGAGCGTCATGCTCACACGCCCCGCGGGATCGTCCTCAGCAGCGACCCCGAGATCCGAGTCATCCGGCCCGGAATTCTGGGGTGCCCGTGGTGGGCCGTCCTGTGACGAGTGCGCGCCGTCCTGTGACGAGTGCGCGTCAGTGCAGGCCGACGCCGCTTTCGGATTGATCCAGATCTTTTGCCGGGTCTGCGTCATTCGCGGGCGCCGCAACGCGGGCGGACACCACGAGAAATACCACGACGCCGACCGTGGCGATCGCCGTCACGACGGGGAATTTCCACAACAGCCAGAGCATGGTCGCCGACGACGCCAGGATGGCCACTGCCGTGTTCGCCCTCAAGGAAGACCACTTGTTCTTCATGCCAGCTGCCCCCGCACCGCCAAAAACCGAGAAATACGTCACAATCTTGTAGTATTCAGAGGCGTTATATCAGAGAAAAAGCCGCCCACCTATACCTGCTAAGCCTAATTTACTGTCGGTGTTTACCCTGCAGGTTTTGGCCGCCAGGTGGAACAGCAGCGCACGGGCTCAAACGAGCATCGTATCCCGCCGCCAAAGCCGGGCGGTCAAGGCGGTGAACAGCGCTGCCAGTACCAGGGAGGTGCCCGCAGATACCCAGACGTCGATCGCCGCCGGGGGCTGCTCCTTGAGCACGCTCGTCATCAACAAATGTTGGCTCAAGGACGGGATCACCATGAGGGAGCTCTTCGTTTTCAAAGAATAGATGCTGGCGAACGCGATCGGCAGCGTGGGCACCAGCAACACGGTGGTCAGATAGGTTTGTGCTTCGCGGTAGCTGCGGGCAAACGAGGCGACGAAGCTCATCAAGGCGGCGCCGAGCGGCACGAATGGCAGGCAGATACCGAAAAACTCGAGGGCGGTGCCGGGTCCCAGGTTCGCACTCATGCCGAGCCGCTCGAGGGGTACGAATCGCAACACGCAGACGAAGGCCGACAGCGTGATGCTGAGCGATAGGCACATGTAGGCCGAAGTGGCGAGAATCTTGCCGCCGACGATCGAGGCACGGGCCACCGGCAGGCTCAACAAGGCCTCGAGCGAGCCGCGCTCGCGTTCACCCGCGGTGGTGTCGATCGCGAGGTACAAGCCCCCCATCAACACGGCGAACAGCACGAAGTACGTCATGAAGCCGAGGATCACGACCGCCCGGCCGGTCGGTGTCGCGACATCCACCTCGTTCACGGCGACCGGCTGCGCGATGAGTGGATCCACGCCGCGCATCGTCAGCCGCAGCTGGGCAATCCGGCTGCCGTAGGCTCCGAGCAGGGCGCGCGTACGCTCCGTGTCCTTGCGGGCCTGCGAATCGGAACTGTCGGCGATCAACAGCAGCGGCGCCGGTTTGCCCTGCGTGAATCGCTCCGCGTATTCGGCGGGGACGAGCACGATGACCGGCGTTACGCCACTCTGGACGGCAGCTCGCGCGCCCGACTCCGAGTACCCGACGCGCTTCAGGATCACCCCCTGCCCGGTCAGGAACTGGACCAGACCGGGCACCTGCTCGCCGCCTGAAATCGTGAGGTGCAACGCCTGGTCGGATTCGAGCGAGTTCTGTTCGAGCATTCGCGACACGATGGCGCCGAAGAGTATCGGGCCGAAGAGGGGGCCAAACAGGAGCGCCGAGAACAACGTGCGTCGGTCGCGCAGGTTCTCGAGGAACTCCTTGCAAAACACGATCCACACGGCGCGCATCAGCGGACTCCGGCCTCTTCGCCGAGGACCTCGAGAAAGGCCTGTTCCAGCGTGCTCGCACTGCTGCGGGCGCGCAGGGCGCCCGGCGTGTCGTCCGCCAGGACGCGTCCGTGACCGATGATCACGACCCGATCGCAGAGGACAGCGACTTCCTGCAGCACGTGTGAGGAGAGCAGGATGCATTGCCCCTGCGCCTTGAGCCGCAGCAACATTTCGCGCAAGGCGCGAATCGCCATCACGTCGAGTCCGTTGGTGGGCTCGTCGAGCACGAGGTTGCGGGGTCCGTGCACCAGCGCCCGCGCGAGCGCGGTCTTCAAGCGCTGACCCTGCGAGAATCCTTTCGTGCGCCGGTCGATGAAATCCTCCATGCCGAGCGCGGCCGCCAATTCGTCGGTGCGCGCCCGCACCAGCCCCGCGGCAACCCCGTGCAAGCGGCCGAAATAGGCGATGTTTTCGCGCGCGGTGAGGTTGCCGTAGAGCCCGGCCGCATGCGGCAGAATGCCGAGCCGCGTGCGTGCTGCCGAGGTCTCGCCGGCGATGTCGATGCCATCGACGCAGGCGCTGCCCGCGTCCGGCGTGAGCACGCCGTACACCATGCGCAGGCACGTGGATTTGCCCGCACCGTTCGGCCCCAGCAGACCCGTGATGGCACCGTCACGCGCGCTGAAGGACAGATCTTCCACCGCGCTCACGGCCCCGAAATGCTTGCACAACCGGCGTGCCTCGATCACGGGGCGGGTCCGGTCGAGTTCACGAAAAAGGGCGCGGCATGGTGTGCCTCGAGACAGCTCGCATCGAGATCTTCGGGCGCGGCGTCGGCGAGAAATCTCGCCATCAGTCGCGGCACGCAGCCCGTGGCCAGCTGACCGTGCCCCTCCCCGGCAAGTATGAGGTGCCGGCGATGCGTCAGCGTGCGCGCGAGGCGCGCCGCCGCGCTCGGCGGTGTGACCGGATCGGCCTCGCCCGATAACAGCAGCGTGGGCACGTCGCTGTGCAGGGCGGCATGGAGATCGGGATCGACGGGTCCGCTGGGCCAGATCCGGCAGATGGCCTGGAACGCCTCGATCTGGTCGATGCCCTGATAAGTGTCGGCGGTCGCAGCCTGCAGAACGTCGGCGCCGGGAAAGAACGGGACGTCCTCGCTGCAGAGGACCGTGTCCTGCATGCCGATCGCGATCTGACTGCCGATCGAGCGGGCGGTCGTGATGGCCTGGGCGGCAAGCGGTCCGAGATTGCCGGTGGCTGCCTGATGCAGCAGTTGAGGCAGCAGCGACGCTTCGACGCCGTTATAGGACAGGAAGCGCAGCGCCGCATCGAACATCGTGCGATTGAACTCGAGGCTCACGGGCAGGCCGCTGTCCGGATCGGGAGCCGTGACCGGGTCGCGTGCGGGACCATAGCGACGTTCGAGGTCCCGAAGCTCGGCCGACAGCGCCGGGTAGGCCACGGCGCAATCGCGATTCTCCGTACAGCGCTCGATGATTTCCCGCAACGCGCGTTCTGCGTCGCCGGGCGTGTCGGGGCCGATGGGCCGCTCCGGGTCCGTGACGCCGTCGAGAATCACCGCATGGACGGCCGAGGCAAAACGGCGCATGTAGGCCTCCGCCACGCGTGTGCCATACGAGGCGCCGTACAGATCGATCTCGGCATAGCCCAAGGCGCGGCGTACCGCATCGAGGTCGAGCACGGCCTCGCGGGTGGTGTAATAGCGGACCCGCGCGCCGTATTTGTCGAGGCAGGCCCGGGTCGCCCGCAACACCTCCGGCAGCTCCACGGCAGCCGCAGTCCAGTCCTCCGGCAGCTCGCAAAGCAGCGGCCCGGAACGGCCCGTGCCGCGCTGGTCAACGAGCACGACATCGTGATCGCGGTTGATGCGCGCGAAGGCGGCGGCGAAGCTCGCGTATAGGTCGATGGCGCTCTGGCCCGGGCCACCGGCCAGTATGAACAGCGGTGCGGCCCGGCTGCGACGGTTCAGCGCCGGCACGACCGCGATCGCCAGAACGACGTGACGCCCGTTCGGCAGCGCCCGGTTTTCCGGTAGGGACAGGGACGTGCAGCGCGCGGCCTCGGAACTCAGGCGCAGGGGATGCTCGAGGCGGCAATCGTGCAGTGGCGGGAGGCCCGGCACGGCGGTTCCCTCGGCATCCGCCCGCGCAATGGCGAACAGACAGATCCCGCCCAACAGGACGGCGGCCACGGAGTTCCTCATTCCACACTCCCAGTTTTGGGCGGGTAGTGTATCGATTCACCAGCGCCGGCCGGCCGTCAATTGGTGGATCTGAGGACTGGGTGCAGCGGTCAACCTACCGCACCGGTCAACCCGCCGCAGCGGTCACTGCCGCAGCGGTCAACCTGCCGCAGCGGTCAATACTTGACGCTGCAGCCGTATGGCCGGGTCACGGGATGCGGCACCGGCTGACCGTCGGCCACGGCCAGCATGGCCTCCTTGAGATACGGTTCGGCCTTGGGCACATCGGCGGGATCGGCGGTCGCGATGCTGTCGATGCCCCCCATGTAGCGCAGCAGTCCGTTCGCGTCGATCACGAACAGGTGAGGCGTCGTCCTCGCATGATAGAGCCGACCCAGGTCACCCGATGGATCGAGCAGAACGGCGGTGGGCGCCGCAGCGCGCGACTTCGTCAAAGCGTCCGCTTGCGGTCCGTCGACGTAGCCTTGTTTGCCCGGCGCCGACGAAACGACGCTGAGCCAGATCACGCCGCGCGCTTGGGCGAGTTTCTGGATGCTCTGCATGTTACCGGTCGAGTAGTGCTTGCGCGTATAGGGACAATCCGCGTTGGTCCATTCGAGCACCACGATCTTGCCGAGAAAATCGCTGCTACGACGAGTCAGGCCGGCGCTGTCGCGAGCCGTGAACGGCGGGGCGGGATTGCCGATCTTGAGCTCCGGACTCACCTCACTCGTGCCGGCCGCTTCCCCGATCGATTGTGCTGCGGATGCAGCCAGAGGGACGGTGCAGAACAATCCCATCCCCATCACCAAGGCGGTGCAAATGCCTGTTTTCACCGATGATCCCCCAGCATTGACTCGAGCACGGCGCCAGCCGGCACGCCAGTCCGCAGGTAGTCGGCGCGCCCGTCGGCACGCGCCAGTCCGCAGGCAGTCCGCAGGCAGTCCAGCACGCCGTGTTTCGTTACTGTACCGCGCCGAACCGGATTGGTTCCCGGCGCCAGACCCGAAGGCAATGCGCCCTGTGCACCGTGCACAGCCGGACCCGCTGGGGGCGGCCCAGATGCGCGGCTGCAGCCGTAATCGGCATTGGAACAATGGGTCCGAAGGGCACCCGGTTTGCTCCGCAAGTGCGGTCCGGCTTACCATGAAACGGGGCCTGCGGCGAAAAGTTCTGCAAGGTCGCTGATAGAACTCCGAACCCCAGCTATAGAATCTTCCGCAATCCATTGGAATGTCATGCGCTTCGCGACCGAGTTCGACGTCATCGTGATCGGCGGCGGCCACGCGGGTACCGAGGCCGCCCTCGCGTCGGCGCGCATGGGCCGCAGCACGCTGCTCGTGACCCAGAACATCGAGACCCTGGGCCAGATGAGTTGCAATCCCGCGATCGGCGGCATCGGCAAAGGCCATCTGGTCAAGGAGATCGACGCGCTCGGCGGCGCCATGGCGCTCGCGGCGGACGCTGCCGGGATCCAGTTCCGAACTCTCAACGCGAGCAAAGGTCCCGCGGTGCGCGCAACGCGCGCCCAGGCAGATCGCCAGCTCTACAAGCGGGCAATCCGCCGCATGCTCGAAAACCAGCCGAACCTGTCGCTGCTCCAGCAGGAGGTGGCCGACCTCGAAGTTGAGGGCGCCTGTGTCGTCGCGTGCATCACGGCGAGCGGCATCGCACTGCGCGCGCGCGCCTTCGTGCTGACCGCGGGCACTTTCCTCGCCGGCAAGATTCACATCGGACTCGAGAGTCATTCCGGTGGACGGGCCGGCGACCCCGCCGCGACCCGGCTCGCGGCGCGCCTGCGCGAACTGCCGCTGCGTACCGGGCGCCTGAAGACCGGCACCCCTCCGCGCATCGATGCCCGCAGCATCGATTTTTCCGTGCTGCGTACGCAGTACGGCGATGACCCGCGGCCGGTGTTTTCTTTTCTAGGAACCGCGGCCGTGCATCCGCGTCAGCTCCCCTGTCACATCACGGCGACGAACGAGCGCACCCACGAGATCATCCGGCGCGCGAGCCACCAGTCGCCGATGTTCACCGGGCTCATCGAGGGCGTGGGTCCGCGCTACTGCCCTTCCGTCGAGGACAAGGTCGTGCGTTATGCGGACAAGTCCTCGCATCAGATTTTCGTCGAACCGGAGGGTCTCGACAGCAACGAGATCTATCCAAACGGGATTTCCACGAGCCTGCCGTTCGCCGTGCAGCTCGATTTCGTGAGGACCATCGAGGGCTTCGAGCGCGCCCACATTACCCGGCCGGGTTATGCGATCGAATACGATTTCTTCGATCCGCGCGACCTCAAGTGCAGTCTCGAGAGCAAATGGGTGGGCGGCCTGTTCCTCGCCGGCCAGATCAACGGCACGACCGGGTATGAGGAGGCGGCCGCGCAGGGCTTGCTCGCGGGCGCCAACGCCGCCCGCTTTGCACGCGACGAGGCGCCGTGGTGGCCGAAGCGCAGCGACGCCTACCTCGGCGTGCTCATCGACGATCTGACCACGCGCGGGGCGCCTGAGCCGTACCGCATGTTTACGAGCCGTGCGGAATATCGCCTGTCGCTGCGCGAGGACAATGCGGACCTGCGCTTGTGCGAACCAGGCCGCGCGCTCGGCCTGGTCGGCGACGAGCGCTGGGATTTCTTCGAGCGCAAGCGCTGTGCCGTGGACGGCGAGATCGCGCGCCTGACGGCGGCCGTCGTGCATCCGCATGAGGTCGATTCGAGCCTGCTCGCCCGATTGGGGGCCCCGCTGCAGCACGAAACGCATGCGATCGATTTGCTTCGACGCCCGCAGATCGGATACCAGGATCTGGCCTCGCTACCGGCTCGCGACAAAGCCGGGCCCGGGGACTGGGCGCTCGACGAGCGGCTCCGCGCCCAGGTCGCCGCCCAGGTCGAGGTGCAGGCAAAATATGCCGGTTATCTGCGGCGTCAGAGCGACGAGATCGATCGCAGCCTGCGCAACGAGGAATTCGCGCTGCCGGCGGACCTCGATTACGCGGCCGTGCGCGGATTGTCGAACGAGGTCCGCCAACGGCTCGCCGAGGTCCGTCCGCAAACGCTCGGGCAGGCCGGGCGGATTCCAGGACTCACGCCCGCCGCGCTGTCCCTGCTGCTCGTCCATCTGAAGAAACGGCTGGGCGCCGCCCTGCCGCGGACCGTCGCCGCGGGCTGACCGCGAGTGACCGCGCCGATCGCGCGAGTGGTCGCGCCGATCGATCAGGGTGGCAATTTGGGCGGTCACTCTTTACCATTTGCTCACCTGACATGAGCCTATTGCGGTTCGGAGATACGAGATGCTTGGTGGACCCTACGGCCGGGCGTGGTTGTTCGCCACCCTGACGCTGAGCGTGTGCGCCTCGATGTCCGCTCGAGCGGATGGCAACGCGGCGGAAGGCGAAAAGAAGTTCTACACCTGTCTTGGCTGCCACGGCATCGACAATTATAAGAATGCATACCCGGACTACGACGTGCCCAGGCTGCGTCATCAAACGGCCGCCTATATCGTCGCTGCCCTCCAGGAGTACAAAGCCGGCGAGCGGCCGCACGCCACGATGCATGCGCAGGCCACATCCCTGTCAGACGAGGACATGCAGGACATCGCCGCCTATCTGCAGGGAGCGGAGCCGATCAAACCGGGCGGAGCGGGCACCGGTAAGCCGCCAGTCCAGGTCGCCGGGTGCGTTGCCTGTCACGGCGAGAACGGCGCCGGCATCGACGCGCCGCTCGTGCCGAAGCCGCCCGTGCTCGCCGGCCAGCACGCCGATTATCTGCAGCAAGCACTGCAGCAATATCGGAGCGGGCGCCGCAAGAATGCGATCATGGGTGGCATGGCGCAGTCCCTGACCAACGAGAACGACATCAAGATCGCGGCGGACTACTTCGCCTCGCAACCGTCGCCGCTCGCCACCGTCAAGTAAGCGTTCTTTTCCGTCAGGTAAGCCTTGCTTCCTGCAGCAGCGCGTCGAAGTCGGCGCGAGCGGCAGCGTGCGTTTACCCGTCCGGCTTGCAAGCTCCTCCGGTACCCCTGTGCTGGATTTTCAGTTTTCGATGTTTGTCATGTTCTCGATAGTCTTGTGAGAAATATCGAGAACATGACAAAAGTTGGAAAATGACGGCGGAGGAGTACCCGTGGCGGACCCTTCATGGCAGCGTCGTCAGGAAAGCCGCCGTGGCCCTGAACCAGGCGGCCCGATCGCTTTCACGCAGCCAGTCCTCACCCTCACGGGTTGCGATCAGATAGGCCACCGGAGCGCCGCGGCTCTGCAGCCGGCTCACGAGCAACTCCGATTGATCGATCGGGATGGACGCGTCGTTCTTGCCGTGAACGACCAGCAGCGGCTTGGTGATCCGGTCCGCATTCGTGAGCGGCGAGATGCGGCGCAGGTACGCGCGCACGTCGGTGTCACGCTCGTCGCCGAAGTCGGCACGCCGCCCGGCCTGCAGCGAAGAAGACGCGTCGCCCAGCAGGTCGACGAAATCGGTGATTCCGCCCACGTCGATGCCGGCGCGCAAACGATCCCCATAAGTCGCGAGCGCCGACGCCGCCAGATATCCGCCGTAGCCAACGCCTGCGACCACGATGTGCTTGGCGTCGAGCGTGGTCTGGCCGCCGATCCACACCACGAGGGCACCGATATCCTTGACCGCGTCCTCGCGCAAGCGTCCGTCGGCAAGCTCGGCGAAACTCTTGCCGAGTCCCGAGGAGCCGCGCAGGCTCGGCGCCACGACGGCAAAGCCGAGTTCATTGACCACGAATTGGATCCAGGGGTCGAAATCCGGGCGGAACGGGCCCTCGACGCCGCCCTGCAGCCAGATCAACACGGGATGCGGTCCCGGCCTCGGGGGCTCGAACGTATACACCGGCAACTCGCGCGCGTGCAGACCGTCTAGATCGAAGGTCGGATACCGCCCGGCCCGGCCGCTCACGAGCGTCGACGCATCCACGGCGCCGATTTCACTGCGAGTCCAGGCCTCCAGGCGATTGCTTGCGAGGTCGAGCACGTAGGCGTCGAGCGGCGCGGTGGTCGTTCCGAATCCGAAGGCGAGGCGTTTCGAATCCGGGTCGAACGTCAGCGACCGGATCACGCCCGCGCCCGGCAGGTGCGGCGGCGTCAAATCCTGGCGGGCGGGCAGATCGACGAGGTTCACTTTGCTGTACCCGGCCTCGTTGCTCACATAAGCCAGATAATGGCCGTCCCGCGACAAGGCCAGCGCATCGACGTCCCAGGGGACATGTCCGGAAATCACGGTCCGCTGACCCGTGAAAAAATTCACGAACCGCAGCTGCAGAAACTCGCTGCCCTGATTCGAAACATAATAGGCGCCCTGGCCGTCGCGCGCGAATCGGGCTGCGATGACCTCCCCGGGCGGTTCGCCCGCACCCAAGTCGCGCCTCTGGCCATCCTCGAGATCGACCAGCACGAGCGACGATTGACGGCGCGACACGCTACGCAGCGCGAGCAGCTTGCGGTCATCCGGCGACCAGTCGAGCGGCGACCAGGCTGCCGCGTCGCCCGCGACCGCGAGCCGCGGCGCGCCGCCTGCGGCCGGTTCGACGATGTCGATGTCACGGCTCTGGCCGTTGTGGGAGGTCGTGAAGAAGGCGACTTCACGTCCCGAGTTCGACCAGACCGGTCCGCCGTTGATCGACTTGCCGTCCGTGAGTTGCCGCGCCGCGGCGGCACCGATCGCTTGATAGTAGATCTGATAGCGGCCGTCGCCGTTGGAATCGCGCGTGAACACGAAGGCCTCCGGCGAAACCTCCGGCGAGGGCACGCCGTCGCCGATCGCGTCGGGCAGGAAGGTGAGCTGCCGGCGCGCGCCGCCGGCCATGTCGAGCAGGTGGATCTGCGTGGTCTCGCCGAAGGCCGTCGCGATCAGCAGGCCGCCCTTCGGGGTCCAGCCGAGCGGCGCGGCCGCGCGGGCCATCGCATAGCCGTCCGCGCGTTCGCCGAGCGATTGCGGCGGTTCGGACAGATTGTCGTAGATGAGTCCGCCGCGTTCCACGCGCGGACCCGCATGGGCGCATCCCCAGCCGAGAACCAATGCAGTCAGCGTTCCAGCAAGAAAATGTCGACGCATCATTCCTATGTTCGCACACGACGCGGATAATGGCAGCGTGCAAGACTTCGAGCATCTCCTCCGTTCCTACGACTTCAGCGATCTGCTCGACGAGATCGCGAGCGCCGATCCGCCGGCGTATCTGCGCCGTGTGTTTGCGGAGGGCCTCGCGGCGCCGCGAGTGTCGTGGCAGCTCGTCCAGCAATTGGCGGCCTGTGCGATCGTGCTCGACGCCGTCGCGAATGCCCGCAGCTACCCGGAACTGGAGCCGGAATTGATCGCCGACTGGCGCGCACACCATTACGCCGCCCTGTGCGCGCTGCGCCCGGCCGCCGCGGCCTCCTTGGAGCGCGCGCTATCGTCGGCCGCCGTGCTCGCGGAGCCGTCGGCCTCGGCCGAACTGAAGGATCTCGAACAGCGCGTGGCGGCCTGAATGGACGACGCGAATCGGGGCATTCACGTGATCGATACGGAGTACGTGCGTCCGCGCATGGATGCGAGCCACTTGATCGTGGATGCGGGCCGTGCGGCTTTCGTCGACACCGGCACCACGTGGTCCGTGCCGCACTTGCTCGCGGCGCTCGCCGCGTGCGGCCTCTCGACCCTGGCCGTGGACTACATCATTTTGACCCACATTCATCTCGATCACGCGGGCGGGGCGGGGCGGCTCGCAGAGTCTCTGCCGGCCGCGCGCGTGCTCGTGCATCCGCGCGGCGTCGCGCATCTCCGTCAGCCCGAGCGGCTCGTCGCCGCCACCAAGGCGGTGTACGGCGAACACGCCTTCCGCGCGCTCTACGGCGAGATCGTGCCGATCGCGGCGGAGCGCATCACCGCCGTCGCCGAGGGCGATCGGGTCACGCTCGGGGACCGCGCTCTTGGCTTCATTCACACGCCAGGGCATGCGCTGCATCACCTGTGTGTCGTGGACGGCGCCGCCGGCGCCGTGTTCGCGGGCGACACCTTCGGCGTGAGCTACCGGGAACTCGACACCGACCGTGGAGCATTCATTTTCGCGACCACGTCCCCGACGCAGTTCGATCCTGCACAGCTGCATGCGTCGATCGACCGGATTCTCGCGCTCGAGCCGCGCGCCGTGTATCTGACCCACTACGGTCCCGTGGTCGACGTCCCGCGTCTGGGCGCCGATTTGCATGGTGACATCGATGCGTTCGTCGCCATCGCGCGCCGCTCGAGGGGGGAAGCCGACCGCGTGAGCGCGATCCGAGCACGGCTGTTCGAGCATTTGTCAGCCAGACTCGATGCGCATGGGTTCGCGGGCGGCGCCGCGGATCGTCACGCCGTTCTCGACGGCGACATCGACTTGAATGCGGCGGGCCTCGAGGCCTGGCTGGCCCGGGTCCCGGCATGACGCGCGGCGCCGCCGCGGGGACCGCCGTGCTGCTGGCGATCACGTGTGCGGCTTGTTCGGCGCCGCCGGCCGGAGCCCGGTCGTCCGGATCCGCACCCGTATACCCCGATCCCGCGGATGATTGGCGTCGCCTGATCGTCGTGCCCCTCGGCACGCGGCTGCAGGCGATGCCGTTTGCGGTCGATGAGACCTTGTTCTTCAGTGAGGCGCACGGCGCGGCGCCGGTCGGTGCGGCGCCAGTCGGCGCGTCGCCGTTGGGCGCGGCGGCAGTCGGTGCGGCGCCAGTCGGTGCGGCGCCGGTGGGCGCGGCGCCAGTCCGTGCGTCGCCAGTCGGTGCGGCGCCGGTCGCCGGCGCTTTTTTCGCCGGTGAATGCTTCACGCCGCGCGGCACGCTGCCGGCCTTTGGCGGGGGGGTCGCGCAGAGTTTCGTGCTCTG
>Ga0116229_10005812_pt1 | contig 20014 bp, 14 predicted proteins | sample S1TSphgellanicum_3_FD_87313 | JGI IMG/M metagenome (GOLD analysis project Ga0116229, IMG submission 87313) | Host-associated microbial communities from peat moss isolated from Minnesota, USA - S1T2_Fc - Sphagnum magellanicum MG | ecosystem: Host-associated > Plants > Peat moss > Unclassified... | reverse complement strand
GAACGATCCCAGAGGCTCGGCGCTGGACCAGTCCGCGAGCTGCCAGGACCGGGCCGAATCCACCGACCATGCGATGCTGTTGCGCGGACCACGCCCGCTCGCGCGAGTCGGTTCACGTTTGTCGGCGGATGTCCAAAAGCCGCCGGCCGCATAGAGAACGCCATCGACCGCAATCATGCTGCCGACTTTGCCACCGAAGCTCGCGCTGACGAGCGCGTAAGGCGGGGCTCCCCAAATGTTGACTCCGGTGATCGCCGACGGGTCCCCGACCGCCGGTGTCCCCGCAATACGCGCAAAACCCAGGCTCACGCGCCCGACGTTGTCGGCATTGCCGTCGAAGCCGCCGCCGTCTCCCCAAGCGCAATACAAGTCCCCGTCGATCGCCCAGGCGCAGGGCCACAGATCGCTTCCCAAGGCCTTGCGCTGTGCGGGCATATCGGAGAAATCCCACGACACGGCGCGTATCAAAGTGCTGTGCGGATAGGGAATCCGGACGTTCGCGGGTCCGCCGCGCAGCGCGCCCGGCGTGCACGCGGTCGCCGCCAGGCCAAGCGCCGCCCAGACGAGCGCGCGACCCGCCGCAGGGGCCAGAGCGCCCAGTGAGCCGGGCGAGGCGCGTCGTGAGCGGGACGTTGAACAGCCGTGCATTCGCTCTTCAGAATTGAAAATAAATGAAATCCGCCGAGCTCGCCGCGCGCAGCAAGAGTATGCCGCCGAACAGAGCTGTCGCCGTGGCGGTGCGAAAGGCCAGCGTATGAATCAGACCACGGCCGCTGATCACGCCACCGGCATCGGCCGCGGCAGCGGCCCGCTCGCGATCCATGAACATATGCAGCATCAAGGGGATCGAGTAGATCGCCACCAACGCCGAAAAATAGCCGGCGGCCTCCCAATCGAGCGGCGAAGCCGCGAACGGCGACAGCGAGAAATAGGTCAGCAACTGCTGTAGATCGGTTTCGCGAAACATCAGCCAGCCGATATTGGTCAGTGCGAACATCAGGAGGATCTTGAGCGGGAGCAGGCCGCGGGTGCGGCCCCAGGCCGGAGTGAAACGGTTGAGGTTGTTGTAGACCACGATCAATGCGCCCCAATAGCCTCCCCACAACACGTAGTTCCAGCTGGCTCCGTGCCACAGCCCGCTCAACAGGAACGTGATCATGACATTGCGGGCGCTGAAGAGGCGGCTGCCCCGGTTTCCGCCGAGCGGAATGTACACATAGTCGCGCAGCCAGGTCGACAGCGAAATATGCCAGCGCCGCCAGAAATCGACCGGCGAAGAGGCGAGATACGGGTGCCGAAAATTCTCGATCAGATTGAACCCGAACAGCTTCGCGGTGCCTCGGGCGATATCCGTGTAACCGGAGAAGTCGGCAAATATCTGGATGCAGAACGCGAACACCCCGGCCCATAACAGCGGAAAGGCCGGATGCGAGAGTGCGAAGATCTTGTTGGCGACGATCGAAACATTGTCCGCGATGACGAGCTTCTTGAAGAATCCCCAGATCATGAGCAGCACGCCTTCGAGGGCAAGCTCCGGCTTGAAGTCGCGGCGCTGCTCGATCTGCGGCAGAAAATGTGTGGCTCTTTCGATCGGCCCCGCGACGAGCTGGGGAAAGAAAGCCTTGAACAAAGCCACGTCGATGAGACTGCGCCGCGCGCGGATGTCACCGCGGTACACGTCGATGACGTAGCTCATGCCTTGGAACGCGAAAAACGAAATGCCGACGGGCAGCGCGATGCGAATCAGGGGTTGAGATATCTCCATTCCGAGCCCGTGCAGCGCCGCGACGACGTTGTCGGCAAAGAAGTTCGCGTACTTGAAAACGCCGAGCATCCCGAGACAGGCGCCGATGCCGAGCAGCATGAACGCGCGGCGATAACGGGGCAGCGTGTCCATGCCGATCCCGCAGCCATAGACCGCGAGCGTCACGAACCACAGCAGATACAGGAACCACGGATGGATGTAGCCATAAAAGAAATAGCTCGCGATCACGAGAAACAGATTGCGCGCGGCGCGGGGCAGCAGCCAGTGCGCTGCGAACACGGCGACCAGGAACACCAAGAAATCCAGACTTTGAAAAATCACTGGAACTGGCTCTCGAGCCGTCGCAGGAACAGGTCCGTGGATTGCGGCTTCCAATCGGCACGGATGTGATCGCCATCCAGGTAGCGGTCCAGGGTCAATTCGGGATCACCCGTAAAATCGTAGTAGCCGACGCCCTCGCGCGCCAGGTAGCGCTGCAACGCGTCGATATACCGCCTCAACTGCGCCGACTGCGGTGGCGGGCCGTCCGGCAAGGGGCGCCGTTGCACGCGCACGAAGACCAGTTTGATGCCGGCATCCTTGGCCACCTTGACCATCGAGGGCAACAGCGATTGCGGCAGCCTCGCGGCGAAGTCGTAGAGCGCGGAATCGTCCGGGCCTGAAGCCGCGTCATCGGCGGCCTCCACGCCCTTGAGCTTGTCCAGACTGAAGAGATCCGAATAGCGACCGGCAACCGGAGCGCCGTAAGGAACACGCCCCGGAGCGACCGCCTGGCCGGCGAGCCACTCGAGCCCGTAATCGGCGACTTCCCGGCGTTTTTGCAGCGGATACAAAAGGCCGAAATCGTATTCGAGATTGTCCTGCCAAGTCCTGCTCGCGCGCATTGCTTGCATGAGCTCGGGTTCGCTCTCGTGGGACATGCGCTCGATCTTCCACCAGTATGCACCGTTGGTCCGATAGGTCACGCGGGTCAGGTAGACGTCGCGAAAGAACACGAACACGACCTTGGGTCGATGCTCGGCGGCGGCCACGACGTTCTTGAGCACTTGATGTTCCCAGGCGCTTTCCGCGCCGCCGGTCCAAATGACGTCGCAGCAATTCACGCCGAGGCGCGCCTCGAGCGTCTTTTCGTCGATGCGGGTACCCAGCATCGAGTTGCCGATGAAGACATAATCGGGTTTCTTGCGGTTGATCTCGCCGAGGAGCTGGCGATCGAACGGCAGCTTGCCGTACAGCGTCGGCCGGTAGAAGGCCGGCAACGCGAGGATGCACAGCAATACCCCGAGCGCAGCGGCGGCGCTGAGCGGCCGGATGGCAAGGCGTTCTGCTCGCGCTTCCTCCTCGTCAATGACCGAGGGGCGTTTATCGACATCAGCCATTTCTTGAACTTGGTAAACTGCGGTGCGATGGGGAAACCTTATTCGAAATGCGGCCTGCGCGCCATCGACCGCTGCCTCGCCGCAGTACCCGCAGCCCCATGAACCCTCTGACTGGACTTATTCTGCGACTGCTGAGCCGTACCGCCCGGCCGTATCTGAACAGCTACGGCCTGCTGCGCGTCAAGAAAGTGTTCAATCGATCGGCCTTGGAGTGGACGCCGTCCCGCGAACGGCTCGTCGTGCTGGCGCCGCATATGGACGATGAGGTCATCGGCTGCGGCGGCACGCTCGCGCGGCACGTCGCGTGCGGGGCGGACGTCACCGTCGTCTTCCTGACCGACGGCCGTGGCGGCGGCGACCCGGCGACGCGCAAAGAGGAATCGCGGCGCGCGCTCGCGGAACTCGGCATCACCAAGCTGGTATTTCTGGACGGTGCGGATGGGCAACTCGCTGCAACGCCTGCCCTGGCCGCGGCACTGCGCGCGGCACTCACAGCCGCGCAACCCGAAATCCTTTACCTGCCGTTCTTTCTCGAGGAGCATCCGGATCATCGGGCGGCGAGTTCCCTGCTCGCCGCAGCCGTCGGCGGCACGAGCCTGTCGTTCCGCTGCCATGCCTACGAGGTCTGGACACCGCTGTTTCCGAACTGCTTCGTGACGATCGATGCGACCATCGACGCGAAGCGGCGAGCGCTGACGCATTACCAGAGCCAGCTTGCCGAGGCCGACTATCTGCATACCTCGCTCGGCCTCAACGCCTATCGTTCGAGCGCCTTGTTGGAGGGCACCTGCCGCTTCGCGGAAGCGTTTTGCGCGGTGTCCTTGCACGAGTATCTCGAGCTGTTCCGCGCTTACGGCGGCGCGCCATGAGCACCACGCGCAACGCCGTCTGGCTCACAGGCTGCCGGCTCAGCGGCGATGTGCTCAATTTGCTGTTATTCGTGCTCATCTCGCGTCGCTTCGGCCCGGCGGGCGCAGGCGCCTACAGCTACGGTTTCGCGATCGCGACATTTGCCTTCGTGATCGGCTGCCTCGGCATCGAGGAATATGGGCTGCGGCAATACGCGCGCATGGACGATCCTGAGCGACCCGCGTTCTTCGCCGAATTATTGGGCACGCAGATGCTCATGGTCGTGCTCGCGGTCTTCGCGATCCTGGTGTACTTGCTGCTGACCCGGCCCGCGAGCGACACGCTGCTCATGATCTGCGCACTGACCGTCTACCAGATCTCGGCCGCCGTCGCGGCCACCCTGTTCATCCCGGCCATGGCGGCACAGCGCATGATCTGGCCGGCGCTCGCGGAACTCACCGCACGCGCCATCGCGTTCTCAGTGGCGGGCTATGCGATCGGCTTCAGCGGCGCACGTCTGGCGCCGGCGCTGCTCGGCTATCCGGTCGCCGCGTTGATCTGGCTCATCATAGCGATCGTATGCGCCCGCAGATTCGCTCCCGCTTTACGACTGTCGATCACGTCGGTCGGCGCGCGCCGCATCCTGCGAATCCTATGGTCATTCGCGTTGCTGGAAACTTTCGCGCAGCTGTTTGCGCGCATTGGCGTGATCGTGCTCTCCTTGAAGGTCAGCGACGCCGCCGCCGGAGTCTTCGGCACGGGACTGCGCCTGATCGAGGTCGCACTGATGCCTTTGAGTTTCCTGGGTGTCGCAGCCTACCCGCGCCTCAGCCGGCTGTACTTGACCGCTCTGCCGGCTTTTCGCGAGTCGGCGGCCGACTTGATGTGGCTCATGCTGCTGGGCGGCGGCATCGCGGCCTGGGGATTGTACTTCATCGCCCCTCCCCTGCTCGTGCCGGTGCTCGGTCCGCGGTTCGCGGGTGCCGAACCGGTCATTCAAACCATGGCGGTTTTTGCACTCGTGCAAGCCATCGAAGTCTGTCTCGGACGCATACTCCTGTGTGCGGACCGTCAACTCCCCAATGCGGTATTCGTCGCCTGCGGCGCGGTCGTGAGCCTGATCTTGAACCTGCTATGGGTCCCTCGTTTCGGTGTGACCGGCGCCGTTTATGCGGGCGCTGCCGCGTATGCGCTCATCGACGCGCTCGGCATCGCGGCACTCAGGCGCACCCTGACGGGGCCCGCGTTGCTGCGGATGTTCCTCGCGCTTGGGTGCGCCGTGGCGGCGGCCGTGGGCGCGGCCACAGTGCTCGCGCGCTGCGATTTCTCGCGTCTTTTGCAGGCGATCGCGTCCGCTCTGGCGCTGGCTCTGTTGGGCGGCATCATTTTGCGACGGCGCGTCGCGGGTGCGACGTGATGGGTTCTGCGTAATGGGAGCCGCGTAAAATGGCTGCCCCGTCCCCGCGCTTCAGCGTCAAGATCATCGAGGACCGCGCCGCGTTCGACGCATTGGCCGCGTCCTGGCGGGCGCTCGACGCGGATGCCACGGTCCGAGTGTTTCAGGAATTCGACTGGGTCGCCTCCTGGGTGCGAACTCTCGGTGCGGCCGGCCCCTGGCGGCTCAAAGTCGCCACGCTCTGGCAAGACGATCGGCTCATGGGCGTGCTGCCGCTGTGTGTGCGCCGCTTCAAGGGACTGCGTATCCTGGAATGGCTAGCGGCGCGGGTCAGCGATTATTGCGATGCCGTCTTCGATCCGGAGCTTGCTCCCGCCGAGGCGCTCGAGATCCTGTGGGACGCCGTTACGCACAGCGGGGGTTTCGACATCGTGCGCCTCAGTCACGTCAGAACCGACACCGCCTTGTTCGCATTTCTGCGCTCGCGGGATCCTTGGACCGAGACCTTGGAGGACGCGGGCGGAGTCACGATCGGCTGGTCCACCGGCGCCGAGTGGCTGAAAGCTCAGAGCTCGGGCATGCGCGACCGGGTCAAATACAATGCGCGGCGCATGAGCAAAGCGGGCTTCGAGGTACGCGTCTGCGATTCGCCCGAGCGCGCCGCTGTAATCATCGACACCTTGGTGGCACAGAAACGGCCCTGGCTCGCGGCGCGCGGCCTGTCGAGTTTCATCGATGAAACCGGTGGCGTCGATTTCTTGCAATCGGTCGTCGCCGCGGCGGCGTCGCGCGGCGAACTGCACCTGAGCACCGTCGAGAACGAAAGCCGCATCGCCGCCTGCGATCTGGCGTTCGTCAGAAACGGCGTCATCTACAGCTATCTCGCGTCCTTCGATCCGGAGTACCACAAATACAGCTTCGGCCGCGTGTTGACCGATTCCCTGCTCATGTGGGCCTGCGACACGGGGCAGCGCCGCCTGGATCTGTTGTTGGGCGCCTACGATTACAAGACGGAGTACCAGTGCACGCTCGAGCCCGTGCGCACGCTGGTCATGTCGCGGGGTCTGATCGGTGCGGCGGCGCTGCACATCTACCGCCGCAAGGCCGCTCGCCGGCTACAAGCGTGAGGTGCTTGCCAGGTAGTCGATGATGGCCGCGCGTTGCGCCGGATCGCTGACGCCTTTGAAAGTCATGTTGGTTCCCGAAACAGTCGCCTGCGGCGACGTCAGGAACGTATCGAGCCTCTCCCGGGTCCATTTGCCCCCGAATGATTTCAAGGCGGGCGAGTAGGCGCCATAACCAGGAGCCGAAGCAACCGCGCTGCCCACGATGCCGGCGAGATCCGGTCCATAGCTGTGCGTCGCGCCGTCGATCGCCTTGTGGCATCCACCGCAGGTCGTCGCGAAGATCACCGCACCGTCCGTGCCATCGGCGGGCGTCAGCGAAATGAGGCTCGAGCTGTCGGTCCACAGCACGATTCTGCCGTCGTGCCCTTCGATGAGATCGCGGATCCGCTCTCCGATTTCGATGGGTTCCGAGAAGATCACGTGCTGATCGAGCAGGCGAATGCGGAACAGCGAATGCGCGTGCAACGAGGACACGATGAAATCGCCCTTCCACACCGGGAACCGGTTCTGTTCGATGCGGATCAGATTCGACACGCCGATGGAAGGTATCCATACGAAGGTCGGCTGCTGGAAACCGTCGTGCCGGCCCTGGGCATGGCTCAAGGGCCACGCGGCGGAACCGTAATCGGTGCCGTAAGTCACCAAGGGCCAGCCGTAGTTCGCGCCGCGGATCAATAGATTGAGTTCATCGCCGCCCTGGGGACCGTGCTCGGTGCTCCAGATCGCGCCCTCGGGCGTGATGTAGAGCCCCTGCGGGTTGCGATGACCCATGGTATAGATCTCGCTCGTGCCTTCCTTCAGATGGATCAGTATCGTCTTGCCATAGGAGGCCTGCGGATCCTGCGAGAACATCTGCTTGGTCTCGACGCCCGTGTAGTCGTGATCGCCCAAGGTCAACAGGAGTTCATCGTCGCCGATGAACCCGAGGCGGCCGCCTATTTCCATGCCGGCGAATGGATTGTTCTCATGCACGCTGTTCTCGCCGCGCAGCGGCAGGCAGGGCGTCGATTCGAACACGGTGTCCCAATGCAGCTTCGGATCGCCGGCGAGAAATGCCGCGCGCGTGCCCGCCATGCTCGACACCCGCACGACGAAGCATTTCTGGTCGCGCTTCCAAAAGTGATGCGAGACGAATACTTGCACCCGGTCGCCCTGTTCGCGGACCAGCACGTCGGCGACCCGGAATTGCCAGGTCTGGACGCCCTGCAGACGGTCCGCTTGGTCGCCGCCGTTGGGTTTGCCGGCATAGCCCTCGGGGTTCGCGTCCGCCGAGAATTCGGCAATGTTGAGCGGGACCTGATAAGGCAGTTGCTTGATCGCAAGCGTGTCCTTGTTCCCGGGCCAACCGAATACGTAGAGCCGTCCGTCGCCGGTCGCAAGTAAATAGTCATCGCCGAGCAAGGAAATCCCGCCGCCGCGCACGTCGGTGCCCGGCATCGCATTGCGGTAGGTCACTGAATGCAGCGTATAGAAGCCCGTGCTGATGGTTGCTTGAACTTGTTCGAGCGGCGCACGGACCGGCCCGTATGCACGGTACAACTGCAGGCCGAGGATGCCGGCCACTGCCAAGGCCAGCACGCTCACAGCGACGAACTGGAAACGCCGAAGTGCCGCGCCGACCGTACCGAGCACGACCGCGAGTCCGAACGCCGCGGCGATCAGGGAGCGAGGCGCATCCGGCGGCGGCTTATGGAGCAGGAAGTATAAGAACGCGAGCCCGAAGGCGGCCATCATGAGCGCCGCGGCACCGACGGCGCCGGCGGTCGCCTTGGAATTTCTCGAGCGACTCTGCAGCGTCGTGGCAAGCGCGCCGAGCAGATAGGCACCCGCGAACACCCACGGGTAGGTCGGGTAGTCCGGCGACCAGAAACCCAGATGCAGTTTGATGGCCGGCAGCATGAGCAGCAGCAGCGCCGCAAGAACATGCCAAACCACGCGAAATCCCGTCATGTCACCCTCTCGGCCGGCTGTGCGGACTTTCCGCGTTCGAGCGTGTCGAATACTTCCAGCACCTGGCGCGCGCACTTTTCCCAGCTGAACGCGCGGGCGCGCTCGATGCCTCGCTCGATCATAACGCGGCGTAATTCCGGTTCGGACAGCACTTTGAGCATCCCGGCGGCGATATCCTCCACGCGGAGGGGATCGACGAGATAGCCCGAGCCGTCCAGGACTTCAGGGGGCGCACAGGTATTCGCGGTCAAGATCGGACAGCCGCAGGCCATGGCCTCGATGAGCGGAATGCCGAATCCCTCGTAGAGCGACGGAAAAGCAAAAAGGTCGGCGAGACTGTAGACGGTGGCGAGCTCCGTGTGCTGAATCCAGCCGGGAAAGCACACGCGGTCCTCGAGGCGCAGTTCGCGGATGACCTTGAGCTCGGCGTCCGTGCTCCAGCGTTGCTCGCCGGCGATCACCAGTTGGTGCGGCACCCGATCCTTGATCAGCGCGAATGCGCGCAGCAACCGGGCCACGTTCTTGCGGGATTCGATCTGGCCGCACCACAGGATGAACTTTTCGGGCAGCTGGTATTTCTCGCGAACCGCCGCGAGCCGCACGGGGTCCCGCACCGGTGCGAATAGCGCGGGGTCGAAGCCATTGTGGATCGGAAATACCTTGCCGGCATCGACGCCGGTATGGGCGACCACGTCCTTCTTGACCGCATGGGAAACGGCAATGAAGGCGCTCGCGCGCCGGCAATAGAGGGGCACGAACAAATTGAAATAAAATTGGTCGTACTTCTTGAAATGCTCGGGAATTTCGAACCATTCCGAGCCATGCAGCACGAACATCGTCTTGGCGCGCGAAAAGAAGGGGACCGTGAATTTGGGATTGAAAATCAGTTCGATCTTCTTCTTCCGGGCGATCCAGGGAACCGCGATCTGGTCCCAGGTCACGGTGCCCGGCATGCCGACCGCGACTTCCTCGACATTGGGATACTGGGCATACGTGCCGATCAGTTTGGGATTTTGATAAATGAGTACGTAGCGGTGACGGGAGCCTTCGGTCAACAACAGAGGCAGCAGTTTCTTGGTATAGACCTTGACGCCGCCCTCCTGCTGCTCGTAATGCCGAAGCATGATCCCGATTTTCACTGGCAGAAGCGGCCCTTGGCGAGCGTGCCGTCAATGAGCCGGCATGCGTCGATCCGGCGGCATGATAGACGAGCGCATCGGCGCTGCGAAGCGTCGTTGACATAATTGTTTTGCAGTCGAGGAACGCGTCACCGATTGCTCCAGAGGCGCGAGTCGCGAGGGATTGCGGTGCCTGTGACGCACGCCGCGCGGTATACTGTGGCTCGCCCCAGTATCGAGCGCCGGGGAACACTAAGACGGACCACATCGGTCCGCGCAGGGGGCACGAGATGAACGACACGAACGTCGATACGACATCGGAGCGAGTGCGCGCGACCCGCGTCCTGCGCTCATGGGGCGCCGTCGCGTGCCTGTTGGCGATGAGCCTGCCTTGCACGGCACAAACCGCTTCGCCGGGATATCCGCTGCATCCGGGCGACAAGCTCATCATCGGCGTCTACGACGATCCGAAGCTGCTCCCTCAGGAAATCACGATCACGCCGGACGGCAGCATCACCTATCCGATGGTCGGGGAACTCATGGCGGGCGGCAAGACCACGGCCCAAGTGCGCGCCGAGCTCGAGGACAAACTCAAGAAATTCATCTCCGAGCCCATCGCGATCGTGCTCGTGACCGACGTCAAGGGCAATGTGGCCTATGTGGTCGGCCAGGTTAACAAGCCCGGGCAGATCGTCATGAATCCCACCATCAATGTGTTGCAGGCGATCAGCATGTCGGGCGGCACGAATCCCTATGCCAAGCTGGACAGTATCATCGTGATACGCACCGGACCCAACGGTGTGCAGCGCGTACTGCCCTTCAAGTATGGACAGGTCGCCTCCGGCAAGGATCTGCAGCAGAACGTGCAACTGGAGAGCGGCGACGTCGTGGTCGTGCCCTGATGCCGCTTGCGGCGACCAGCAAACGGCGGCAACGCCTCCCGGGCACGCTGTTGCCTCCCTGCGGGGCACTGGCTGCGACGCTCGTCGCCGCCGGCGCAGCGCGCGCTGCCGAGGTCTTCGTGCAGCCGAGCGGCTACGTGGAAACGGAGACGAACTCGAATCTGGACCTCACACAGGGCGGTCAATCGGAAGTGACCGGCTATCTGGCCGATCTCGCTTCAGTGATCGGCATCGCCACACCGAATTCGGCCACGACGATCCGGCCGCGCGTCGATTATCGCAATTACCCGGAAGATGCCGGCGATAACCGCCTGGAAGCGTACCTGGACTTCAATTCGTTCTACAAAGCCGAGCGCAGCTCGGCGAGCATCGGCGGAACTCTCGAGCATCGGGACCTCGCGTCCGCGGAACTGAATTCCGCGACCTACGATCCGATCAATCCCAATCAGCAGACCTCGCCGCAGACGGGCCACATCGTCAATGGCGCGACGCGCGACAGCGCCTATATTGTGCCCAACTACTCCTACAACCTGACGCCGCTGCTGTCGCTCGGAGTCGAGGGTGTTTACCAGAAAGTCAATTTCAAGCCCGATGACGACGGGCGTTTCGTGGATTTCGAATATGGCCAGGGAAAAGCGTACTTGATCTGGACGCTCAATCAGAAGTTCGATATTAACTTCGGCGCCTATGCCAACAAATACAATGCCACGCGCTACGATTCGAAGGCGACCGCGGAAGGGGGCTTGGTGGGCTTGAACACGAGCTGGACGCCGCTGTTTTCGACGCGGGCGTCGGTCGTTCTGCAGCACTCTGCGATCGATTCGGGGATCCCGCCGGTATTCGATGCCAGCGTGAACACCTGGGGCGGCGATTTCACCGCAATTTACAAGGCTCAAACGCAGCAATTCAGGGCCGATCTGAGTCGCCTGATCTCGCCGTCGGGCGGCGGCGGCGTCTATGTCAACAACCAGCTACAGTTCGAATATGATCGCCGCATGAGCCAGCGGTGGTCGTTGACCGCCGCCGCGATTTTGCTGCGCGGCGTCGATGCCACGCAGCAAACCACCGGCAACGGTCGGGACTATGTTCGCACCTTGCTCGAGACCAAATGGATGATCACGCAAACATGGTTCATCCTCGGCGGCTATCAATATATTTCGCAGAAATACGAGACCGACCCCGATGGCGCGGCCAACAACCGCTTCTATCTGCGCTTCGGTTATCAGGGGCTGAATCGGCAATGGTAATCAGATCGGCAAGGCGCGGGAACTAGGCTCATGGCTCAGGCAATAGCGCAGGCGTCGGCCATCACCGACTATTGGGGCACGCTCAAGCGGCGCTCCATCTATGTCTTCACGATTTTTCCGGCCGTCGTGTTTTTGTGTGTGCTCGCCGCCTTCGGTCTCCGGCCGCAATATCAGGCGACCGCCTCGATCATCCTGCAGCCCTCGTCGGTCCCCAAAGACATCATCGAAAGCACGGTCATCAGCTACTCCGACCAGCAAATCGAGGTCGTGCAGAGCAAAGTGCTGACCGTCGACAGTCTGCAGAGCATCGTCAAGGAAATCGACCCGTATCCGCGTCAGCCGCAACTGACTCCGGCGGAAAAGGCGCAGAAGATCCTCGATGACACTTCGCTCGAGCGCATCGACCCCGTGACGCTGAAGCCGCAGGCCGAGTCGAATGCGTTTTCCCTGCATTACAACAACGGCGTACCGGCGATCGCGCTCGCCATCGACGCGCGCCTTGCACAGTTGTTCCTGACCTATAACCAGAAGCAACGCACCGAGGCGGCCGGCGAGGCGGTCGGCTTCCTGCAAAAGCAGGCCGACAATGTCATGGCGCAAATGCGGGAGGTCGATGCCCAAGTGGCTGCGGCGAAGCGCCAATATGGGGACGCGCTGCCCGACTCGCTCGCGCGCAACGAGGCGATGATGGAGGACACGCAGCGCGAACTCGACTCGCTGCAGCAGCAGATTCTGACCGCGCAGGAGAAGGAATCCGAGCTCAGCTTGCAACTCAGCCAGACGAGCCCGAACTTGATCACCCAGTCGGGCGATCTGACCGACGTCGCGACGGTGCGCGCCAAGCTCACGGAGGCCGAACAACGCTATACGCCGGATCATCCGGAAGTGAAGCGCCTCAAGCATGCGCTCGAGACCCTCATGGCCCAGTCGAACACCAATTCCGGCGGTGTTGCGCAGAATGCGAACAATCCGGCCTACCAGATGATTCAGACCCAGTTGACCGGCGCGCACAATAACTTGCTGGGCCTGCAGCAACTCATGGCGGCCACGCGCGCGAAATACGAACAGCTGCATGAGCGCGTCGCGACGACGCCGACCGCGGAAAAGGCCGTGTCCGAGATCATGCGCCGCAAGCAGGCGCTGCAGAATGAATATCAGCAGGTACAGGACAAACTGCAAAGCGCCAATCTGGCCGAGTCCTTCGAGAGCCAACAAGGTGGCGAGCGGTTCACGATGCTGCGCGCGCCGTCGGTGCCCCGCTCGCCGGTTTTTCCGAACCGGCCGGGTCTCATTCTGCTCGGCATCGTGCTCGGTGCGGCCCTCGTGGGCATTGCGGTCGCTGCCGCCGAGAGCATGGACCCACACGTGCGCACGCCCCGCGACCTCGCGCTGCCCGACAGCGCCCTGTTGCTGGGCAGCATCCCGGTCATCAAGAATAAGCGCGATCGCCGCAAGCGGGCGGTCGCACTCGGTTCCTTCGCGGCCGCGTATGGTCTCGCAGCGTTCATCGCAATCGCTGCGATCCTCTCGTCGTTGCACCGATAAACTTATGCGATTCGCAGGCATCCATGACCATCATTGAGCGGGCACTCAACAAACACCGGCCGGTCGCCCAGGCGGCAGCTCTGGCTTCCGGCAAGGAACTGCGCAAACCGGCGGCGCCGGCCCTCGATCCCGCGCATCGCGTGCAGCGGACCGCGGTGCCGATCGATCTCGCACTCTGTCGGGAACGGCGCATCCTGCTCACGAGCGAAAGCAACGAGGATCGCGCCTACGTCGCCGCCTACCGCATGCTGCGCACGCGGCTGCTCCACCGCGTACGCACGGCCAACTGGACCACGGTCGCCGTCACGAGCGCGGGACCCAGCGACGGCAAGACGCTGACGACGATCAATCTCGCCTTGAGCCTGGCACGGGAAAAGACGCGCGAAATCGTGCTTCTGGACCTCGACATGCGCAACCCCAGCGTGTGCCGCGCGCTGAACGTGCGGCCGCCGCAGGAACTGTCCGCGTACCTCGAGCACGGCGGCGACCCCAACACCCTGTTCATGACCATCGGCAGCGACAATCTGCTCATCGCGGGCTGCATCACACCGACCGAAAACGCCTCCGAGATCCTGGGCGGTTCGGCGTTCCAGGAACTCATCGACTTCATCAAGAAGAGCACCGTGGATCCGCTCGTGCTCATCGATCTGCCGCCCGTACTCGTGACCGACGATGCCCTGGTGCTCGCACCCAAGATCGACTCCCTGCTCGTGATCGCCTCGGAAGGCCACACCAAACGTTCGGACCTCGACAGCGCCTTGGCGCTCCTGTCGGAGTTTCCGATCGCCGGCGTGGTGCTGAACCGCGCCGGCGAAGGTTCCACCGATTACAATTACGGCTACGGCTACACGGCGGAATCGGACGCGGGTACGGATCGCAAGAAGACCTGAGCCGGCACCCACCCATGCGCCTTTACGACCGAGGTCGCGCACGCCGGTCGCTGTTCGACACCATCACTTACCGCGTTCTGTCGCAGCTCGCGACCGTCGTCGGCTACATCGTGCTCGTGCGCGCGTTGACCAAGACCGATTTCGGCGTCTTGAGCCTGTTGAACTCGTTCATTCCGTTCGTCGGAACCGTCGCCTCGCTCGGGCTCGAGCAGACGCTGCGCCGGTATCAACCCGAATATCTGCGCGAGGGAAAGTTCGGCGCAGCCGCGTGGCTCGTCAAACGCGTGGCGCGCGCGCGTCTCGCGACGAATTGCATCGTCCTCTCCGTGCTGCTCCTGGTCTGGAGCCTGGTCTCCCCTTGGTTCGGTCTTGCCCCCTACAAGCTGGAATTCGAGATCCTGTGCGTGGTGGCGATCCTGCATTTTCAGAGCCAGATCCTGCAGCTGTCCATGGCATCGCACATGCTTCATCGCTTCAGCGTAGGGTCGGTCGCGATGCTGTCCTTCGGCAAGCTCGTTTGGTATTCGCTGCTCGCCGCGGCCGGAGCCTTGACGCTGAAATCCGCCTTGTGTGCGGACGCGCTCGCGTATGCGTTGGTTTACGTGTTCCTGCGCATCAGCTACCGGCGGCACTGTGCGGGCCCCGAGGCCTCGCAGGACTATCGGGAGCCGCCCGAAGAGCGCAAGCGGCTCGTCAAGTATGCCTTGTACAATAACTTCAACGATGCCGGAACCTTGTTTCTGGATTCGCGCATGGATAATTTCTTCCTGGCCGCCTTCATGAATGCGGTCGCCGTCGGTACCTACGCGTTCTACAATCGCTTGAACGAGATGGCGACCAACGTGCTGCCCGTGCGGCTGTTCGAAAATGTCATCCAGCCGATGTTCTTCGCGGTCGAACCGAAGGACGCCGATCGGCGACTGCCGCAATATTTCACGTTCCTGCTCAACACGAATCTGTTGTTGCAGTGGCCGATGGTGGCGTTCGCCGTCGCCTATCATGCGGAAATCGTGCGGGTCGTCTTCGGTGGAAAATTCATCGAGCACTCGTGGCTGCTGCCCTTAGTGATGGCCTTCTCCACGATCAATTGCTTCGCGACGCCCGTATCCCTGATCGCGCAGTACGAGGAAAAGGCGAAGATTCAGCTGTTGAGCAAGGTGTTCGCCGTCTACAACGTCGCGGCCATGCTGCTCCTGATACCCGTCCTCGGGCTTTACGGCGCGGCCATTGCGGGCGGTTCCGCGCAGGCTCTCAAGAACCTGTTCGTGTGGTGGCATGTCAGGCACCGCGCCGTCTGGCTCAACGGCTGGGCCGCCCTGTCGGCCAATTTAGTGCTGTGGGGCGGCGCAGTCGCCGTGTGCCTGGCGATGAAGAGTCTCATCACCGCGCCGTCGTATCTACATCTGGCCCTTGGCGTGCTCGTGTTCGCAGCGATCGGTCTCGTGTGCATGCGCAGCCCGGTTCTCTGCGGCACGGACCGGGAACTGCTGCAGCGCCTGTTTGCGGGCAAGGAAACGAGGCTGCTGCGACGGCTCGGCGTCATCAATCCGGCATGACGACGCAACCGGGCGTGACGGCGCCGCCAACGGAGCACAGCTTGCGACTCTTGGTGGTGTCCTCCGATACCTACCCGCCGTTCCGGGTCGACGTGGCCGTGTTATTCGCGCGGGAATTGGCGGGCCGCGGCCATCGCATCGATTGGATATTGCAGAGCGAGGCGGAATGTCGGCGCGCCTATGTAACGGAGTGGGGTGGAGGCATGGTATGGGTGGGTGCGACCGATTTGGGGGAAACGCTGTTTCACCGCATAAGGAAGCACCTGCGCGGCATTGCCAACGATCTGCGGATTTTTCCCCGTTTGCGAACACGGGAATATGATGCGATCGAGGTCAAGGACAAGTTTCTCGCCGGAATCTTTGCCGTGCTCGCGTCGCGGGTGTACCGCACGAAATTCATCTACTGGCTGTCTTATCCGTACCCTGAACATTATCTCGCCGCGGCGCGCGACGGCACTGCGCGCTATCCGGTTCTCTATGTTCTGCGCGGCGCCTTTTTCAAATGGCTGCTGTATCGCGTGCTGCTGCCAGCCGCGGATCATGTGTTCGTGCAGAGTGAGCAGATGCGCGAGGACATCGCCGCGCAGGGAATTGCCGCCGCTAAAATGACGCCCATTCCCATGGGTATCGACGCCGCACTGGGCGACGCACCCGATTTATCCAAACACCGGACGCATATGCCGGGCGGCATTCCTTGCGTGCTCTATCTCGGCACCTTGGACCGGATGCGCCGCATGGATTTCCTGGTTCGCGTGTTCGCCATCGTCCGGCAATCGGTGCCGGCGGCCCGGTTGTACGTCGTCGGCGGCGGCAACCGTGCGTCGGACGAACAGGTCCTCGTGGACGAAGCGGCGCGGCTCGGTGTCGCCGCGTCGGTCACCCTGGTCGGGCGGCTGCCGCAGGCCGAGGCACTCAACTATGTCCAGGAAGCCGACGTCTGCGCGTCGCCGTTCTATCCGAACCCCGTCCTGCGGTCGGCCTCCCCCACCAAATTGGTGGAGTACTGGGCGCTCGGCAAACCCGTCGTTGCGAACGATCAACCCGAGCAAAAGCGGGTCATCGAGGCCAGTGGCGGAGGCTACTGCGTTCCTTATGAGGAACACGCGTTCGCGGCAGCCATCGTGAAGCTGCTGCAAGATCCCGCTGCCGCCGAACTCATGGGGCGGCGTGGCCGCCGCTACGTACTCGAACATCGTGCCTACGGAACCATAGCCACGGCGGTCGAGCAACGCTTACGCGAAATCGTGGCGTGAGCGAAATGCCGGGATCCCTAACGCGCGAGCCGGCCGTTGCCCGATGGCTGCTTTTCTCGGCTGTTGCGTGCGCGGCGCTCGCGGGGCTCTACGGCCGTTTCAAAGGCCTCGGGACCTGGCCGCTCGGCGTCGATGAGTTCTATATTTCGCGATCCATCGACCGCGTGCTCGCGACCGGCATCCCGGGTTTCGAGTGCGGCGGTTACTATACGCGCGGCCTCATCTATCAGTATCTGGTCGCGGCCTTGCGGACCTTCGGACTGACACCCGAATTCGCCGGTCGCCTGGTCGCCGCCTCGAGCAGCCTCATCGTGCTGCCGGGCGCTTATCTGCTCGGCAAGCGCGCGCAAAGCCCGCTGACCGGATGGCTCACCGTGATCATACTTTGCGTATCGATGTGGGAAATCGAGATGGCCCGCTTCGGCCGCATGTATGCGCCCTTTCAAGCGGTGTTCGCGGGCTACCTGCTGTGCTACCTGCGCTACACCGTCGACCGGAACGCCGCGGCCCTGCGCTGGATGGTCCTGCTTTCGATCGTCGGCGTGCTCACCTGGGAGGGAGGCACGCTGCTCGGCGTGGCCAACCTGTTTGCCGTGCTCCAGGTGCAGACCGAGGGCCGGCTGGACCGCAAGGCTTGGCGAACCTTGAGCGGACTCGCGCTCTTGTTGTTGCTGCTTTATGCCGCGAGTCGCGACTTGCGCGGCGAGGCGGGCTCCAACGAGGCGCTCAATACCGCCGTGCCCGACGGCGGCGCCGGCCCGTGGAGCATCGTAGATTCCGCTTGGCTTGCGGTGCGGTCCCACATGGGCTGGGCGATCGCCTTCCTCGCGCCCCTCGGAGTCGCCTTGGCCTCGCTGCGTTTCATCGCTGCGCAGCGAAATCAGTGGCTCAAATTCGCGGGTCTTTCGCTGATCCTGCTGGCGGCCTTGGGCCACGCGTTCACGGTCGTCTTGGGCCTGCTCGCGCTGATGCTGCTGAGTGGCGTCATCTTCTGGCCGGAACTGACTTCACGACCGGCTCGACGCTGGGTCCTCGCGCTGTCCTGCCTGTTTCTGTTTTGGCTCGCGTACGATCTAACGGCAGGCGCCCGGTCTCTCGCCTTCCTGTTCGGTTTTCCGAATGTCTTCGAGCACATCGCACGCCCTTGGGGACGCGCTGTGCCCGCGGAGGCTCTCGGTTTGGCCCTCTGCGCGGCCTTCTGGTTCGTCCGATCGATCGCGAACCCGGACCCTGCCCTGCGCACGATGCGCTCGCTGCTTGGCATCGTGATATTCATGGTGCTGCTGGTCGCCGCGATCCCCACGGAACGCATCGAAACGCGATACACGTTCTTTCTTTATCCGGCGCTCATCGTGCTCGCGGTAGCCGCCGTCCTCGAACTCGCACGACGCATTCGGCTGCAACCGGCGGCGTCGGCCGTGCTGCTGCTCGCGGCGCCGCTGGTCTCATTTGGGCTCACGGAGGACTTTCAACCGCGTCACCTGGCGCACATCGATTCGGCCGCCGCGAACTTCCGCCTGGGAATCCCGCCGGGCCGCGCCGACCACTATTACGCGCGCAACGACCTGCGCGGCGTCGCGGTCTGGTTGGCGGCGCATGTACAGAGCGGCGATGTCGTCATCAGCGGAATTCCGAGTCTCGACCAGTACGATCATGGTTTCGACTACTTTTATTTGGACGGCGAGGATGAGCGCTACGACGCGTATGTGTGCCCGGACGGCCGGACGGAGCGCTGGACGAATCATCGCCTCGTCTTCAAGCTCGAATCCTTGAGTCCAGTCCTGGTCGCGGGACATCCGGTGTACGCCACGGTATATTCGGACGTCGCCGTGAGGTTGCAGCGGGACGCTCGTTCGCTCGGCTGGAACGTCGAGCGAGTCTATCTGGCGGAGGACGGCAAGACCGCCGTATTCCGCATTCGCGGCAGCGGCCACGCAGCACCCACAGGCTGACCGGGAAACGGGATGCAGCTCTTCATATTGATAGTCATGGGCTTGGTGACGACGAGCGATTTCATCGTGCAGTCGCTCGATTTGCCGCAGGTCCTGCACTTCATCCCGGAAATGCTGTCGCTCTTGCTCATCGTGTACATTTTCATCGCCGGCACGCGCAACCGCTTCGAACTCGTTGCAACGAAATACTGGCTCATGTTCGGCGCACTGGCCGTGGTGATCCTGTGCGGCATCTTGAACGGCAATCCCGGTGCGGGACCCGTCATCACCGGGATGCGCTTCTACTTGCGGGCGCTGCCGATGTTTTTTCTGGCCGCGGTGGCGCCCGTCGGCGAGGATCAGCTGCGCAAACAATTGAAGCTGCTGCTGGCCGTGGGCTTGCTGCAATTGCCGGTCGCCGTCTATCAGCGCTGGGTCATCTACAGTGCGGATCGTTTCTCCGGCGACGACGTACGCGGTACCGTACAAGATTCGGGCATCCTATCGATGTTTCTGATCTCCGCGGCACTCGTGCTCCTGGGAATGATGCTCAAGCGCCGCATCGGCAAGCTCCGGTTCACGGTGCTGTTCTTCCTGCTGCTGTTTCCCACGACGATCAATGAAACCAAGGTCACCGTGATTTTCCTGCCCTTGGGGCTCATGCTGGCGCTGATCATCGGCGCAGAACCGGGCAAGCGGCTGCGCTATGGCGCCTTGACGTTGATCGCGCTGCTCGCGTTCGGCGCGATATTCGTGCCGATCTACGACGCGCTCGAACAGCACAATCACTACAAGGTGAAACTCCTCGATTTCTTCACCGACGAACAGCGGCTCGACGCCTACCTCGTCGCCCAGGGCAGAAATCGGGGCACCGGCATCGGCGGACGCAAGCTGTCCGGCCGCGGCGACGCCGTCATGGTGCCGGTCGCCTATCTGGCCCGGGACCCCGTCAACCTCGCGTTCGGTCTCGGCATGGGCAGCGTCTCTCCCTCGAACCTCGGCAAGAATTTCGAAGGCGGCTACTACCGGTTGTTTCGCAGCTTGCTCGTGAACTCGTTCAGTTTCTTCATCCTCGAACTCGGCGTACTCGGTCTGATCCTGATCAG
>Ga0116229_10005810_pt1 | contig 20015 bp, 16 predicted proteins | sample S1TSphgellanicum_3_FD_87313 | JGI IMG/M metagenome (GOLD analysis project Ga0116229, IMG submission 87313) | Host-associated microbial communities from peat moss isolated from Minnesota, USA - S1T2_Fc - Sphagnum magellanicum MG | ecosystem: Host-associated > Plants > Peat moss > Unclassified... | reverse complement strand
GATTAAGAGGTTGTTGTAGATGTCATGACAATTGAACCGGAAGGTTCCAACCATCAAGCGCGACATGGAATTGAACACCCACATACGGCTCCTTCATATCCCATCATGGTAAGTTACGATTCTTTCACCCTATCTTTGTATCTTCAACTTGGACACAACGTGTTAGATCATTAGTGAATTCATTACTTCTTTGAACCACTTACTTGTTAGACTACAACTACATAGTAGTTCCACTTCCAACCGATTTTTATGTGAGTGCATATCTTAATGGTGAAGGTGTGCAATAATTCCTCACAGCCCACTTTGAGTGTCCTATTTATATAGTCCTTAATAACTTGTACAAGTCTTGAAAACCACTATGAGAAGAGCCTAAGTATTCCTTGGTGACTTATTTGTACAAGTGTAGTATTATGAACTAGTGAAAGATTCTTTGGGTCACTATGTACAAATGCAAATTGCAGACCACTATGAAATAGAACCGAGGTACTCCTTGGACACAAATGGCCATTTTGGTTTTTGATGAATGTGACATATATTGTCTTCTTTTTGTATGTAATCAAGATTAATGTTAACAAATTTGAACTATGGAATTTGTAAATCAATATCTAAGTAAACTATGTAGACATAAATGTATAGGAAGAATGAACACTTGTGTTTATTGCCCAGTGGGATTCAAATGTGGAAATTAATAAAGGATGGCATGAGATAGGAGTCAATGTTGAGTTGCAGTTGTGTCAAGATCAAGGTTGGATGTTGGTAGTTTGATATTGAAATTGTTGTTTTATTTTTTGGTCCAAAAAAATTGGCTTGGTGTTTGATATTTTGGTAACAATGAATGATAGAAGTAGTCATCACATTCTTCAAATATGTTTAGAAAACACCTCTTTCATTTTCAAATTAAATGATTGAGGTAGTAAATGGTGTGATGGACCATGGACCAAATGAGTGGTTGTCGTGTTGTATCACAATATCATAACACACATTCCAATGATGAGTTGTCTAAACATAACCATATTGCAATCATTTTGTGGTCATGATATGAGATAATTTGAGGCACATGGATTTTGTTAACATGTAAAACAAAAATAAAAGATGAAAAGTTCAAATGGTTCAAAATATTATTGTGTGGTAATAGATTTGCTAGCGAAACATGTTTTGTAACAATTGGTCTTGTTGGCTTTCCTGACCACCCACATCAAGATAAGGAATACCTAATGGCTCTTTCACTTCTCACTTTTGCATGCAATGAATTGCAAATTTTATGGTCTCGAAGACTACAAATTTCACACCAAGTGTGAGATTGATTATGCTCCACATTGAATTTTTGAGGTGCAAAAAAACATTGGTTGATAACATGTTGGGGCTTTGGGTGTTGGAGTAAGATCCTTCCAAATTATCAAAAACTTTAATCAAAAGATGTTCCAAAGGCAAAGAAGGACGGTGTTCAAGTAATAATTATAGCAAGTGAATCACTAGGAGTCAAATCACTTGTGTTTACTTGTACACCTACTTTAATTTGTATTTGGATTTCACCATGTAGCCAAGTTTTGTCCTTCATCAACTGATTCCACAAGGTTGGAATGCCTTTGTGTAACTTTGGAAGGTAACATTATATTGGGAAAACCAGATGACCAAAACATTGGGCCAAATCACACAGTGCTATTAGGGGATGGTGATGGAATAAGTGCATGGAATACGACGAGTGGTTTTTCACACTTTGTATTGGTTGTTGGGAAGCCATTGAATGAAGAAGTTGCCCAATATGGGCCATTCGTTATGAATTCAAATGAGTTTAAACAAGTTGTGTAGGATTTCCGCTATGGACATAATGGTTTTAAGAAGTTCATACATGGCAATCTGTACCTATTTCCTTAGCTTTTCCTTAGAGGTGTGTTGGTGTGTGGTTTCAGGGTATAATTGTGTATGTTTTCCATAATGCCATTCTTAGTTATGCTAGCTCCCAAGGTCATGTCGGGCATACATGCTAGCCCTAAATGTGACAATTGTCTTTTTTTGTGGTCTCCATGCATACTTGCACATGGAAGGTTAGATGTTGTTTTAGTGTGACTTAGGTAGAGAGAATGTTTATGCACACAAGGTTGAGCAATCCATAATGTTGACTAGGTACAACCAATCGTTACACATGCAATGATATGGAAGGGTGGCAAGAGATGGAACTTGGAATTTGATGACAAAAAACAATGGCAAGTTTTCAAAGAGATGCATGAGGATTGTTTTCAGCATCCAATGTTAAGGCAACTTCAGTATGTCACATCCTTATACGTGGGGTGCCATCTATTAAGGATTGCGTGCCAAAGGATCCAATAAACCAATTCATGTGACCTCTTGCCAAGTACATTGGTGGAGTGGATCTTGACCAGATGGACATGGTGTTGTCAAACACACTAGTTGTGTATGATATGGATAGTGAGGATGAACATTGGTTAGCAAAAGTCAACAATGAGAAATATTGTATTCAATATACAATATTGGAGCCTTTTGTTGTTGAGGGGACTTTAAAAAGACTAATGGAAAATAAAGGTTCATTTTTTAAGCAACAATACTAAGTTGAATTAATTTAAGCCAAGTTTGTTGCAAAATTGTGTCAAGGGTTGGCTTTAGAGGAGGTCATCAAGGTAGTACATACATACTTGTCTAGAAAACATGGTTGTAAGGGAATGGCTTTGTTGTGTCAATTTCAAGTATTTCATCTTCTCTACAAAAAACCATGATGCAATTCTCCATTCATTTTTTCATGGTGTTATGCAATTATTTTGTGCATTCTTGGACTACTATTTTGATGTTTGTTACTTTTAGATATTCCAATTGAACATAGTTCATGTGGAAAAGAACTGTTATGGTTGCATCTCCTACATGTGCACTTTTACAAGCAAGTCTTTGTTATGACATATTAAGTCATTCCAGGATAGGTGATAACTTTTGTAATCTTCCCATGTTTTTAAAGTTATAGCAATTGAATGCTAGTATGCAGGTTTTTTCTACAATTAGTTCATGGTTATAGCACATTCTATATCAATTAACTTTGAAAAGAAAGTTTTAAAACAATTGTATCAAGAATTCTACAAGTTCAAATAATCCTTTTTTTTTATAGATAATTGAATGCACAATTAAATGTAAATGCATGTCTATTGGGTATGTTGGTATGTTGAGCCTAGTAGGTCTAAACTAAAATTATGCAAGTATATTGAATCAATTTACTTTTGATGTAATTTGAATCATGTATACTTATGTTGAATCGTAATGTTTATGATTATTGTACTTATGTTCACATATTTATGCTTACATAATCACATAGATTTATTTTTAATTATAATGTTTATGTTTATTTACACTATTAGAAATCTTGTCGTTGGCAACCCCTCCCTGTGCGACTATGTGCAATCAAATCTCACTTGTAACTACAAATGGTTGCCTATGCAACTACTATTCAAATTTGGATGAAATTTGGTCTTTTTTTCAACTAGGTTGCAATTGTGACCTATTTCATCCTTAAATTGTATTATTTTTTATAATGTCTTTGTATTTTTTACAACATTGTATATACATTTAGTTGTAATTGTAACCAATACAGTCACATGCTAGTTGTACAAGGTATCTAAGTTACCTAGTTAGCAAGGACATACCTATATAAATATATATATACATACCCACCTATAAGCCTAGGCCACATGGTACCTAGCCTAGGCTTAGTGGCATGTGGCATGGCTTGGCATCTATGTTAAGCTTAGGCCATGCCACATGGCACATATGCTAGGCCATGCCACGTGGCACATAAGCTAGGTCTAAGCCACCCCACATGGCACTTAGGCACAACATAGGACATGCTACATGGCACATATGCTCAGCCTAAGCCATGCCATGTGGCACCTAGGCTAAGCTAGGATAGGACATGCCACATGGCACATATGCTAGGCCTAGGTCATGCCACATGGCACCTAGGCTAGGCCTATGACATGCAATGTGTCACTTAATTTAAGCTATGCCATGCCATGTGGCACATATGTTAAATCTAGGACATGCCATATGGCAACTAGGCAAGGCTTAGGCCATGCCATGTGGCAACTATATATGACATGCCACATGGGACATAGGTTAGGCTTAAACCATGCCATGTGACACTTAATTAACCTTTTTCCATGCCATATGGCAACATGATTAAACTAGGTGCCACATCATAAAATGTGTTAATTAATAGGCTAGGTTAATAAGTTGTAAGTTAGGTTAGAACTAGTAGGTTAAGTTAAGTAGTCATTAGTAGCCCAAGTAGTTGCATGATTAGTTGTAGCTACAAAATTAATCCCATATGTTTGCTTCCCATTTTAGTTTTGTCAACTACATAAAAAGGTGCCCTAGGAGCACAATGTACAAATTAAAATGCAATTGCATTTTGGAATGAACCAATAAGAAAGGTTCAACCTTAATTAAACCCAAAAAGAAATATGGTATTTTTAGTAAATGACATGTGGTTTAAGTCTAGGCCTATCTTAAGTGATCTAGGTTTAAACCTAGCCTAGGTGTGACGTGGCTTAAGTCCAGGCCTAACCTAGGTAATCACCTAGGTTAGGCCTAAAAATGGCATGTGGCATATGTCTACACCTAAGTGCCACATGGCATATGTGTAGACCTAAATAAGATAGGTGCCATGTGACACATGTTTAAACCTAGGTGCCATGTAAACTAAGTGCCATGTGGCACCTAGGTTTAAACATGCGCCATGTGGCCTATGTCTAAACTTATGTGCCATGTAAATTATATAGGTGCCATGTGGTGTAGGTCTAAGTGGGTGCCACATGGCAAAATGCAATTGGTCACCAATATAGTTGCAATTTCAATTGCAAGATCACTCACGTATAAATTATACAATGGCCATATATGTATTTGATGAAAAAATACTTCATCCGTTGTATGTGACTTGTTGTTTGTTAATACAACCAATTTAGTTGCAAATGTTGCTTGTAACTAAAAACTAGTTGCAAACGATAGTCACATGTGACGATATTTCTATTAGTGTTATGAGCTCACATACTTATGATTATAGAATTACACAGACATGTTGAATCAAAATGCTTAGGCCTACTTATGCTCACATACTTATGTTTATAGAATCAAATATATATGTTCAATCAAAATGCTTATGCTTACTTATGTTTACATACTTATGTTGAATTTTTTTTTAAAAATTGTATACAAATTTTGTCATAATAGAATACAAACATGTATCATGTGAACAAAAAGAAACTTGGAAGAATAATTTAATGAAATCAAAGGTATTTGGGAAGCAAAAAGAATTTTCATTTAATTTATAGTAATATATTCATTTAAACAAGTTATATCTAGGTAAATTAAAACTAAGGTTACTCAATCTAAGAGTTTGAAATCAAGCAGAAAAGTGGGTCCATTTTGAATATCCTATTTATGTAGTCCTTAGTCACTTGTACAAGTCTTGAAAATCATTATGAGAAAAACCTAAATATTCCTTGGTGACTTACGTGTACAAGTGCAATACTATGAACTAGCTAAAGATTCTTTGGGGACCACTATGTATGAATGTAAATTGCATACCACTATGAAACATAACATAGGCATTCCTAAGTCACAAATGGCCATTTTATAGCATCATTAGCTATTTGGATTGCTTAAAAAAAAAGCTTCTGCATCAAACTAATATTGACCTATTTTTTCCTACCTAAAAATAAAGATTATAATAACTTACAAGACTTCTTGATAAGAGGGCTAATAAAAGTAGTATAAGAACACCCATGGCCCTCTTGAATCTTGATAGTAAGTGTTGCAACTGCTAATGAAAGGTGAATACAAATGTCACCTCACAAACTTTCACCAATCTGTGCAACTCTTTCCCATAATCAAGACATATTCCCTTCAAGGCTTTTGCTATAGCGTAACCGATAATCAAATAACAAGGAAGTTGTTACAAAAGATTTTCAACAATGAGAAAATTCCTTGAGATTTTTGAAATGCATGTGATCATTGTGATCATATGAAAGTCCTAAGCACATGACAACTGCCAATGGAACATGCAACATGATCATAAAGGCCTGATATTTGACCTATAATCATCACAATGGTGAGAAAGAATTAGACTACCTTTTGTAGAATACCTCATCTCCAAAATTGTGACAAAACAATTTAGAAACCATAATCTAAGTGGAACATTATTCACTTTTGTAAATAGTTAAAGGACCATGAGTAGTAGGGTTCATTTCAATGTTGATCTAGTGTGATATCAAGTTGACACTATTTGGTTATGACACTATGCAAATCATCACATTTGAATTTAAGATAATTAATAAAAAGGACTTGCTAAACACATTACATCAAATTTTATAATCCAAGATAATGAACACAACAACAAGCAATGCATGTAAAAAGTTACAAATTGTGAACATTTGATCAAGTTGACAACATAATAATATTGGGATAACATGCCTTTGCTGCCATTTGTTGAACATTAAAATTGTCAAGTTTTTGCCTAAGTAGCTTCCACACAATTTTCATCCTTTTATAACGATGGACCTACACATGTAAATATGACCACAACAAACATTCTTTTGCAACAAACTGATCCATTAAGGCCAGTTCAAAGTTTCCATCACGTCCGTAACTTTGACCTAACAAATGAAGTTTCGGACATGATAGAAATCTTGATTAGTTCATGCCAATCCACACTACCCATGGAATTCAAAGACTGGTCACTCATTGAATTTCAACTACTCATTGAATTTCACATGACAACTCTATTAAAGACAATGCCACAACATATGGACCTGCACACTAACACCTTCATCATAACATTGATCATCAACATCTCAACAATTGAAACAAGTGTTAAAGAAGATTTTGTCTAGTTCTTGAAACTATATTACACTCATTTTAGGATCAAATACAAACCTATGATGTTAAATATATATGATTTACCAAGAAACCCTATGACACATGAATCAAAATATATTTCTTTGGCATACTTGGACATAGCCACATTCAATCAAGGAACATGAAAAGGACCTTACAAAAATAATTTTTAGCTTATGTAGAAAGTTGTGGAAGTTAGTAACCTCTAATATGCATAAAGGAAAACTACAATTCCTGACACTTGCAAAATAGGAATACAAAAGACAAGAAAATTAGTGTACAAGCTCATGTTGCATGATTTTTTTAAAACTTGCACATTATATCACTTCTAACTCATAGATGTGAACCATGCACATATTCTTTTCCATGGAACAATCTAGTTATTCCTTTAGGTTTTAGAACATTTAACAACATTGTGAGTAGTTGAATGAATTATTTTTGTAGTAGACACCCACTCATTTATTAGTGTATTTGTGAGTCATGGATTATAATACCACAAATTGTTAAGCTTTAGTTCCATAGTTTTCCTTAGTATTAATGATTTGAATGTTAATAAACCTCTAAGTAATAATTATTCAAAGTTGAATTAGCCTTTGGATATTTTAGCGTAGAAGATTTTTTTATTTAAATTGATGTAAGGCTTAATTAATTTTAGGACCCAATAAACCTTTTTAAATGCATTATCCTTTTATGTTGTAGGGAAGGGAAAGGGGATGTAGAATTAGATGTGATTTATTGATATATTGAGAATACAAGCCCATAATTCACAATAACATTTCGCCATGACAATATTAAGTTAGTTTGTAGAATAATCTTCAAGCACGAATGATGTACTTGAAAGATTTCTAAGATGCAGTCCTAATACATCCTTATTTAATTTTCATTTCTATTAGACTCTTAAATAAAATCAAAATCAAACTTAGGTATTAACATTTCCACCTGAGTGGCCTCAAGTGAATTATAACATAGTAAACAACTTAAAGGGGATAGTTCACAATTGCAAAAACTTTAGAATCTGACGAATGGTGCGAGCTAGGTATTTGACTCGATGCTCCATGGAAAGGGGGTTGATTAGGCCTCGTAGCCAACGATAATGGCCATCACCGGGAACTCAAGTTCGACAATGAAAACGAACATTGTCGTTTTCACATTAACACTTTTCAAACCTTTATGGTGCAGTTCCATAAGTAAGAACAAATTCTATATAGATTGTTAAGACATGTGGGTTTGGAGACAATCGACGATCCCATGCTAAACGATCGACTCAAGTGCGCACCACTATTTTGGACGGTTTTTCTTCGCGCGACCATTGAGAGACATTCAAGTCAAGCGGTGTTTTTTCAAGCTCTTCCTTTTTTACTAGTGAAATTGGAGGATTCGAGGGCGTAGTGACATTATCCACCATGACTAAATTTTCACCTACATCAATAAAAACCAAGAAGGTAGCAAAAATAATGTGATATTTGCGTTCAGAAGGGGTCGAGATTTTTTTATTTAACAAATTAGGGTAAGCATAAGGTGTGGGAGTGACAACATAACCTCATGAAAATTTGAACATCCTGAATCTAATGGATTCATCAAACCCTAATTTCGATGGTGGATCAAGAAGTATGTGGGGGTTTTTGGTGATGCAAATTTTAATTCCAATTTACTATGTACTACATAGTTAATTAATGCATGGAAGAAAAAATAAGTAGGGGATATCAAAAGAGTAAATGGTACGCAGGGATGTTACTTCAACCATTGAATTGATTAATCAAGTAAGGACTCAAGGATGTTTACTTGTTACTATCGATAAATTGTCCCAATAGTTAATTACTTGAAATAATCAGGATGAAGAAGTAGGATGTGAGGGTCAACGGACATAAAAAATAAGGATAAAACTCAAGAACCTCATCAAAATATCCAAGATAAGGGGAAGGATGAGTCCTCCAATCCCATTAGTCATGAGGATTATCATCTTATTTGGTTGGAGGATGGAATATTTTTTATGTCTCATTGGGCTTAATAATCATCATCCTAAAATCAATTGGAGGGAAAATCATTTTAAATTCTCATTGGTTCTTGAAGGATGAGAATTGAAAGGAAGGATTTTGAAGCTTCCATTGGACAAAGGGAACAAGTTCAAGGAAAGGTCATGGAGGTTTACCAAAGGAGAGAGGAGTATCTTGTGTTGGGGGAGGGGGAAAGGAAGATAATGAATGTGTGAGGAAAAGATTAATTCTTATGTGTGGAAAGGTGTTATTCATGGAAAAGATGTGTGCAAGAAATAAGCATGGAAAGATTTCCATGACAAAGCCTTTGGAGTTTTATTTCAAATAGTTGTTCCTCTCAAATCCACTGTTGGAATTGTGTCAAACTTAAAACAAGTATTGTTTAGGAGGTGTAGAAGGTTCTCTCCAAATTTCAACATCATCGGGTTTGCTGTAAGGGAGCTACGTTTGCCAGAAGTAAAGGGTGTTTATAGTGGAATTCATGGAAGGATTTCCATGACAAAGCCTCTGGAGTTTTATTTCAAATAGTTGTTCTTCCCAAATCCACTGTTAGAATTGTGTCAAACTTAAAATCGTTTTTATTTAGGAGGTGTAGAAGGTTCTCTCCAAATTTTAACATCATCGGGTTTGCTGTAAGGGAGCTACACTTGCCGAAAGTAGAGGGGGTTAAAATTGGCTGTTTTTTTCCTTAATTTAAGCAAAGTGATTTTTAGTCCCAAAGCTTAACTTTTGATCAAAAAAATAAAAACTTATAAGATTTTGTAACATGGCTCCTTTTTATATTAGTTTTTCAAAAATCCAATGCATGTTAGATTAGGAGGTTGTATGTAGATGTTATGACGAATGGAACAAAAGGGGTTCAACCATCAAGCGTGACATTGAATGAACATCAACATAATGCCCCTTCACAATCCATCGTGGTGAGGTGCGATTCTCCCACAATCTCTTTGTATCTTCCGATTGGACATAACGCATTAAATTCTTAATGAACTTCATTGCATTACATTGAACCACCTTATTTGTTAAACCACAACTACATAGTAATTCCATTTCCAAGCAGGTTTTGTGAATGCATATCTTCATGTTGAAGGTGTGCAAGAACGCCTCACAATATTATTCCTTTGTTTTTTTAGAGAATTAAACTTTCACTTCTACCTTGCAAGATGTTTAATGATTACACTACCATCTTCTTCATCTTCTTACAATGACTTGTTTATAGCAAGTTCAAAACTAAGGTTATGATATTCCTCAACTTCTTTTTGGTCAACATCCTTTTGACTTGAAATTACCATTGAATCTTCATTTGACTATTTGTAGCATGCAAATCCTTGTCCATTGTAACATTGTTAGGCAATTTTAGTTCTTTCATGACATCCTTCTTGATCATAACCTTGTCTAATACCTTTGGTGTAGGGGTTATGTCAATCCCTTTAGCAACTAATTTGTCTTTACCTTTCCCACCAGGAGTTGTAACTTCACCATCAACAATAGCCAAGCGCCTATGTTGGTCCTTCACATGAAAGTTGCCAACACTTGGGCTTGGGGTATCAATTTTTTGTCTTGGAGGGGGTGCCCAAGAAAGACACATGGGGACAATTATTAGGTGCCATTGAGATTAATGACCGCATTAACATGAACTTTGTATAATTAATGCAATCCAACATTGCAATGAGAGTCCTTAAAATTAAATTCAAAGTCTACCAATAATCAAATGACTCCATTAACATTAGTAACAAACATATTCTTCATTGATTACTTATGGACTCTTCTGAAACAAAAACATACATGAACAAATATGTATGGATAATTTAATGTATTATAGTGGACTCATATATAAACTAAAAGAAATTCATACTAATATCCATATCTTTGCTCACTACTTGTGGAATCATAGGTTAAAAGAACATACCATGAAGGAACTATTAGGAATCTTATGTAAAAAAAGGACCATGAAAGGACTGTTAAAAATAAAAATAAATTATGTATTTTTATTATGTCTTACTGGAATTAACAACAACAATTAATGGAATATAAATGGACTATCAAGAAGCATGTAACAAATTTGAAGGACAACACATGCTCTTATGGAGCTTATGAAAACATAATGTGGATTCCTACTATACATCAAATGTTGCAAATTTCAGATTTATGGATTTTAGAACTACATTGTGCATAGGAAACTACTTTTAAAGCAATTCTAAGGACTCCCATGCTACATATAATTGCTTACAACCTATCCTTGGACATGGTGATTTGGATCAAGTGTTAACCTAAGTAACTTGGATGGATTTAAACAACATCTACATAGATCTAAGTCCATTCAACAACTACCTCATTTGAATAAACTACCCACTTCCAAATAACAATAAAAAACTTATGATGAATGAGAAGGTCAAAGTTGCACCTTTATGATTACGTGTTTGAAGTTGATATGCATTTGTGGTCATGTTATTGCTTTCATATTCAATGGGAGCTGAAAGATTTGGTTTTTTCAAACCTATTGAAATCCACCATGATTCGTGCATCTCCTCTTAACATCCTTGTTGAACACACTTAATTGAAGTTCCAAAGTGATACACAACACACTAATCATGATCAACATGCCTACACAAAGCAAACCAAACAACCCACACAAGAAAAAACCTTAATCCACATAAACACATTTTTGCTAAAGCAATCCATGTTCTTGGAATTGGTTCAATGTTCTCAAGAGGGAGGAAGGGTTGTAACTATAAACCTTTGCGATAATCATCTCCCCTTAGAGTTTACCTATCAAATATCGAATAACATTTTCATGTCACCTACAAATGACAACTTGTTATTCTAGGACACCAAGGTTGTTGTGTGCATTTGCGGCTTCATTGTGAATATTTTCATATTCCAAGTACCTTTGTTAGTTGCAAATTGCAATAATCAACAATGCTTCGTTGCATTCTAATTTTTTCACTCAATGTTTGAATGCAAGAGGCATCAGGGCTGGTTTTAGTTTGTTCTTCTTCTAATGCCAATAACAACGAATCAAGCTTGTTTTGACTAAAAACCAATTGGTTTTTCCTATTTTCCATTTGGGAGGAAGCTCAAACATCAACAAGCACCATGTCCTCTTTGCCTTTCTTTTTAGAAAGAAAGGCTTGTTTGGCTATGGTAAACAATTTTTGCGAAAATGCCATATACAATTTCAAGTTTGTTGATGGCAAGCCTTGTTTGTTCACCTCTTGCATATCTACCTCCTCCTTTTCAAATTGTTCTCCTTCATCATACATGTCCTAAAGTTGATCGTCAACACCAACTCCACCTTTTGCTTTTGCATGTCAAAATTGTTCAACATTAATCCATTTGGCATATGTTACCTAGTTCAATTGCTTGCCTTCTCCTCACACACAATGCCCCTAGCCATACCTAATGTAATGAGCCTAAATGCAAGAACATACGGTTTTTAATGCATTATCATCCAAAGCTTCCCAACCTTTGCAATGAGCTTTGGATCTAAACATTCAATGTACCTATGCCCATTTTTGTTCACAACAAGGCCAAAACATTTATCAATTTCCTTTTTCATGCAATCTTTTAGTATCTTAATATGCTTGGGGCTCATACCTAAGCAACACAAATCATACTTTTCTACAAAATCTCTCCTTGAAAAGCTGCAAGTTCCATTGTCATTAAATAGCTTAGGGACCTTCGTGTATAATGGTGTTGTGAAACCCCTTGCATTTAGACTTAAAGAGTTCCCGCCTTCTTTTTTTATAATTTTTTTGATGCAATCATTGGGCCCACTTGTGGTGGCATCACACTTAACATTGTAACAATAATTTTTTTGCAAAAATGAAAATGATAGATGCTCAAGTGATGTGATGCACATACACACAAAAATGACAAAGGTAACTTAAAAATAAAACTGCAAAGCCAACGATGAGCATTACAACATGAAGCGCAAAAACTTACTAAACTCATCAATGATTTTAAACAAACCACATAGCTAAGTGGGAATTTTGCGAAAAACCAAATTTCAAATTAAAAACCCATAAAAGGAAAAAATATGAACTCCACATCTATTGTTTTTAGTCCACCCTAAAGTGCATATACCCTTATGTAGCTTTAGGAAATTCAAGTAGCTTGAGTAAATCCTATGTAGCCCCTAACATTAGAAGAAATTCCCCAAAATGCAAGTGATGCATTTGCAATCATGTGCAACTAATTGTCATTTACAACTAGCTTAAATAATCTTTGCAATTATTTTTGACCTTTGATGATTTTTGCAACTATGTTATGACTACATTTGCAATTACCAACTTTTTCATCCTACCTTTAAAATTATTTTCATTATCAATCATCTTTATATGTCCCATTAATTCAAATGGAACCAAACTTAGTTGGACTACTAGGGTGTGGACATAGCCCTTAGTGGTGTGCTTAAGTGTATTACAAATTTGTGGATAGGTATGTGTTTATTATTGTATTGAAGTTGTCCCAAAGGAATATTTTAAACATATTAAAAATATATTATGCATGTATTATGAATATATTTATAAAGTGTATCAAAGGTATATTAAGGTTTTTCAAAATATATCTTTAATAAAAAGGGCATATTAGGGATATAGATCTAGGTGATAATATTGAGGTTTTATTAAAGTAATATTAAAACTAAGCTAATAAATGTTAATGTTGTATTAAGGGTGTGGTAAGATCCATTAGAGTTTTATCATGTATTTGATTTTCATGAGTGCATAAATTGCATCATCTATATAAGTAACCTAGGTAATTTAAGGTAGGTTGAGTAGGTCATTTAGGTAGGTTAAAAAATATGTTTATCAAAATGTGGTTACAATTCATGTTACATAAAAAAAAATGGTGCAATGATAAAGATTTTGCCCTTCAATTTGGAAATGAAGGGATCAAATCCTTGTTTTTGCAACCTATTTTATCTTAGTCTAAGCTAGGTGGTTTAGGTGCCTATTGTAGGCCAAATTTTTTAGGTTTAACTACCTAGGCTCCTAGGTCCATTTTTTAGCCTAGGTGATTTAAGCTAGGTAGGCTAAGTTGTTGTTTAGCCTAGGCTCCCTAGATTAGGTTGCCTAATGTAGGCCAACCTAGGGTAGGTCACCTACCCAAGGCTTGACATACTTCACCTAGGCCAACCTAGGTTAGGCTACCTACCGTATACCTAGCATACTTGGCCTAGGCCAACCTAGGGTAAGCCATGTGTTGTCATTTCTTGAACTTGTAACTTGCCATGTGTGAACATTTTAGTGATAATTTTATTTATTTATTTTGCATTTAATTAAAACTAATCTAATGGGTCAAGCTGGTCCATCTAGTCATTGGATATGTCTTCCATGCTTACATGCACAATGATTATAATCATGGAGGCCCAATCACTAATGTCTTAAGTTGTGAATACAACCTTGAAAATGATTAGTGATCAAAATCACAAGTGCATTCATTACTAATCATGTACTTGCAAGTGTTCTAAATGACTACAAATGTAGTTGTAAATGTAGTCATATATATTATGTTTTGGTGTATAATCTATTGGACATAACTTCAGTAGCAAATTCTTGTTATTTAAAAAAACCATTTATGAAAAATGTCTTTAATCTTCATCCACTATTGTTCATATTATTATTTTGTTGATTTCAAATTAGATCCAGCGGTAAGATCTTGTATTACAATTCTTCCATATGAGATTGTAATATATCTTTTTTTTTAAAAAGTAATTCATCACATAACTTCAATAAGTGGGTGATATCATATTCATTAAAAGAAAAGACTTGAAAAATGAAAATGGATCATGATTTGTTAACTTTTAAAACCTTCAATGGTGCAAGCATGGAAAAGAAATTGTGGATGACACAATTGAATGGTTGGTTTAATGCAAGTGAAAACAAAGAATGTTGAAAATGTGAATGGAATAAAGAAATGTATAATGAAATATGTGCAATTCTATCTTTTGAAAATTACACAAATCCAAAAGTTTGACCTATCATATTACTATTTGAAGACAAAATTTGATCACAAAAATTGTGATTAATTTTTTCATAATTATATTTAGGAAAAATAGGGATTTTCACTTTAGCCTTTTTAGAACTTGATGTTGAATGAACAATATGCTTCTTACAAATGTTTTATAAGACCCAAATTAAATTAATGCTTTTGTAAGAATTAATCCAATAGATGCAACACATGTTCCATTTTTGGAATTTCCATTTCAAACACAATACGTGGTGTTAATTTGCTAAAGTGACCACAAAATACTATTTGTCATAAATTTATGTAATTTTTTGGGTGGAGAACATTGCATATAACAATTCCAAAATTTGATTTTATAATTGCTTTGAATGGGAAATATTATTTTTAAATGACAAATATATCATAATTCTAGAAGGTGAAATGTATGTGATTAGTGGTGCATGGTATTTTAATGATATTGTATGGGCAAGGCATTCCCCATGACAGCACATCATATTTCATGTATGAAATTGTCACATTACATACAACATTTTGTGAAGCAAATTATGGCATTGATAGGTAAAACTTATATGCATATTTTGATAAGTGTATTGACCCCAATAAAATCATGGACAACCTATGAAGATGTTTGCATTTAAATCAAATCTAAAAATTAGGCCAAATGACAAAATACCTTTTTTTTATATATGACATTGTTTCACCTTTCCATCTATTCAAGATCATTTTTATTAGTGCCCAATCAAAGTTTTCAAATGAAAATTTTAATAATCAAATGACAGAAAGTCCAATTGTTGATTTTTATGTCATATGTTTGCTTTATTCCTTGAAGAATGTTGTGGAGTACTTGATAAAGTTAATAAAGGGTGTCATGTGTCTAAGGTTTGAATTGTGAATGTAAATATTTTCCCTCAATTGATGATTGTGTAAAATACAAGTTATGTGGACCTTATTAAAACTAGTTCTCTCCCAATAGCCAACTTAAATTGTCATTCCAAAATATTATAACCACCTAGATACATGATGATTTTTTAGCCACTTGACACCTTGCTTATGAAATGTTTGCCTTGAAATGGGTATATTAAAAATACAAAATAATTTAATACAATTTTATTTGTTGGTCATTTTGTCTTTTAATAACATTCATCCCATAGTTAAATTGAACTTTTTGCATCATTTAGGCTCTTATAAATACTAGATGAACCCTGTTTTCTAATTTAAATTTTCTAAAAGCATGGTTAGTACTTCAAGAGGTACTAAAACTACATTTCCATTATTTTGATTTATAAAAAAGGAAAAAAATACAACTAGGAAGATTAGAAGTTACAAATTTAAATTATTACATAAAGGAATGAAAGTAATTTAATATCCAATATTTTGTATCATAAATTAGGAATTGATAATGAGAATGCCAATTCCATTCAAGATATAATCCTTATAGATATCCCATGGATACAACAAGACCTCTCGATGCACTTACCTATCAAGATATTAACTACTTTTGATGAATTCATTAAAAAGCATGTATTACAAGACATAACACTTGACTTAGTTTAAAATGTAATACCATTCACACCACATCAAGAATGTTCTAATATCATATTGAAATCAAACACACCAAAACATTCATCGATGAAATTTGTTATTGTCACTAGATATCAATTACTGTTCATTGGGTAATCAATTAGGTGATTGCTATAAATGATGATTCAAACAACGACATTATTAATGATGATGCTTGTTAGCTCAAAGATATCCAATTAATTAAACTCAATGAAAACACCCTTCTTGATCCAAATGGATGGCTAAATGATTGACATAGGGCAATAGTTATGCAAATGTTATATATGTTGACCAACTAAAATCATTAGGATACCAACAACACACATACATAATCATAGAAACTATACATAAATACATACACATAATTGTTTTCAACACAATTTCATAAACAACAATCATTGAATCTTAATTAAAATAAAATACATCAATGTGATTGATAATGAATCATATAAAATTCAATACATCAATAACTAAAAATTATTGGATGATATCATAAAACTACAAATTAATATAGTCAATGTCAAACACTTAGAATACACATTTACAAATATCATGCAATAGATGAATAATTCATCTCACGGCATTTTTGCAATAATATATGTAACAAATGTTACATTTGGACTTAAACAAGAACAACCCCAATATACTATTACCCACATGCAATTACATTTGTGAAACAAATATATATGAAAAGGAACAACAAATACCACCATATATTAGTTGTTAAATACATTAAAAAAATCTTTCATTAAAAAACATGAATTTCTTTCCCACAAAAAAAAACCAACAAAATAAATAAAAATATTTTTTTTGACAAAATTAAGTTTTGAACAAATACAATTATTATCTCCTTGTCATTTGTTGTAAGTGATCCATCATTTCCAAATATCAAGGGAAAAAAAAACAACAAAAATGACATGGTTGTTTGATTCAAGTTTGACACCCGAAGTTTTGATCCACGTAATTTTCTCCCATATAATTCTTTGATAAAACCCACATAATTTTCATTGATTTTCATAGTGAAAAAAATGATCAATTATTGTAAAGCAACATGTAGCTTTGGTGAAGATGCTCTTATTTATTCCCAATTGTTCTTTTGATGATTATATATATATATAAACATTATTCACTTTTTTTTTGTTTTTTGAAATTTTTTGTTTCATTCTTGACACAATAATTTATAATTTTTTAAAAATTTAATGTAAGTTCAACTACTTTTGCAATTTTTTGGGGAAATTTTTCCAAACTTTTGATATCACTGAATTGAAAAGAAAGAAAGAAAGAAAAAACCCCTTGTTCATATGACCTTTTGACAAATTTTGTTTCATTCTTGACAAAGTAATTCACAATAATTTGTTTTGCTAATGTAAATTCAAATAATTTTGCTATTTTTTGGGGAAAATTTTCCAAACTTTTGATATCACAAAATTGAAAGAAAGAAGAAAAACCCCTTGTTCATATGGCCTAATGGTGAATTGAACAACCCACAACCAACAATAAAAATTTATTCCCAAAATGAAAACAAACAAATGGCCAACCCATAATTACTTAGTAATAATGATAATTATAAATATATATTTAAAAAAGTTTAAAATCAACAACTACATATTATTTTAAAAAATGAAAATATTGAAAATTGAAATAAAACCTAATTCCTCATATTAAAATTTACGATGGAATGAGGTGCTGATTGTTTTTTTTTTTCCCAAAATTTTGACATTACGTCACATGTGAGCATTCTAAGAGGGATTTGGAATTAAATGGCGATAGGTTCTACAAACCTATCCATATCGATAACAATGATACTTTTTTTGATGTTTTGTTATTGGCTAGCATACCAAGAGGGATTTAACATTAAATGGCGACAGATTTCTAGAACCTGTCTAAATAATAAAAAAACTAGTTATAATAAAAATGCTACCAATTTTAAAAAATCACATTCCAAATATGGCAAGAAAATTTCCAATTTGGTTTTCGAAATATGGCCATTTAAAAAGAAAATTGAGAATAGTGTGACAGAATGATCCCTTATTATTATTAACGTTGTAGTCACCTACAAAGAAAACGACGTGCCAAGCAACGTACAAAGTCGACCGAGCCATTTGAAACGTCGCAAGAACGAAGTAATCGTTTATGTCGAGAACGATGAACCGTACAACAAGTGGCAACACGTGCACAACCTTCTCTTGGCAATGATGCATTACAATTATTTAGAGACGAAGACGTGTCAGCCACGGGACGATGGGATTGTGGAGAAATGGACACAATATGTGGATTCTACAATGTGAAGATGTGGATCAAAAAATGATTGGCAAAGTCGAACTACAACAACCCACAATTTTCTCTGTGTTGCGAGAATGGCAAAGTTTTGTTGCCGAATCTTCCTGCAACACCACAAAAGCTAGAAGTTCTTTTAACCAGCAAAGATGCCAGTGCCGTCAAATTTCGAGATCAGATTCGCATGTACAATTCAGTGTTGGCATTCACTTCATTCGGTGCCAAAGTTGATGAGTCGGTAACAAGAGGCCCTGGACCATACTCCTTTCGCATCCAAGGTGAGCTTTATCACAAAATCGGATCCTTATGTCCTGCCGAAGGACAACGTCCACAATTTACATAGTTGTACATTCATGATACGAAATGTGAACATCAAAACCGCCATGCCGTTATGCCATCGCTTGATCCAACGACGTTGGATCGGTTGTTAACCATGATGTACAATATCAATCCTTATGTTGAAGTGTTCAAAATGGCAAGGGATATGATAGCAATAGAAGGTGTTCCCATGGATCTGAAATTGCGTCTCATCGCCTTTCGAATAAAGGATGCCCGCCGATATAATGTGCCAACGGTCGATGAAGTTGCTGCATTGATGGTAGGGGATGGTTCTGAGGCTGTAGACAAATGTGACGTCGTCATTGCTTAACAAGTTGGCCCGTGTCAATGCATTTCCGAACTACATGTGGGATACATGGCTTTACATTATCCGTTGCTATTTCCTTACAGTGAGGATGGATGGCATCCAAATATTCCTCTCAATGATGTTATTGCTGATGCAAATTTGGATGAAGACCATGCGGAAAAAACTGAGCTTCAAAGAAAGCATTGTAATGTGACAATGGCCGACTTCAACATCGAGACACTGATGGCATTGCGTTGCTTTGAGGTGATCGATTGAGGCATCAATACATTGTGGATGCTTATGCAACTATCGAACAAAGCCGCTTGAAGTATCTACGTTTGAATAAAAAAAAACTTCGTGCGGATCTTTATCAAGGCCTTCAGGACGCCATCGCTGCATGTGACAATAACGCTACTGCCATCGAACATAGGATCATTCTGCCATCTTCTTTCACAGTAGGTCCACGTCACATGGTTCAAAATTATCAAGATGCCATAGCAATATGCATATGGGCCCATTGCCCAGATGCGTTTGTTACATTCACTTGCAATCCCCAATGACTTGAGATCAAAAGAGCGTTACTGCTCGGACAGCAGCCTCAAGATCGACTGGATTTGGTAACCCGAGTGTTCAAAATCAAGCTGAAGGAGTTGATCAATGACATTCACAAGAAGCATATTCTGGGACGCACGATTGCG
>Ga0116229_10005809_pt1 | contig 20017 bp, 14 predicted proteins | sample S1TSphgellanicum_3_FD_87313 | JGI IMG/M metagenome (GOLD analysis project Ga0116229, IMG submission 87313) | Host-associated microbial communities from peat moss isolated from Minnesota, USA - S1T2_Fc - Sphagnum magellanicum MG | ecosystem: Host-associated > Plants > Peat moss > Unclassified... | reverse complement strand
CGCTATACGGCTTGCTCCAAGGCAGGAAGCGGCCGGCGCAGTGGCGCACCTCGTACAGCGCCAGCCGTCCGTGCGCGACGTCGAGATCGAGGTCGTAGCGCGACAGCACGTCCCCGCCCACCACGCCGCCGAGCGGCTTCCCGCTGCCGGCGGCCAGCGGAATGCCGATCACCGGGAAATGCGTCGCCCCGGACTGGTAGGGGCCGAACTCCAGATCGTCGACCAGTGCATCGTTCTGGGGAATCCCCTGGCCGCCGACGCCGGAGACGATGCTGCCGTTGCGCCAGTCGCCGAGCAGGCCGAGCCGCGCGGTGATCTCGCCGGTGATCATCGACTTCTGCGCGCCGGTATCCACCAGCATCGCCACCTCGCTGGTGTTGATGCGGCCCGGCGCGACGATGACCCCGGAGCGTCGCTCCAGCTTCAGGTCTGCCACTTTCGTCACCTGGCACGGGCCGTTGCCGGCCAGGTCGGAATCCGCACACGCCGCGAGCAGCGCGGCCGCGGCGGCGAGCAGGGACATGCGGGCGAGCGCGGGAAAATGCTGCATGCGCATATCTTTGCGACCTCACTCGGTTTGGCAACAGATTGCCAGCGTATGCGCCGGCCAAGCCGCACGGGCTACAGCGCGTCCGCCAGCCGCCGCATGCAGCGGGCGAAGCCGGCCGCGATCTCCTCGCCGCGCAAGTGCATGCCGAAGCGCACCACCCACGCGCCGCCGACCATCACGTGCTGCACCGGCGAGATATTGCCGCTGAACACCCAGGCGTCGAGCAGGCCGAGCCCGCGCCGCCCGACCAGGGCCGGGTGGTCCGGGTCGAGCACGACCAGATCCGCCAGCCGTCCCGGCGCGATCGCGCCGGCGCTGCGGGCAAGCGCCTGCGCGCCGCCGGACGCGGCCCGGCCGAGCAGGCTTGCCGCCACCGAGGCGCCCTGGCGGGTCTCGCTGACGTTGCGGGCGCGACTCTCCAGGCGGCGGACATATTCCAGCCAGCGCAGCTCCTCGATCGGGCTGGTGCACACGTTGCTGTCGCTGCCGATGCCGAATGTTCCGCCCTCGGCCAGGAACGGGCGCAGCGGGAAGATGCCGTCGCCCAGGTTCGCTTCGGTGGTCTGGCACAGCCCGGCGACCGCGCCGCTGGCGGCGAGGCGGCTGCGTTCGGCGTCGTCGATATGCGTCGCGTGCACCAGGCACCAGCGCGGCCCGACCGGCGCGTGGTCCAGCAGCCATTGCACCGGGCGGGCGCCGGACCATGCCAGGCAGTCGGCGACCTCGCCGGTCTGCTCGGCGACATGGATATGGACCGGCGTGGCCGGCCCCAGCCCGTCGGCGACCGCGACGCAGCGGGCCAGGTCGTCCGGCGCGACGGCGCGCAGGCTGTGCGGGGCGACACCCAGCGGCACGTGGCCCGCCATGCGCGCGCACAGCGCCGCGAAGCTGTCCGGATCGAGCAGAAAGCGGCGCTGGCCCGGCGTGGGCGGGGCGCTGCCGAAGCCGCCCTGGCGGTACAGCACCGGCAGCAGCGTCAGGCCGATGCCGGCGGCCTCGGCGGCGGCGGCGATGCGCCAGGACAGTTCCGCCGGGTCGGCATACGGCATGCCGTCCGGCGCGTTGTGCAGGTAGTGGAACTCGGCCACCGAGGTGTAGCCGTGCAGCAGGCATTCCACGTAAAGCTGGGCGGCGACCGCCTGCACGTCCTCCGGCGCCAGCACGGCGAGGAAGCGGTACATCACCTCGCGCCAGCGCCAGAAATTGTCGCCCTCCGGCCCGGCCCGCTCGGCGAGGCCCGCCATCGCGCGCTGGAAGGCGTGGCTGTGCAGATTGGCGATCCCCGGCACCACGAGGCCGGGCAGCCGCTCGCCGGCCTGCGCGGCATTGCGTTGCAACGCCGCGATCGTGCCGTCGGCCGCGATGTCGATGCGGACCCGCTCCACCACCTCGCCGCCGATCAGGGCGGCGTCGGCCAGATACGATGTGGCGCCGCCCACCAGCGCGTCGAGCGGGGTCATCCGGTGAAACAACGCATGCGAAGCGTCCCGTAATGGAAACGATACTGTGCGGTGCCGCGGCGGAATTGCAAGCCGCCCTTCCGGGCGCGCCCGCGCCGCCTTATGTGGCGCAGGTTGCCGTACGTGGAGAGCGCCGATGGACAGCCAGCTTGACCTTTCGCCGGAGCGGTTCGCCGTCGGCCAGCCCGTTCCGCGCAGCGAGGACCCGACCCTGCTGCGCGGCGAGGGCCGCTACACCGACGATCTGAATCTGCCGGGGCAGGCCTACGCGGTGATGGTGCGCAGCCGGATGGCGCATGGGCTGCTGCGCGGCGTGGACGTGGCGGCGGCGCGGGCGATGCCCGGCGTGCTGGCGGTGCTGACCGCGGACGACCTGATCGCTGGCGGCGTCAAGCCCATGCCAATCAACGTGTTCGGCCAGAACCGCGACGGCGCGCCGATCCCCCGCCCGGTGCAGATGGCGCTGGCGACCGACCGTGTGCGCTACGTCGGCGACCCGATCGCCGTCGTGGTGGCCGAGACGGTGCAGCAGGGCAAGGACGCCGCCGAGATGGTGGTGGCGGACATCGACGAACTGCCCGCCGTGACCGACGCCCGTGCCGCCGCTGCGCCCGATGCCCCGGTGCTGTACAGCGAAGCGCCCGGCAACCTGCTGCTGAACTGGCACTACGGCGACAGCGCGGCCGTGACGGCCGCTTTTGCCCAGGCCGCGCATGTCACCAAGCTCGATGTGCGCAACAACCGCATCGTGGTCTGCGCCATGGAGCCGCGCGCCGCCATCGGCGAATACGACGCCGAGGATGGCCGCTACATCCTGCGCTCCGGCTCGCAGGGCGTGTTCAACATGCGCAACCTGCTCGCCGTGCCGCTGGGCGTGCCGGTGCCGCAGATCCGCGTGCTCACCGGCCATGTCGGCGGATCGTTCGGCATGAAGTACACCTGCTACCCGGAATATGTCTGCGTGCTGCATGCGGCGAAGCGGCTGGGCCGGCCGGTGAAGTGGACCGACGAGCGCAGCGACAGTTTCCTGTCCGACAGCCACGGCCGCGACCACGACGTGACCGCGGAACTGGCGCTGGCCGCGGACGGGACGTTCCTCGCCGTGCGCGTCACCGGCTTCGCCAATATCGGCGCGTGCCTGTCCAACGCGCTCACCCTGCCGCCGACGATGAACATCGCGCGCAACATCATCGGCGTGTACCGCACGCCGCTGGTGGAAGTCGCCACGCGCTGCCTGTTCACCAACACGACGCCGGTCGGCGCCTATCGCGGCGCCGGGCGGCCGGAGGGCAACTACTACATGGAGCGGCTGGTCGAGACCGCGGCGCGCGAACTGGGCATCGACGCGCTGGAGTTGCGCCGGCGCAACCACATCCGCCCCGAGCAGCTTCCGTACCGCTCGCCGGCGGAGCAGGTATACGACAGCGGCGACTTCCCCGGATTGCTGTCGCACGCGCTGAAGCAGGCGGATTGGGACGGCTTCGCCGCCCGCGCCGAAGCCAGCCGCGGGCGGGGCCGGGTGCGCGGGCGCGGCATCGGCCAATACCTGGAAGTCACCGCGCCGGCCTCGCCGGAGCATGGCGGCGTGCGGTTCGAGGCCGACGGCACGGTCACGATCGTCACCGGCACGCTGGATTACGGCCAGGGCCACGCCACCCCGTTCGCGCAAGTGCTGGCGGGCGCACTCGGCATCCCGTTTTCCGTCATCCGGCTGCATCAGGGCGATTCCGACGAGCTGCAGGCGGGCGGCGGCACCGGCGGGTCGCGCAGCATCATGCAGAGCGGGGCGGCGATTCTCGCCGCGAGCGAGCGGGTGATCGAGACCGGCAAGCGCATCGCGGCACACGTGCTGGAAGCCGCCGAAGCCGACATCGGCTTCGAGCACGGGCGGTTCAGCATCGTCGGCACCGACCGCGGCATCGGCATCATGGAGCTGGCCGCGGCGCTGCGCGGCGGCCTCGACCTGCCGCCGGACGTGCCAAACAGCCTGGATGCCGAACTGGTCAATGCCGGCGTGCCGAGCGCCTTCCCAAACGGCTGCCACGTCGCCGAGGTGGAGCTGGACCCGGAGACCGGCGCCATCGAGGTGGTGCGCTACACGATGGCCAACGATTTCGGCGTGGAGGTGAACCCGCTGCTGGTGGCCGCGCAGGCGCATGGCGGGGTGGTGCAGGGCATCGGCCAGGCACTGACCGAGAGCGTGCGCTATGACGAGAACGGCCAGATGCTGACCGGCTCGTTCATGGATTACGCGCTGCCGCGCGCCGGCGATGCGCCGTCGTTCGGCGTGGCCAGCCGGCCGACGCCGGCGGTGACCAACCCGCTCGGCGTGAAGGGCTGCGGCGAGGCCGGCTGCGCCGGCAGCCTGCCCGCGGTGATGAATGCGGTGGCCGATGCCCTGGGCCAGTTGGGCGTGCACCACATCGACATGCCGGCGACGCCGGAGCGCGTCTGGCGGGCGCTGCATCCCGGCGCCTGAGGGGGCTGGCTGCGGGCCGCCGACATCAAGAGCGCGGGGCCAGCCGCCGGAGCATAGCGCTGGCGAAAGCGGATGCTTGATCGCGCCTGCCGGCCCGATGATTGGCGCCCTGGCGGCTGACACAGGGATACATTTCGGGACGCCTGCGCGGCCACCAACAGGGATGGTCGCGCCGGCCAGTGTAGCGCTGGCCACCGCCCATCACGCTCCCGGTCGCAGGAACGTACCGTTTTACGGGAAAATCTCCCCTGCAAAGATTCATCAGCCCTCTCGCGGATCTTCTCCAGATGGCCCACTGGTCGCTGGATCCGCTCGCCCGATTGTAATCGAAGATGTTCTGATCCGTTCGTGCGGCAACAAGTGAAGCGCCTTTGCATCAAGAAATCACCGGGGAAAATGAGAAAATTTATGGGGGGACAAGACGCAGAAACAAAGATAAAAATCTCCAGTCAATTGATCACTCTTTATTCAAATAATTCCAACAAATAGGAACGCCACAACCAAATTAACTAAAATAATGACCAAGTAATACCAATACCATAATTGTTTTTTAGTAAACACGGAGCTATATACTCCAATATTATCCCCTCAACTCGAAGGAAATGGTGAAATCTATGAAAAATGTTCGGTGTCTCGCCCGCGTCATCGCGGCGCCAGTGCTGGCCGCTTGCCTCTCGGTCGCTGCGCTTGGCGCCGGCCAACCGGCGTCGGCGGCAACGACGCCGGCCGGTGTGTTCGCCTTCATTACCGCGAATGCCAGCATGCCGAGCGGTATTTACACCAATCCGTCGGTGACGGGGGTGACGCTGGCGACCACCTGGGCCGAGCTGGAACCGACGCAGGGCAATATCGATTTCAGCTATTTCGATGCGCAGATCGCCCTGGCGGCGCAGAACGGACGGCAGGTCGCGCTGCGGGTCGAGGCCGGCGTGTTCTCGCCGAAATGGCTGTACAAGGCGGGCGCCAAGAAATTCAGCCTGCGCTGGTACCTCGGCGGAGTGCTGCCGCAGTGCTCCACACAACCACTGCCGCTGCCCTGGGATCCGGTCTATCTCAGCAACCTGACCCAGATGATCACCGCGCTGGGCGCCCGCTACGCCAGTAACCCCAATGTCACGATGGTCAAGCTCGATGGCCTCAACTCGGTCACCGGCGAAATGTTGCTGGTGTTCTCGGCCGGCTCACACTCCGTCGGTTCCGGGGTGTGCGGCGCTGCGCCGATCGCCCCGGTCAGCGCGTGGCAATCCGCCGGCTACACGCCCAACAAGGTGACCAGCGCATGGAGCACCATCGTCTCGACCTACGCCGCCAGCTTCCCCACCCAGCAACTCGCGGTAGAAACAGGCTCCTGGCCGTTCCCGCCGATCGATGACTCCGGCCAGATCATCGCCGGCAGCAGCGGCGACACGCAGCTGGTTCAGACACTTGACGGCATCAGCGCGCAGATCATTGGCGACCGCTTCGTGCTGCAAAGCGACGCCCTGACCACGCTGAACGTCTTCACGCCACCACCCACCGTGCCGGCGGACACGCTGCTGGCCGATTCGCCGAAGACCCGGATCACCAGCGACACCGGCTGCCTGGACAATGGCGGCTACCAGCCGTGCGATCCGGTGATCGAAACGACCACGATGGTGGCCAACGCCAAGTCGGTCGGCGCCGAATTCCTGGAAATGTTCGTGGTCGATCTGCAGAACACCCAGCTTGCCTCGGCCATCGCCGGGTTCGAGCAATGATGGCCGCGGCACCGCCGGCCGGTTGACGTCCGACCGTCCACGGCCGCAAATCGGCCGTGGACGGTCGGGGTGGGCCAATGCGGGCGCAAGCGCGGGCGGTGTTGGGGTCGCCGCACGATTTGTCCAAAACTGCACGCTCATACCAAGTCCCTGAGGTCCTGACTCTTGGGGCCTTGCGCGGCGCGGCGGCGGTTTGATTCAAGACGGCGAACGACGGAGGCTCGCCATGCCGATCCCGCTGCGGGGTGATTTCGATGCGCCTGGGCTTCGTGTGCTGGCCCGCAAGACCAAGGATGCCGCGCAAGCCCGTCGGCTGCTGGCGCTGGCGGTGATCTATGAGGGTGGGATGCGGTCGGAGGCGGCGAAGACCGGCGGCGTCACGCTGCAGATCGTTCGCGATTGGGTGATGAAGTTCAATGCGGATGGCCCTGACGGACTGATCGACCGCAAGGCGCCGGGCCAACCGTCGCGGCTGAACGCGACGCATCGCGCGGCGCTGGCGGCGGTGATCGAGAGCGGCCCGATCCCGTCGGTGCATGGTGTGGTGCGGTGGCGACTGGTGGATCTGTGCCAATGGCTGTGGGACAGCTTCCAAGTCAGCATTGCCAAGCAGACGTTGAGCCGCGAACTGCGTGCGATGGAGTATCGCAAGCTCTCCGCCCGGCCGCGTCATCATGCCCAGGCCGAAGGCGCGATCGAGCATTTTAAAAAAGCTTCCCGGACCTTCTGGGGCAGATCGCGCACGATCAGGGTATTGACCCGAGCGCCATAGAGATTTGGTTCGCCGACGAAGCTCGGGTCGGGCAGAAGACGCAACTCACTCGGCGCTGGGCCAAGCGCGACAGTCGCCCGGTCGCACCGCAGGATCAGCGCACCGCCTGCACCTATATCTTCGGCGCGATCTGCCCGGAACTTGGCAAAGCCGCCGGCCTCGTCCTGCCCACATGCAACATTGAGGCGATGAACCTGCACCTTGCCGAGATCGCCGCCGCGGTCGCGCCGTGCGCGCATGCCGCGCTCATCCTCGACCAGGCGGGATGGCATCTATCGGATCAACTCGTGCTGCCGCCCAACATCACCCTGGTCCCGCTGCCGCCGAAATGCCCGGAACTCAACCCGATCGAGAACGTCTGGCAGTTCATGCGCGACAACTGGCTGTCCAACCGTATCTGGATCAGTCATCATCGCAGGCTGGCGCGCGACGACGAGCGCCACGTCCGCTATGCCGCCGCCTTCGTCCGCCTCGCCATGATCCGCATCATGCTCCGCCGGCAGGCAAGATACTCAGCGTAGGTTCAAACTTCCCGGATCGGCTCTCAGCGCCGGTCGTCCGGGGTGTAACTGCGGCGGTGGGACACGGCTGTCGACGCGGACATGTCCGCTTCTCGCGCTCATCACGGCAAGCATTATTGAGAGAAAACATTGCTCGATTCGTAACAGACATCTCTCCAAGCTGTCCTCGTGAGTAGGTCCGCCGGCGTATCAGCCCCCGACCTGGCATCAAACGGCAGCAGAGTGGAATAGCGGTGACGAACGCCCAGCGCGCGGCAGCACCTGAAGGCCGACTTGGTCAGCCAGTTTGCGCACCATCTAGACGACGATAGCGGTAGCGCTTGCGACCTGCTCGCCGGCACAGACGCTGTCGGCGAACACCGTCTTGATGAATGGGAAACGGGCGCGCGACGCTGTCAGCCCGATGGGGCGCCGTCGCGGTCCTGATCGGAGGCGAGTTGGACCTGCAATTCCAGGGCGTGGCCGTCGGTATCAACCAGCGCATGACGCCCGCGGCCCTTGATCGTCCTGGCGGCATCAAATCCCCACGGACCGCGGGACTATCAATGGGTGCCTGGGTTCTCAATCATCGAACAATCCGATCGTGCTCCCGCCCGGGCGCTGGGAGGGGTAGACGCCTGAAAATGTTGATATTCGATAACGAATATATTTGGAAACCTTCCATTACTACATGGATATCACTTTTCCGTGCGAAATTATCTTGCGTCTGATAAGCTAGTGTTCTAGCGTCAATTTCCCTTTTGTTATTAGGTTCGAAATTGTCCCAAAATGGAAAAGCACATAGTGCGTTCACGCAGGCCGACCACAGCAAGCTTCGCGACCAAACCATGGCACTTGAGGCTGCCATCGCGGAGCGTACGCGAGATCTGGCGATTGCCGTCAAGGAGATGGAGTCCTTCACTTACTCGGTGGCGCACGACCTGCGGGCGCCGGTGCGTGCGATCAACGGCTTCAGCCGCGCCCTGCTCGAGGACTATGGGGACCAGTTCGCCGGCGAGCCGCTCGACTACCTGCTGCGCATCAGCCGCGCGAGCGAGCGCATGGGCCAGCTCATCGACGATCTGCTGAAGCTGTCCCAGGTTGGGCGGGGCGATGTCGAGCGGACAGAGGTCAATTTATCGGTTCTCGCGGCCAGCGCCGCGGCCCGCCTGACGGAGCGTCTTCCTGATCGCGATGTACGTCTGGCGATCCAGGATGGGATGAATACCCGGGGCGACGGCCGGCTGCTGCTGATCGTGTTGGAGAACCTGCTGGACAATGCGTGGAAATTCACGCAACGCCGCGAAACCGCGGAAATCCGGTTCTTCACGACGAATGAAGACGGGCGGCGGATTTTCCACATCGCCGACAACGGCAGCGGTTTCGACACGCGCTATCGGCACAAGCTCTTCGCGCCGTTCCAGCGGCTGCATCGCGCCGACGAATTCGAGGGTACCGGGATCGGTCTGGTGATCGTCTCCCGTATCCTCGCCCGGCATGGTGGCGACGTCTGGATCGACGGTATCGAGGACCAGGGAGCCACCGTGTCATTCACCCTCCCGGAGCGGAGTTGAATCCATGGCGGCGGATGCGATCCTCATCGTTGAAGATGATCCGGATGATCTTGAGCTGATTCAGCGGGCGCTGCGCAAGGCGCGGGTGAACAACGTGACCGCCGTCGCGCGCGACGGCGAGGAAGCGTTGCGGTTGCTGCTGGATGGGCCGGATCGGCTTGAATCACTGCCACTGGTGGTTTTTCTCGACATCAAGCTGCCGCGCATCGACGGCCTGGAGGTACTCACGCAGGTACGCAGCAGCACCCGCACCAAGACCCTTCCGGTGGTGATCCTCACGTCCTCGGACGAGCAGGAGGATCTGCTGCGCAGCTACGACCTCGGCGCAAACAGCTTTGTTCGCAAGCCGATCGAATTCGCCGCGTTTCAGAAGACCGTGGCCGAAGTCGGCCTATACTGGCTGCTGATCAACCGCAATCCGCGGCCGGCCTGACGCCACCAGCCATGAATTCCGGTCCGATCAGGTTGCTGCACGTCGAGGACAGCGACGACGATGCGTGGCTGGTCCAGCGCATCCTCCACGCCAACGGCCTGGTGATCGCGCCGTTGCGCGTCGACGCGGCCGGCCCGCTCCGCAAAGCGCTGCTGGCGCAGGACTGGGACATCGTGCTCTGCGACTATTCCGTGCCCGGCCTCGCGCTCGCCACGATTTGGGACCTGGCGCGCGAGCACGCCCCCGCCGTTCCTATGGTCCTCGTCACCGGCACGATCGGCGAGGAAGCAGTTGCCGACCTGATACGGGGCGGCATCTCAGACGTCGTCCTGAAGGACCGGCTGGAGCTGCGTCTTGCCGTGATCGTCGAGCGCGAGGTCGGCCTCGCGCGGCTGCGGCGCGCCGCGGAACAGCGCCGGCTACGCATCGAGACTGTGCTCGGCTTGTTCAATCGGGCGGTCCACTGGCACGAAGCGATGGAGGCGTCCCTCGAATACCTCGCGACCACGTTCGGAGCCGAGGTGGCCGCGGTCAGCGAGATCATCGGCGATCCGCCGAGCTACGTGTCGGTGACGAGTTGGGCGACACCCCGGCTTGCGGCGTTCGGTGCGGAACTGAAGAATCACCCTCCGACCCCCGTATCGCAACTGGCCAGGGACTCGGTCAGGCGAGGCGCGCCGCTCGTCGTGGCTCGTCTGTCGGAGCGCTTGTCAGAAGGTTCGCCCGTCATTGTTGCCGGCGCAGTTGCAGCCGGGCTCGGTGCGCTGGTCTCCCAACCGTTGCTGACCGACGGAAAACGGTTCGCGGTCACGCTGATGTTCGCCGACAACAGCGCGCCAGTTTACCAGATCGGCGACGAATTGGCGGCGATCTCAACGGCGTTGCAGCCGGTGCTGTATCGCAAGATCAGCGAGGATCGGCATGCCCTGCTCAGCAGCGCGCTGGAGGAGGCGCTCAGTGGCGTGCTGGTCACTGAAGCCGATCCGCTCGATCCGCCGGGTCCGCGCATCGTCTACGCCAATCGCGCGATGTCCCAGATGACCGGTTATGATCACGGCGAACTGCTCGGCCAGACGCCACGCATGCTGCAGGGGCCGGCCACGGATGCCGGCGTGCTGGCCCACGTGCGCCGCGCGCTGGCGGCGGCGGAACCGGTCGGTGTGGAATTGCTGAACTACCGCCGCGACGGCACGCCGTTCTGGGTCGACCTGAACATCACGCCGATGCGCGAGCAGGGGCACATCACCCACTTCATCGCCGTGCAGACCGACATTACTGAGCGGCGCAGATTCGAGCAGGAACGCCAGCAGCGCGAAGCGTCGTTCCGCCTGCTATTCGACAGCAACCCGATGCCGATGTGGGTGTACGACATCGAGACGCTGGAGTTTCTGCAGGTCAACGACGCGGCGATCGCGCATTACGGCTGGTCGCGGGCCGAGTTCCTTGCCCGCGTGGTCACGGATGTGCTCCCGGTCGAGCACCGGGCGGCGGCGCATGCCAAGATCCGCGCGCTGCACGCGAAACAGGCGGTGACTTCGGCAACGCACGTCACGGCGACAGGCGAGCGGATCTCGGTGCGGTCGGCGGTGCAAGGCATCGACTACGATGGTCGTGCGGCGAACCTGGCGGTGATCTGGGACATCACCGAAGTGGAACATGCGCGACAGGAGCTGCATCGCAAGAACGAGGCGCTGGCGGAGTTGACGGAGCAACTGGCGGTGCGCACCGCCGAGCTGGTGGACGCAGCACAACTGGTGCGCATCGGCACCTGGAGTATGGAGTTCGAGCCGAGACGCATCCGCTGGTCGCCTGAAACCTTTTCGATTCTCGGCCAGGATCCGGCCATATTTCTTCTCGATAGCAATCGGGTCCTTGCGTGCATCCACCCGGACGACCGCACGTCGTCCCAGGACGCCTACCGGTCCGTGATGCGTGACGGCACCGAACGGCCGAGGGAGTACCGGATCGTGCGCCCCTCCGGCGAGGTGCGGATCTTGCGGGAATTGTTGCGGCTCAGGCGGGATGCCGAGGGCCGCAAGGTCGGTGTCACCGGCGTGATCCAGGATATCACCGAGGACGTGCAGTTGCGGCGCGACGCGCAGCGCTGGGCCGACGCCGTGGAGCATGCCGGCGTCGGCATCACCATCGTCGACCCAAGCACGGCCAAGGTTCTGTATGCCAATGCCGCGTTCGCGGCGCAATATGGCATCCGCCGCGACGAGATCGCCGGCAAACACGTGCCGGATTTCTACCCGCCGGCGGAGCGCGAGCGGATCGGGCGTATTCGGAAGGAAGTCGAGGCGGTCGGCCACCTCGTGTACGAGGCGGATGGCCTGCGCCATGACGGGTCGGTGTACCCGGCCATGGTCTCGGTCACCTACGTGCGGCCGGCCGATGGATCGCAACCGTATCGTATTGGCACCACGCTGGACCTCACCAAGCACAAAGCGGCGGAGGCACAGGCACAGCGCGAGATCCGGCGTTGGTCCGACGCCGTCGAGCATGCCGGCGTCGGCATCAGCATCGTCGACGCGAACACGACCATGACCCTTTACGCCAATGCCGCGTTTGCTGCGCTGCATGGCATGAGCCGCGAGGAGATCGCGAGCAAGCCGGTACCGGAATTCTTCGTGCCGGCGGAGCGTGAGCGGATCAACCATCTCCGTTCCGAGATCGAGACCGTCGGCCACGTCGTGTTCGAGGCGGACCGTCTGCGCTCCGACGGGTCGGTGTTCCCGTCGATGACCTCGGTCACCTACGTGCGGCCGGCAGATGGCTCGCCACCGTACCGTATTGGCACTGCGCTGGACCTCACCAAGCACAAGGCAGCGGAGGCGCAGGCGCAGCGTGAGATCCGGCGTTGGTCCGACGCCGTGGAGCATGCCGGCGTCGGCATCTTGATCGTGGACGCAGGCACGGCCGCGGTCCTTTACGCCAACGCGGCCTTCGCCGCGCAGCATGGCATGCGCCGCGACGAGATTGCCGGCAAACGCGTGCCGGATTTCTACCCGCCGGCGGAGCGCGAGCGGATCGGGCGCATTCATGCGGAAGTCGAGGCTGTCGGCCACGTCGTGTTCGAGGCGGACCGTCTGCGAGCCGACGGGTCGGCGTTCTCGTCGATGATCTCGGCCACCCACGTGCAGCCGGCGGATGGATCGAGATCGTATCGAATTGGCACGGTGCTGGACCTCACCCAGCACAAGGTGGCGGAGGCGCGGGCGCAGCGCGAGATCCGGCGTTGGTCCGACGCGGTGAAGCATGCCGGCTTCGGCATCACCATCGTCGACGCCGCCACGGAGACGTTGGTCTACGCCAATCCTGCCTTCGCCGCGCTGCATGGCAGTCACCCCGATCAGGTCATCGGCCAATCGGCGTTGCTTCCCTATGCGCCGGCGGAGCGCGACCGGGTTGCCGAAATCCTCTCGCACCTTCCGACCGCCGGCAATGTCGTGTTCGAAGCGGATCGGCTGCGCTTCGACGGATCGGTGTTTCCGAGCATGGCCTCGGTCACCTACGTGCGGCCGGAAGATGGCTCGCCACCGTACCGTATTGGTACGATGATCGACATCACCGAGTACAAGCAGGCGCAGGTGCAGGCGCAGCGCGAGATCCGGCGTTGGTCCGACGCCGTGAAGCATGCCGGCGTCGGCATCACCATCGTCGACACGGCCACGGACACGGTCATCTATGCCAATCCCGCCTTCGCCGCGCTGCATCGCATGCCCCCCGATCAGGTCCTGGGCCACACGGTACTGGCCCCGTATGCGCCGGCAGACCGCAAGCGGGTCAGCGAGATTCTCGCGACCGTTCAGACCGCTGGCCTTGTGGTGTTCGAGGCCGACCGGCTGCGCAGTGACGGGTCGGTGTTCCCGGCGATGCTCGCCGTCACCTATGTGCGGCCGGAAGATGGCTCGACGCCGTATCGTATCGGCACGGTGCTGGACATTACTAAGCTCAAGGCGGCGGAAGCGCAGGCGCTGCAGATGCAGCGGCTGGCGTCGCTGGGCGAGGTGGCGGCGGGACTAGCACACGAACTGAATCAGCCGCTGGCCGTGGTGAACATGGCGGCGCAGAACGCGATCACGCTGATCGAAGGTGGCAGCGAGCCCGAGGCCGTGGTGGGCAAGCTGCGTCGCATGATGGAGCAGACTCGGCGTGCCAGCGAGATCATCCGTACTGTCATGACGTTCGGGCGTCGGAACAGTGGGCCGGTCGTGCCGACCCGCATTCTGGAGGCCGTCGACAACACGCTCGCGATGATCCAGAGCCGGTTGCGGGCCGGCGGCGTCGAGGTGCATCGTGCGCTGCCGCCGGACCTGCCGGAGGCAGGGCTGGGGCTGGTGCAGTTGGAACAGGTTCTGATCAACCTGCTGGTCAATGCCGCCGACGCCTATGCCGCAACCGATGTTGCGGAGCGGGTGATCCGGATCGAGGCGCGGCGCGAAGGTACCGAGGTGGTGCTGTCCGTCGCCGATGCTGCCGGCGGCATTCCCGATGCGGTGCGGGAGCGCATTTTCGAGCCGTTCTTCACCACCAAGCCGGTTGGCCAGGGCACGGGCCTCGGCCTGTCGATCAGCTACGACATTGTGACCGGCGCCGGCGGCGGCATGAGCGTGCGCAATCAGAACGGGGGCGCCGTGTTCGAGATCCGCCTACCTGCCGGTCCGCCCCAGGCGACCGCTGACGCGCCGCGACCCGCCGCGCCGCCGTTCGCCGGTGCGTCGCTAAGCCTAGGTCGCAGACCACCAATCCTGGCCGGCGATCCCTTCGAGTCAGCCGGCCAATCGTAGCGAATGCCAACCGTCTGCAAGGATTGCATTGGCTTGCAGGATTCTGAGTTATACTTTATGATGTTAGAGATGAAATCCCATCGAATACTTTCGTGATATGAGACCTTTGGACCCGTCGCTGTCCTCCCGCCTGCGCGTGCAAACCGCGCCCCTACGTGGACGCACCGAAGTCCTGCTCGGGTTGCCCGGCACGATCCGCACGCGCGATGATTATTTGATTCTGCTCCCGCTGGACCGCTTCGGGCGCGATTGCCCTTGGTTTTGCGCCGACGTTGTGACGTGCGCGGAGCGCGTCTTCCGCCTCATCCTCACATGGTTCGCTCCGTTCCGCGCTGTCGGGGGCGGCCGGTCATGAGCGGCCCCCAGGAACCTCAGACCCAGGAACCTCTGCCAGGTTTCGATCCATCGCTCTGCGAGCGCGAGCCGATCCACATCCCCGGTGCGATCCAGCCGCACGGAGCGGTGCTGGCGGTGCTGGCGGACGAGGGGCTGGTGACCCATGCCAGTGCGAACCTTCTGGCGATCCTCGGTCGACCGGCCGAAGCGGTGCTCGGGCGGCCATTGGCGGAGGCGGTCGGCGAGGCGGCGGGCCGCGTGCTTCCTGGGACCGGGCCGCGCGACGGCTCGGCGTTCGGGGAGGTGCTTTCCGTACCTGGCCCGGGTGGCGGTACCCTTCATCTGCATGCCCATCGGACGGGCCGGCACATCTGCGTGGACATTGAGCCAATGCGGCGCGAAGCCGAGCAGGGGCCGCCGATCATCATGGCACAGTCGATCCTGGAGGCCTTCAGGCAGACGGCCAGCATCGCCGAACTTTGCCAGCTCGCAGTGAGCGGACTGAAGGCTCTGACCGGCTACGACCGGGTGATGGCCTATCGCTTCGCCGAGGACGGACATGGGGAAGTGATCGCCGAGGCCCGCAGTGCGGAACTCGCCCCCTATCTCGGGCTGCGCTATCCCGCGACTGACATCCCGCCCCAGGCACGGCGGCTGTACCTGCGCCGAAGCGTCGGCACGGTCGCCGACTCCAGCTACCGGCCGGTGCCGCTATTGGCCGATCGGGCGCTGGACGACGGCACGTCGCTCGACCTGACCCGCAGCGCCTTGCGCAGCGTCTCGCCGATCCACTGCGAATACATGCGGAACATGAAGACTGCGGCGAGCCTGACGATCGGGCTTGCGCACGGGCAGGACCTCTGGGGCATGCTGGTGTGCCATCACGCGACCCCGCGGGTCGCCGGGCCCCAGCTGCGGGCGGTCGCCGGCATGATCGGCCAGGTCGTGTCGCTGCTGCTCGTGCCGCTGGGCCAGGCGGAAGTGTATGCCGAGCGGCTTGAGCGCCACGCAACCTTGCGCGCGCTTGCCGGCCGGCTCGCCGGCCCCGCGCCGCTGCGCGAGGCGTTCGTCGCGGCGGCGACGGAACTGCTTGATTTGGTGAACGCCGCTGGGGTGATGGTGCGCTTGTCGAGCGACCTCTTCCACCTCGGCCGCATCCCGCCGCCGGCTGCGGCTGAGCGCGCCCTCGCGCTGCTGCAGGCCGAGGCCGGCGGTTCATTGCTGTCTGTCAATGATCTTGGCCTGCGCTATCGCGAGCTCGCCGAATGCACCAGTGAGGGCAGCGGCGCGCTGCTGCTGCCGCTGGCGCAGGATACCGACGATGCGATCCTGTGGTTCCGGCCCGAACTGCAGCGGACCGTCATCTGGGGCGGCGACCCGAGCAAGGCTGCCGCCTCAGACCCGGTCACCGCGCGCCTCTCCCCGCGCGCTTCCTTTGCCGCCTGGCAGCAGACCGTGAGCGGGCGTTCCGCACCCTGGGCGGAGCTCGATCTGGCCATTGCCGGCGAATTGCGCAGCGTGGTCGCGGCCGAGGTAGCGCAACGCACGAAGGCGGAGCTTGCACGCCTCCGCCACTATGATTCGCTGACCGGGCTGCCCAACCGCAGCCTGCTGTTGGACCGGCTGGCCGAGGCCGCGCACGACAACGGGGCGGGCGCCGCCCTGCTGTTCCTCGACCTTGACCGTTTCAAGATCGTCAATGATACGATGGGACACGCTGCGGGGGACGCGCTGCTGGTCGAGGTCGCCCGGCGCCTGCTTGCCGCTGCCGGGTCGGACAACCTGGTCGCGCGGCTCGGCGGCGACGAGTTCGTCATGCTGTGCCGCGGACTGAACCGGACCGCCGTCGCCGAGCTCGCAGGACGGGTGCGGCAGGCAATCGAAGCGCCCTATGAGATCGCCAGGCGGCCGTGCCACATCTCGGCGAGCATCGGGATCGCGCTCGCCGATCAGTTGGGGGGGCTCGACCTGATCCAGGCCGCGGACATGGCGATGTATGTGGCGAAGCAGCGCGGCGGCAATCGCGAAATGACGTTCGAGCGGTCGCTTTACGATCGCGCGGCCCGGCAATTTGAGCTTGACCACGATCTTCGCGACGCTCTCGGCGACAACGACCAGCTCGTGCTGGTCTATCAGCCGCAGTTTTGGATTGCCTCCGGGAGCAGGCGTTTGGTCGGTTTCGAGGCGTTGCTGCGTTGGCGGCATCCGCGCCACGGCTCGATGGCGCCCGAACTGTTCCTCCCGCAAGCGGAGAAGTCGGGACTCATCCTGCCGCTCGGCGAGTGGGTGCTGGCGAATGCCCTGCGCGAGGGGCGCGTATTCCAACGGGCGAGTCCGAATACCCCGCTGCAATTGGCGGTGAACGTCTCGCCCGCGCAGCTTGCGCAACCCGGCTTCTGCTCTCGTCTCGCCGATGTGCTACACGCCGAGGGGTTCGCTCCAACGGCCCTTTGCCTGGAAGTGACCGAGGGCACGCTGACCGATGTCGCAGCTTCCTACGTGCTCGCTGAGGTCCGCAAAATGGGAGTACATGTGGCGATCGACGATTTCGGCAAGGGATACTCGTCGCTCTCCTACCTCTGCCGCATTCCGGCGAACGTGGTCAAGCTCGACCGCAGTTTCTTCCAGGATGTCGTCGGGGACAGCCGCGGCGTGGACTTTATCGGTGCGGTGATCGCGCTTGCCCATGCGGCGAAAAAGGCGGTGGTCGTCGAGGGGATCGAAACGCAGGCACAGTTCGATATGGCCGCAGCCGCGGGCGCCGAGATCGTGCAGGGCTTCCTGTTCAGTCAACCGCTGTACGCAAGGGCCGCCGCCGAGCTTGCCGCTCGGCCCTAGCAGGTCGTTGAAAAAGTCACTCGCGTGGTGCGGTGAGGGTGGCGTCGTCGCCGTTGTTGAGGGACAGGTCGATTTCGAGGCTGCCTTTGTCTTGCAATTCGGCAGACGCTTTGCCCGTGATTTCATCGCCTTCGTCAAAGCCTTCCCAACGGAAGAACACCATGGTGCAGGCGTATCGATCTCGCCGCTCGCTTGCAGGGCGCCGAAGGCGAACTCTGCCCTGCCATCGCCGCCGATGGTCAGATGCACCGACCCGGACAGGTCAAGATAGGCGCGATCCCAGGTGTCGGCCGCGACGATCTGCCAACGGCCGACGATCTCGCATGTGGTTGGCCCGCTCATGCGCCAGCCCCGGTCGGCGCCGAGCGTGATCGCGCGCGGCCGATCGGCGTAAGGCTCGATTAGTTCCAGCGCCGCCAGCCGTTCGGCATGGCCCGAGACGCGCGTCAGCCGCGTGTCGACAATCAGCCCTGATCTGTTCTCCATCAGCCCATGGCCCGATGAAGCACAGCTTCGCTTCCTGTGATTCGGCGTGGAAAAAGGACCCCATTGGAGGGGTGATCGGCGTCCAAAAGGGCCCCCTCTAGTGACGGGGTTCACGATGGCTCTCGGGACGAACGGGGGCCTGGAACGGGATGCTGGTGGTGGAGACGGTCGCGAAGATCCGGCGTGCGTATTTTGTGCAGGGCAAGGCGATCTGCCGCGAGCTGGGCATGTCGCGGAAGGTGGTGCGGAAGGTTCTGCGGTCGGAGGCGACGGAGTTTCGCTACGAGCGTGAGGAGCAGCCTCTGCCTCGGCTGGGACGATGGCTGGACGACCTCGAGCAGCTGCTGGCGGCGAACGAGGCGAAGCCGAGCCGTGAGCGGCTTACGCTGATCCGGATTTTCGAGACCCTGCGTGGCCGGGGCTATGAGGGCGGCTACGACGCGGTCCGGCGTTACGCCCGTGGCTGGCAGCGCGATCGGGCATCGACGTCAGCAGCGGCCTTTGTTCCGCTGAGCTTTGCGCCGGGCGAGGCCTACCAGTTCGACTGGAGCCACGAGATCGTGCTGCTCGGCGGCACGACTGTGACGGTGAAGGTGGCGCATGTTCGGCTGTGCCACAGCCGGATGCTGTTCGTGCGGGCGTATCCGCGCGAGACGCAGGAGATGGTGTTCGACGCCGACGACCGGGCGTTCGCCTTCTTCAAGGGCGCCTGCACGCGCGGCATCTACGACAACATGAAGACGGCGGTGGAGGCGATCTTCGTCGGTCGCGAGCGCGCCTACAATCGTCGCTTCCGGCAGATGTGCAGCCACTATCTCGTTGAGCCGGTCGCCTGCACGCCGGGGTCGGGCTGGGAGAAGGGCCAAGTAGAGAACCAGGTCGGTCTGGTGCGCGAGCGGTTTTTCGCGCCGCGGGTACGGGCGAAGAGCTACGAGGAGCTGAACGCCTGGCTGCTCGACCAGTGCATCGCCTACGCTCGTGCGCATCGTCACCCCGAAGTGCGCGAGCGGACGATCTGGGAGATGTTCGAGGCGGAGCGGGCAAGTCTGGTTCGCTATGCCGGCCGCTTCGACGGGTTCCACGCCGTGCCTGCTTCGGTGTCGAAGACCTGCCGCGTCCGCTTCGACAACAATCGCTATTCGGTGTCGGCGCATGCGGTCGGGCGCCCGGTGGAGATCCGCGCGTATGCCGACCGGATCGAGTTGCGGCAGAACGGGCGCGTGGTCGGCGAGCATGGCCGCTGCTTCGGTCGCGACCAGACGGTGTTCAACCCCTGACACGACGTGCCGATGCTGGTCCGCAAGCCCGGCGCGCTGCGCAACGGCGCGCCGTTCAAGGACTGGGTGTTGCCGGGAGCACTGCAGCGGATCCGCCGCAAACTTGCCGGCTCAGCCGACGGCGATCGGCAGATGGTCAAGATCCTGACCGCGGTGCTCAGCGACGGGCTGCCGGCGGTCGAGGCGGCCTGCCAGGAGGCGCTGCGCGACGGCGTCCACTCGGCGGACATCATCATCAACATCCTGGCGCGTCAGCGCGAGCCCGCGCCTCCGATCACGATCGTGACGCCGGACGCGCTGCGGCTGCACCACGCGCCTGTGGCCGACTGCACCCGTTACGACAGCCTCAGGAGGGCCTCCGATGGAACGATCCGAGATCCTGACTGCCATGGGCGAGTTGAAGCTCTACGGCATGAAGGCAGCTTATGACGAGATCATCGCTAGCGCGGTGAAGCGCCAGCACGAGCCCGCCCGCGTGGTCGGGGACCTGCTGACCGCCGAGATCAACGAGAAGCAGGCGCGGTCGATCCGATACCAGATCACCATCGCCAAGCTGCCGCTGGCCAAGGATGTCGCGGACTTCCAATTCGGCGACACGCCGACCAACGAGACGCTGGTCCACGACCTCGCAAGCGGGGACTTCCTCGACCACCAGCGCAATGTTGTCAATGCCGGTTGAATATTCCCCAAAAGCGCCGCTTGAAAATTCCCCACTTTGTTTTGGATCAGTCACGGCCATAGCCGCGGGGTGGGACGATCGCGGCGAGGTCGTCGAGATCGAGGTCG
>Ga0116229_10005808_pt1 | contig 20020 bp, 23 predicted proteins | sample S1TSphgellanicum_3_FD_87313 | JGI IMG/M metagenome (GOLD analysis project Ga0116229, IMG submission 87313) | Host-associated microbial communities from peat moss isolated from Minnesota, USA - S1T2_Fc - Sphagnum magellanicum MG | ecosystem: Host-associated > Plants > Peat moss > Unclassified... | reverse complement strand
GGGGGGACGTGTCCCCCCGTTTAAGGGTTTGACATGGGAGGCCGGTTTCGGTAGTATTCGAGGGTTGTTCCGGCCCCTCGGGGTCGATTTTCGCTCGTCTCCCCTCCCACGAAAGCCCGGTTCATGCGCACCTACCAACAGAAGACGGCAGAGACCCAGCACGACTGGTACGTGGTCGACGCCACGGGCCAGCGGCTCGGCACGCTCGCCGTGCGCATCGCCAAGGCGCTTTCGGGCAAGCACAAGCCCACGTGGACGCCCCACATCGACGACGGCGACCACGTCGTCGTGCTCAACGCCGACAAGATCGAACTGAGCGGCAACAAGTGGACGCAAAAAGTCTACCATCGCCACAGCGGATTTCCGGGCGGCCTGCGGACTGAAACGGCGCTCGACGTCAAGCGCAAGTATCCGGAGCGGCTGATCGAGCGCGCGGTGCGGGGCATGCTCCCGACCAATCGCATGCGCGACGTCCAGTTGCGCCGCCTCAAAGTGTACGCGGGCACGGATCATCCGCACGCTCCGCAACAGCCGAAGGAGCTCGTCTAGGTGGAATCGATCGAACAGTTCGGCGGCACGGGCCGCCGCAAGCGCGCCGTCGCGCGGGTCAAGATGACCGTCGGCCAGGGCGTGATCACGATCAACTCCAAGCCCGTCGACGAGTATTTCCCCCGCCAGAGCCTCCTGCAGATCGTCCGCCAGCCGCTGGAAGTCACCCAGACGGGTTCGCGTTTCGACGTCAGCGTCAAGACCGAGGGCGGCGGCGTCGCCGGCCAAGCGGGCGCCGTGCGCCACGGCATCGCGCGCGCGTTGCTCGAAATCGACGAATCGTTCCGCGAGTCGCTGCGCAAGAACGGCCTGCTGACCCGCGATCCGCGCGAAAAAGAATCGAAGAAGTACGGCCGCAAGCGCGCCCGCAAACGCTTCCAGTTCTCTAAGCGCTAGATTCGCTCGAAACCGCAAGCGCGAGATCCCGGCCGGGACCGCGCTTCGGTTCGTTACTCGCGGAAGATCGCGTATGCGGTCACGAGTTCGCTGCGGCCTTTGATGCGCGCGGCCAGGCGCCGTAGCGGTCGCGAGATCGGGCCGGCCGCCGCGATCGTCTCCTCGTCACAGTAGATCGCGCCGGCCGGCGCGGCGCTTTGCAGCCCGCTCGCGAGGTTGACCGCGTCGCCGATCACCGTGTAATCCATGCGCTGGGCGCTACCGAAATGGCCGGCCACGACGACCCCCGTCGCGAGCCCGACGGAAATCTGCAGCGGGTAGTTTAAGCGCGGTCCGAGTTCGGCGACGACGTCGTGAAGCTCGATGGCGGCGGCCACGGCCCGCGCCGCATCGTTCTCACGCACGCGCGGCGGACCAAACACGGCCATGACGCCGTCGCCGTAAAACTTGTCGAGCAGCCCCTCGTGTTCAAAAACGATGCGCACTGCTTCCTCGAAATATCCGTTGAGGATCTCGACGACGCGTTCGGGCAGCAACGTCGCGGCCATCGACGTGAAGCCGCGCACGTCGGCGAAGAACATCGTCGCGCGGCTACGTTCGCCGCCGAGCCGGATCGACTCGGGATCGTGAACCAACGAGTCGACCACGTGCGGCGCCAGATATCGTGAGAACGACTCTTGAATTCGGACGGCTTTCTGAACTTCGGCGGCGTGCGCTTCCTCGAGCTTGCGCTGCTGCGTTACGTCGGTGACGACGATCGCGACGCCGGTGCCGTCGAGGCCGGTCAGCGGCGAGAGGCGGATCTCCAAGACCAGCGGCTTGCCGTCGGCCCGCTCCGCTTCGACTTCAGCGCGCAACGACACCGCGCCGCTGCTGAAGAACGTGTCGAGCAATTCCGGGAACTCGGGAATCGAGTCGCCGATCGCCAAGGCGTTCTTACCGTTCATGTTCTCGCTCTTGATGCCGAACGTCGTTTCGGCCGCGCGGTTGAACGTCGTGATCTCCCGCTTGGCCGAGAGCGTGATGACGCCGTTCGCGATCGCTTCCAGAATGCGCGTTTGAAAGGCCTGCAGCGCCGAGATGCGCGCCACGCGTTCGCGTTCCTGTTCGAACATGCGCGCGTTCTCGATCGCCAGTGCCGCTTGATGCGTGAACGACGCCAACGTTTCGCGGTCGCCCCCGGCGAACAGACCGGGCGCGGTGCGCGAGTCCAGGTAGATCGCGCCGATCGCCGCTCCACGTACGCGCAGCGGAACGCAGGCGATCGAACGGACGTGCAATGGTACGATCGGGCCCGAGAGCGAGCGTGGCCCGTCGGCCGGCGGATCGGTTGTGAAAACCGGCTCGCCGCCCTCGAGCGCGCGCAAGGCGATGGCGCGCGCGCCGGCTTCGCTCTCGCCCTCGAGCGCCGTGCGCTCGATGCCGTGCACGGCGGCCACCCGCCCGTCGCGTAACATGATGAAGCCGCGTTCGGCGTCCATCACCTCGATCGCGACGCGCAACGAATTGCGGACGACCGCTTCGACGTCGAGGGACGCGTTGACCAATTTCGACGCTTGCGCGAAGCGCTGCGCCTTGCCCACGCGCGCCGGGTCGACGCGGCGCGCCAATTCCCCGAGCGCCGCTTTCGCCGCCTCGCTCCCCGCGACTTCCGGCAGCGAGCGAAGCAACGCGAGCGCGTCGTTGACGATGCGTTGCTCGTCGCCGTCGCTGCGACCACGGGTTATCATAGGTAGTAGCAGCGCCGGTGGGGCTGGCGGAGCGGTAACGCGACGCGCACCGGCAGCGCGTCGGCCAACGCAGGCGGCGCTCGGAGCGCGAGCGCGAAAGAGATGAGGCGAGCGACAAAATGCATCGTGTGTCACTATTCTCTTCGGTTGCCGACAGCGCGGACGTTAACCGTTCGAAAGGTCGCTTCGCGCGAATCGGCAATCGCCCGTGCCGCGTGCGTTCATACGCCGAGCGTACGCTCCGAACATGGAACTGATTCCCCCCGCGCTCCTGAACGCGGCCTCGGCCGCGCGTGACCGGCTCGCTGCGCTCGCGCGCGAAAGCGCCCGCGCCAATACCTCGGGCGGCCCCGGCGCACCGCTGCTCGCGGCCGGCGTCGCGCGTGAGGCGATCTTCGCCGACGCGCTCGCCGCCGCGCTGCACGCGCGCCTCGAAGAGCTCAAGAGCGTCGCGAAATGACGGGCAACGTCGCGGCAACGGTTCGTCAACGCGCGCCCGCTACGCTATCGCCTATGAACGAGTTCGATATCTTGCAATCCGCCGCGGCGGGGATGGACGCGCAGCGGGCCGCGCTCGACGTCGCCGCGCGCAACGTGGCCGCGGCCGAAGCCACTCCCGGTGCGGGAGTCTTCGAGCGGATGGTGCCGCGCTTCGCGCTCGATAACGCCGATCTCGCCGGCGACGCCGCGGGCGACGACGATTCCGAACCCGGCGCAGACCCCGACGACGCGGCCGGCCTGCCCGTGCGTTTCCTCGGCGCCGTGCCCGAACGCGGCGTCGACGTCGACGCGGTGACCGAAATGGTTGCCGTTCTCGACGCGCAGCGGGCCTACGAAAGCGATGCGTCGGTGTTCGACGCCGGAAAGCGCTTGGCGGAACGCACGATCGACATCGGACGCTTACAATGACCGTCGTCCCCTTAAGCGCAGCCGGCGATGACGCGCCGCTCCCACAGTCCGGAACGCCCGGCGGCGGCTTCGCCGGCGCGCTGCAACGGGCGCTGGACGGCGCCGAAGGCGCGCTGTCGCGGGCCGACGCGGCGGAGCGAGCGTTCGCGAGCGGGCATGGCGGCTTGGCGGAACTAGTCGTCGAGCGCGCGCGCGCCGACATCGCGCTGGCGCTCGCGAGTGCGACCGCATCGCGGGTCACGCAGGGGCTTACAACGCTCTTGGGCATGCAGATCTAAGATGGCGTCGAACGCTCCTTCGCCTTGGGCGCTCGTCGCGCGCTGGAACGCTTTACCTGTAAAGCAACGGCTCGCCGCGGCGCTATTGACGGCGGGACTGCTCGCGGGGTTGGCGTTCGCGGCATTCTCGCAACGCGATACGCGTGTCGCGCTCTTCGCGACGCCGCTCGGTGCGGACCAGGTCGAAGAAGTCGTCGAACGGCTGGCGGCCTGGAACGTGCCGTTCGTCGCGTTGCCCGACAACGTGCGCGTCGACGCCGCGCGCCGAAATGAAATACTGCTAAAGCTTTCGCTCGCCGGCATCCCGCACGCCCACCTGGGCTCGTCGGTCGAGGCGCTCGCCAAGGCCGGACCGCTGACGCCGCAGTCCGTGCTCGACGCGCAGCAACGCGAAGGTTTGGCCGGCGATCTCGCGAGCGGCTTACGCGGCGTCGCGGGCGTTGACGACGCGCAGGTGATCGTGGCGCCCGCGCGCGAGACGGGCTTCGCGGACGAAGCGCCCGACGCCACCACCGCTTCCGTGCGCTTGACCTTGCGGCCCGGCGCGAACCTCTCGCGCGAAACGCTCGAAGGCGTGCGCGAGTTCGTGGCGGCGGGCGTGCCCGGCCTCGATGCCAAGCACGTCGCCCTACTCGACGACCGGGGCGCCGCGCTGGACGACGCGACGGCCTCGGGTTCGGAGCAGGCCGAGCAGTTGCAAGCCTCGCTGCAGTCGGTGCTCGATGTCGCGCTCGGCGCCGGCAACTCGATCGTGCGCGTGCACGTCGCCTACGATCCGCGCACGCGCGAGGTCCGCGACGTCGTGCGCAAGCCGCTCGGCGGCCACCCGATCGGCGCCGTGACCAACGACGAGCGCTTCAAGAGTCCGAGCAAGGCGTACGCGAAGTCGACCGCTTCGCTCGACCGCGGCAGCGAGGTCCGCGACGAGCGCGTCGAGACGCCGCCCGGCGCCGACGAGCGGGTCTCCGTGGCCGTGGCCGTCGATGCGGCGCGGCATGCGGATCTGGCCAAGGTCCGCTCGCTCGCGATCGGAACCCTGGGCCTGGGACCGAACCTCGATTCGCTCCACGTTGAAGAAGTCGCATTCCCGCGCGAGCCCGCGTCGACCGCCAACGTGACGGTGGCGGCGCTGGCCGGCGCCTTCGAAGCGCTCGCGGGGCCGGCGATCTTCGCCTTGGCCGCCTTGGCGTCGCTGCGCGTGGGCGTCAAACCGCTCGGCACCGTCGCTGCGGCGCTGGTGCAGCGCTTGACCGCGGCGCGCCGCGCGCAGGCCGTCGCCAACTTTCCGCCCGCGCACGTGCGCGGCGCGCTCGCCGACGAACCGCCGCATACGGTCGCCGCCATCATCAGCGCGCTCCCGGCCGCCACCGCGACGGCCGTGCTCGAGATGTATCCGCCCGAGGAACGCGCCGCGATCGTCCGCCGCATGTCGCGGGCGGCCGCGCCGGCGGTCCCCGACTACGAAACGGTGCTGCGCCGTGGATGACGAGCGCTTCGTTCCCTTCGCGGTGCTGCTGCGGCCGGGCGGCGCCACGCTTCCGGCAGGCTCCGCGCGGCCGGTCGCACCGGCCACGGCGGCGGTCGCGCCGGCCACGCCGCCGCCGGCCGAGAGTACGCCGGAGCGCCCCCTCGATGCGTTGGCCGGCGATCTCGCGCTGGTGCGGGCAGCTGCGCACGAAGCGTTCGAGCGAGCGAGCGCGCGGCTCTTGCGCGGGCTGGCCGACGAGGTCTTGGGACGCGAACTGGCGCTCGCGCCCTGCGACACCGCCGCGCTGGTCCGGCGCTTCCTGGCCGAACTGAGCGCCTACGAACCACTTGCGCTCGCGATTTCGGCGGCCGACGCCGGCCGCGTGCGGATCCCGCTGCCCGTTCGCATCGAGCCGAACTTGCGCGCCGGCGACGCGATCGTCGAAGTACGGGACGGTACGTTCGAATCGCAGTTGGCCCTGCGCCTCGAGTCGGTCGTCGCCGCGGCGTGGCGGGAGGCCGCGTGATCGCCCGCGCGAGCGGTTGCGTCCTGCGCGCGACCGGCGAGATGCTGCTCGTCGCCCTGCCGGGAGCGCGCGTCGGTGACGGCGTGCGGGTCCTATCCCGCGGCGCGCCCCTGGGCGGCGAAGTGGTGGCGGTCCGGCGCGGTCGCGCCACGGTGGCTCCGTTCGGCGCGCTGGCGGGCATCGGCGTGGGCGACCGGGTCGAGTCCGCTCCCGGAACCGGGACGCTCCTCGGTTGCGCCGCGCTGGGCCGCGCCCTGGACGCGGCGGGCGCGCCGCTCGACGGTGGGGCGCCGCTCTTCGGCGGACACGCGCTCGGGCTCGGAGCCGGGGGCGCGACGGCCCTGGCGGCGCCGCTGCCTCACGAACGCGTCGCGGTGCGCGAGCCCTTCTGCACCGGCGTGCGCGCGCTCGACGGCTTGCTGACGGTGGGGCGCGGCGCGCGCATCGGGTTCTTCGGCGCGCCCGGCGCGGGGAAAACGACGTTGCTGGAAGCGATCGTGCGCGGCGCGCGGGCGGACGCCGTGGTGCTGGGCCTCGTCGGCGAGCGGGGACGCGAGGCGCAGCGCTGGTTGACGGGCCTCAACCGGCGGACCACCGCGATCTGCGCCACCAGCGATCGCAGCGCCGCCGAACGCGTGCGCGCCGCGGGCCTGGCGCTCGGTGTGGCGCAGACGCTCCGCGCCCGCGGCCTGCACGTGTTGTTGGTGCTCGACAGCTTGGCGCGCTACGCCAATGCGTTACGCGAACTGCGCACGTCGCTCGGCGAACCGGTGGGGCGCGGCGGGTATCCGGCGGCGGTCTGGGCCCAGATGGCCCGCTATCTCGAAGGGGCCGGCAATGCGTCGCGCGGCTCGATCACGCTGCTCGCCACGGTGCTCTCCGACGGAAGCGACGAGCGCGAACCGCTGGCCGATGCCGCCCGTTCGTTGCTCGACGGTCACGTCGTGCTTTCGAGTGAGCTGGCGCGCGCGGGCCGCTTTCCGGCGATCGACGTGCTCGCGAGCGCCAGCCGCACGATGCGCGACGTCGTCGCGCCCGATCACGAACGCGACGCGGCCGAGGTGCGCGCCGCGCTCGCGCGGTTGGCCGGCACGAGCGACGCCCGCGCGCTCGGTTTCGCGGAGCGCGGCGATCCGGCGCTGGCCGCGGCCATCGCGGCGGAGCCGGCGCTCGCGGCTTTCGTGCATCACGGCGACTTCAGCGCGTTCGAGCACACGCGGGCGGCGCTGCGCGAGCTCGCCCGCGCGCTGCGGTGCGCGGCGTGAGCGTCGATGCCGACGTCGCGGCCGTCCTGCGCCGCATCGCCGACATCGCGGGCGAGGCGCCGGCGCCGCATCCGGCAGCCCGTGCGGAGCGCGCGTTCGCCCACGGCGTGGCGCGCGCGAGCGGTGCCCTGGTGCGCGAAGCGGCGCGCGCCGCGGGCGTCGATCCGTCGCTGGTCGCCGCCGTCGCTCAAACGGAGTCGGCCGGCGAGCCGGGCGCGCTCTCGCGCAGCGGCGCCGCCGGGATCATGCAACTGATGCCGGCGACCGCGCAGGCGCTCGGCGTCACGGACCCGTACGACGCTACGCAGAATGTTCGAGGTGGTGCGCTTTATCTTCGCGAGCTCCTCGATCGCTTCGGGGGCGACGTGCGCTTGGCTGTTGCAGCCTACAATGCCGGTCCGGGTGCGGTCGCGCGCTTCGGCGGCATCCCGCCGTTCGCCGAGACGCGCGCCTACGTCGCGCGCGTCCTGGACGCGTATCGCCGTCTGCGGGCTCCTTAGCGCGCTGTTGGTCGTCGCCCAAGGGACCCGCGGCGACGCGCGGCAGCCGCCGCTGCCGGACTTGCGCGACTTGCTGGGCCGCTACGCGCGCGCCGTCGACGATGCCGGCTCGCCCGAGATCGAGCGGTTCGAGAGCACGGGCACGCTCACGGGCGGCGGGCTCGCCGGCACGTTCCACACCTGGATCGACGGCGACCACGAACGGACGGACCAGAACCTCGGACCGCGCGGCGAGAAGACGCTGCGGATCGGCGAGCGTCTGTGGTTCGCGGATTCCGACGGCGACGTTCGCGAGTTCACGGGCATTCTCGCGCGCCGCGCCCGGACGCAGCGCTTCATCGATTCGGGCGACTTCGCGCAAGCGCCGGACCGCTGTGTCTTGCGCGGCCGCGAAACGATCGCCGGCCGGCAGACCTTCGCGGTCGACGTGACGGCGCAAGACGGTGAAACGGAAACGCTCTATCTCGACGCGCAGACGAGCTTGCCGGTGCGGATCGCCTACGACGACGACGACGGCCGCACGACGATCGATCTCTCGGATTGGCGCTCGGTCGGCGGACATCGCTTTCCGTTCAAGACCGTCGCGTCCGACGGCGATCACGCCTTCGACACGACCGAAACGACGGCGACCATCGATCTGGCGCCGACGATCGACCCGGCGGTGTTCGCGCCGTTCGTCGCGCGGCGAATCGAGTTGACCGCGCCGGACACCGTGGCGGTCCAGTACCACGACGGTCATCTCTTCGCCCCGGTTCGCATCGGGAATCACACCTATACGTTTCTGCTCGACACCGGCGCGCAAAATATCCTGATCGACAAGCGCGTGGCCGCGGATTTGGGCTTGAACGCGGTCGGCTCGCTCGAAGCCAGCGGCGCCACGCGGACCGGCGGCCTGCAGCTGGCCAAGGTCGACGAGCTGGACATCGGCCGCGGACGGTTGCGCGACGTCGTGGCCACGACGATCGATCTGGGCGCCTCGACCGACGGCGCGTTCCGTATCGACGGCATCCTCGGCTATCCGTTCTTCGCCGCGTCGACGGTGCGGCTCGACCCGGCCGCGCGCACGATGACCCTCGCCGTGCCGGGTTCGCTCACGCCGCAAGGCGAGAAGATTCCGTTGCAAGTGGACCGCGCGTTTCCCGAAGCGGAACTGCGCGTGAACGCGACGACCGATGCCGAATTCATCATCGATACCGGAAATGCGGGCGAGCTCTTGCTCTACAAGCCGTTCGTCGACAAACATCCCGGCATCGTGCCGTTCACGACCAACAGCCGCAAGAGCTTCGGCATCGGCGGCGAGACCGCATCGTATCGCTCCGCCCTCGAGCGCCTGGACTTAGGGACGATTCCGATCTATCACGCCGATACCGACGTCATGCTCGCGACCAGCGGCGCGTTCGCCGACCGCTTCGACGCGGGCAACGTCGGCCTCGGGCTCCTGCGCAACTTTCAGATCACCTTCGACCTGGCCAACGACGCGATGTACGTCGTGCGCGGCGCCGAATTCGACGACGGACACATGCGCATCTAACCGCGGCCTTCGGTTTGCGCAACGAAGCGCAACAAATCGAACATCGCGCGGCCGCGCGCGTTCGGTACGCTAGCGCCACCCCACCGGGAACTTGCCGCCGCTATCCGAGGGAGTGCCGTGAATCGAACCGACGAAAGCCGGACGATCGCCGTCGTCCGCACGCGTTTGCCGTACACCGACCGCCGCTCGCTATCCCAAGCCTGGTTTTCAGCGCTGCACTTGACCGAGAAAGCGTCCGCGCCGCAACCGCCCGGCGCCCGGCGCGCGCCCGCGGCCGCGCTCGTTCGTGACAGCGGGCGCGGCCTGCCCGGCGCCAATCGCGCTACTGCCGGGTCAGGCGGCTCAACGGCCTTCGAACCGCACGTCCGCGGCGCGGCAAGGGCGTTGCCGCGCGGCGCCGGCGAGTGGGAGCGCGCGCGGGAAATCCGCGCGCGAGCCTCGGGCGACGCGCCGCCGGTGCCGGCGCGCCGGCACGCGCCGCTGCGAACCTCGCTAACGGTCGGCGTGGCCGGCGAACGCGTCGCGCTGTTGCTGCGCCGCGATGGCGCGACCTTGCACGTGATCGCGGTCTGCCGGCCCGCGGTCGAGAGCGCGGTCCGCCACGCGCTGGCGCTCGCGGCCGCGCAGATGCGCGAGCACGGCGATTCGCTGCGCGCGTCCGTGCGCGCCCTCGAGGGAGCGCAGCCGTGATCGATTTCGGGCCACAGGCGGGGCTCGCCGGCATTGAAGCGCGCCGGCGCGACGTCGCGCACGCCGATCAGGCGGGGTTCACGCCGGAATTCAGCGATGTCACCGGCCCGACGCGGGTCGTCGCTTGGCGCGATCCGCTCGCCGTGGTCGCGCCGGAGGGGACGTACTTTGTGACCGGCGACGGCAGCGGCGCGATCGCCTACGGACGCGACGGCGGCTTCGCCGTCAAGGACGGCTGGTTGTGCACGGCGGGCGGCGCGCGCGTGTTCGGATTTCCCGACGGCGCACGCGCCTTGGCGCCGCTGCGGATCGATCCGCACGATGCGGCGCTCGGCGGCGTGGGCCGCCCGCGCATCGATCCCGACGGCGCGTTCGTCTACGACCGGGTCGCGATCGATCCGCGCAGCGGCGAACGGCGCACGGAGCGCGTGACGGCGGGGCGCGTCGCGCTCGCGCGGTTTCCGGCCGGAACGCAGCCGGTTCGACTCGACGCGACCCGCGTCAAGGCGCCCGCCGGGGTCGCGCCGCGCGTCGGCGCCCCCGGCACGAGCGGCTTTCCGGTGCTGCTGACGCAGGCGCGCGACCTGGGCCGGCTCGATCTGTTCGCCGGCCTCGAGCGCCTCGACGACGCCTACCTCGCGTACGGCGCCATGCGCGGCGCGTTCCGCGGCCGCATGGGGGCCGAGAAGGCCGTCATGGATCTGGTCAAATGATTCAGTTATTAACATTTGGTCCGGCCGACGGCCGGAGCGGCCGGCGCTGGCGCGCGCCGGTCTTCGTGCCCCGCTCGACGTTGCCGCTGTCGGCCGCCTGCGTGGTGGCCAACGGCGTGCGGGAACATTTGGCGCGCGCGCTCGCGAGCGAGCTCGACGTCGCGCTGTGCGAGCCCGCCGTCCCCGGACCCGCGGAGCGCGCGGTGCTGCTGCAGGGCGCGACGATCTTGCGAGTGCGGGGACGCCTGTGCGACGGCTTCGTGTGCGTGCGGCCGGGCGACGCGCGGCGGCTCGTGGCGCTGGCATTCGGGGAGAACGAGCGGCGCGAAGGCACGCCGCTCTCGGCGATCGAGCGCGCGACGCTGGAGCGCGTGATGCTCGGTATCGTGCCGCTTTGCAACTCGCTTTGCGGCACGCTGGGCGCCGTGACGCGCGAGACGCCGGAGCGTGCCGCAACCGAACTCGTGACGTACCTCGAAGTGCGCGCGACGGCGCGCGAGCCGTTCGCTATCGGCTTCGGGCTCTCGCGCGATCCCGCCGAGGACGTCGCCGACTGCATCGAACTCGAAGCGTTGGGCGACGTCGAACTGACCGGCCGAGTGCGCGTGGGAACCGGCCGCATCGCGGCCGAGGCCTTCGCGCGGCTCGCGCCCGCCGCCACCGTGATCCTCGATGCGCCGCTCGACGACGGCGGGGCGCTCTTCTTCGGCGACGTGGCGTTCGCGCGCGGCGCGTGTGGCGTTGCGGGCGGGCGCGGCGCGCTGCGCATCGGCGGCAGCGCGGCCGCGAGCGCGCCGTGAGCGACGAGTCGCAAAATCTCGATCTGCTGATGAACGTGTCGCTCGGGGTCAGCGCCGAGCTCGGGCGCTGCACGATGCGCGTCAGCGACGTGCTCAAACTCGGCAAGGGTTCGATCGTGGAACTCGATCGCGCGGCGGGCGCGCCGATCGACGTGCTGGTCAACGACCGGCTGGTCGCGCGCGGCGAGGTCGTCGCGGTCGAAGACCGCTACGGCGTGCGCTTGACCGAGGTCCTCGCGCGCCGGCATCGCCGCGCGTGACCGGCATGCTCGCGCTCGTTCCGGCCGGGTTGCCGCTGGAGATCTTGGCGGCCCTCACGTTACTTGGCGTCGCGCCGTTCGCGGTCGTCATGACGACGTCGTTCGTGCGCATCGTCGTCGTGCTCTCGCTCGTGCGCTCGGCGATCGGCGCGTCGTCGCTGCCGCCCAACGCCGTGCTCACGGGGCTGGCCTTGGTGCTGACCTTCGCGATCATGACGCCGACCTTCGAGCGCATCTCGCACGATGCGCTCGAACCTTACGCCGCCGGCCGCATCGCGCAGCGCGCGATGCTCGAGCGCGGCTTCGAGCCGTTGCGCGCGTTCATGCTGCGGCAAACGCATGCGAAGGATCTCGCGCTCTTCGCACGGCTGGCCCACGAACCCGCAACGATCCCGGCCCAAGCCCCGCCCGCGGTCCTCGTTCCCGCCTTCGTGGTAGGCGAGCTGCGCAGCGCCTTCGCGATCGGCTTCGCGCTCTATCTGCCCTTCGTCGCGATCGACCTCGCGGTGGCCTCGATCCTGATGGGCCTGGGGATGTTCATGCTCAGCCCGCCCATCGTGTCGCTGCCGTGCAAACTGCTGCTGTTCGTGATGGTCGACGGTTGGGCGCTCGTCTGCGGCGGCATCGTCCAGAGCTTCCGCTGACAAGTCAATGACGCGGAGCGCGTGGGAAGGGTGTTGGCGCTCGGTCCACACGCCGCCTACAAGGAGGCCGAGCAGCGGAACTGAGCCCACGCTGGCACGCTTAGTTGTTTTCATTCGATTGTTGCGCCGGCGGCCGGATATCCCAATTGGCCCGCCCACGATCGAGCGGCCGCCGCTGGCCGAGGCCAAAATTATCGACCCCGCCGAACCCCCGAGCAACTGGGAGGCTTCCGACAATAATCGTGGGGGGCAGGGATTGCCCGAGCGCCAATGTAGGGGCGACGATGAAGATTCACGAGTTGTTGCAGCGGCGGCGGCCCTGCATCTCGTTTGAGTTCTTTCCGCCCAAGACGGACGAGGGCGTCGAGAATCTGCTGCGGACGGTGCGATCGCTGCGCATCCTCAACCCCGGCTTCGTTTCGGTGACGTACGGTGCGGGTGGGTCGAGCCGCGCGCGGACGCTCGAGGTCGTCAAGCGCATCAAGGGCGAGCTGGAGATCGAGCCGATGGCCCACGTCACCTGCGTCGGTCACACGCGTGAGGAGCTCGCCGCGCTGTTCTCGGAGCTCGCGGAGTCGGGCATCGAGAACATCATGGCCTTGCGGGGCGATCCGCCAAAAGGCCAGGATCGCTTCACCGTGACCGAAGGCGGGTTTCGCTACGCCGCCGACCTGATCGACATGCTGGCCGCCGAGTTCGATTTCGGTATCGGCGCGGCCGGCTATCCCGAGAAACATCAGGAAGCTGCGACCTTCGAGAGCGACATCGCCAACGCCGCGCGCAAGGTGCAGGCCGGCGCGAAGTTTCTGGTCACGCAGTTTTTCTTCGATAACGACGCATACTTCGCGTACGTCGAGCGCTTGCGCGCCGCCGGCGTGGACGTCCCGGTGCTGCCGGGGATCATGCCGATCACCAACTACGACGCCATCGCGGGCATGACCAAAATGAGCGGCGCGCGCATACCGCAGCGTCTCCTGGCCGAACTCGAAGCGCGCAGCGACGAGCCCGAGGCCGTCGCCAACCTCGGCATCGCATACACGGCTTTGCAGTGCCAAGACCTGCTGGCCCGTGGCGCGCCGGGCTTGCATTTCTACACGCTCAATAAATCGCCGGCGACGCGCGCGGTCGTCTCGGCGCTGATCGCGACGCGGACCTACCGCGAACTCGTCACGCGTTAGCGAATTTCGCCGAGCCCACTCCATTATTCGCTAACGAACCGGTAAAGCGCCGGCAACGTCGGCGCGTTAGGCTCGTGGGATGGAAACCCTCGGCGAGGTCATCCGCGAAGCCCTGATCCTGTCCGCCGTGCTGTGCCTGCCGGTGCTTGCGGTGGCGACGGCCATCGGTACGGCCGTCGCCGTGCTGCAGGCGGCGACCCAGATCCAGGAACAGACGCTCAGCCTTTTGCCGAAATTGCTGGCAGTCGGTTTGATGGTCGCGCTCTTCGGCAGCTTCGCGCTCGGGCGCTGCGGCTCGCTGCTGCAACGCACGATCCGGCTCTTGCCGCAGATCGTGCGCACGGCATGAGGGCGCCGTGAGCGACGGCGAACTGCTGGTGTTCGCGCGCTGTGCCGGATTCGTCTTCCGGGCGCCGGGTTTCTCGCATCCGTCGGTTCCGCCGCCGCTGCGCGCGGGGTTCGCCTACGCGCTGTCGCTGGCATTCGCGCGCGCCTACGCACCGCGCGGCGCTGGATTTGGCGCCGGCTTCGCGCTCGCCGTTGCCGCCGAGGCGCTCCTGGGGGCCGCGATCGGCACCGCCGCGTCGCTGCTCTACGACGGCGCGTACGCGGGCGGCCGCGCGCTCGACGATTACGTGGGAATTCGCGCCAGCGTGCCGAGCGCCGACGTCGCGGCGGCCGCGGGCTTCGGGCGCCTCTGGTCGCTCGCGTTCGCCGCCGCCTTCTTCACGCTCGGCGGCTACCGGCCCGCCCTCGAAGGCTTCGGCGATGCGTTCCGCATGGTGCCGCCCGGCGCGCTCGTGCGGGCGCCGAATCTGGAGTTGTTCGCGATCGCCTTGCCGGGCACGCTCGTGCGCGCCGCGATCTTCACGGCGGGGCCCGCGATGGCGCTCGTACTGGTCGCCCAGTGCGGTCTGGCGGTGGCGGGCCGGCTGGTGCCGCGCTTCGGTACCTTTACGCTCGCGTTTCCCATCGTATTCGCGCTCGCGCTCCTCGCCACGATCGCCGCCGTGCCGTTCGCCCTCCGTGCGGCCGCCACACCGTGGATGGACCTGACACCGCTGGGCGGGCACTGAGCCGTGTCGGAGGAGAAACGCTTCGACGCGACGCCCTCGCGGCTCGCCCGCGCCCGGCGCGAAGGCGATCGGCCACGCTCCCAGGACGCGAGTGCCGTGGCCTCGCTCGGTGCCGGCGCGGTGGCGCTCTGCGCCACGCTCGGAACCCTGTCGGCCGCCTGCCGCCGGGCACTCGTCGACGCGGCGGCGCCGGCGGATCTGCGGCCCGGACCGTATGTGCTCGTGGCGGGCTGCGCGCTGGGCGTCGCCGCCGGAGCGCTCGCGGGTGCGTTGCTGACGGCGATGGCGACCGGCGGCGGCCTCGCGTTCGTGATGCCCTCGCTGCGGCCGGCGAAGCTCGATCCCGTCGCCGGGCTCAAGCGGATGTTCTCGCGCGACGCGGCGCTGGCCGGCGCGAAAGCGCTGGTCGTCGCCGGCGCGGTGGGCCTGGCGATCGCCGCGCCCGTGCGCGAGACGTTCGCGCGAGCCCAGCTGGGAACGTCGGCGGCGCAAACGGCGTCGCTCGCCACGCACGCGCTGGCCGGCGTGGCGGCGAGCGCGCTCGCGGTGGCCGCCGTCTTCGCCTGTGGCGACGTCGCGCTCGAACGCGCGAAGTGGCTGCGCCGGCTGCGCATGAGTCTCGAAGAACTCAAGCGCGACCGGCGACAGAACGACGGCGACCCGCTCCTGCGCGGGCGGCGCCGCCAAGCCCACCGCAACCTCGTGCGCGGCGCGATCGCTCGCGTCGCGGAGGCGGCCTTCGTGGTGGCCAATCCGACGCACGTGGCGGTCGCGCTAGAGTACCGGCCGCCCGCGGTCGCCGTACCCCGCGTGCTGGTGCGGGCGCGCGATGCGGGCGCGCTCGAAGTCAGGCGCCGCGCGAACGCGCTCGGCATCCCCGTCGTCGAGAACGTGGAACTGGCGAGGTCGCTATTCGCGACGTGCGGCGCCGGCGAGTACATCCCGCCCGCGGCCTACGCGGCGGTGGCCGCGATCGTCGCGGCACTTCTGCGCGCGGGAACGTTAAAGTGAACCGCGTGAACCGCATGAGTTGCGTGAGTTGCGTGAACCAGTGAACCGTCGCTTCGTCACCTTTGCGTTCGCGGCGGTCGTGCTCTCGATCGTCGGGATACTGGTCGTGCCGCTGCCGCCGGTGGTACTCGACGCGCTGCTCGCGATCAATATCTTGGGCTCGGGCCTCGTGCTGCTCTTGGCGATCACGATCGGCGAACCGCTCGAATTTGCGGCGTTCGCGCCGGCGCTGTTGCTCGCGACGCTCTTTCGGCTCGCGCTCGACGTGTCGGCGACGCGTTTGATTCTGACGCAGGGCCACATCCCGGGCGGCGTGGGCGACATCATCCCCGCGTTCGGGGCGCTGGTCGTCCACGGCAACTTGGTGGTGGGGCTGATCGTCTTCGCGATCCTGGTGACGATTCAGTTCATCGTGATCGCGTCGGGATCGCAGCGCGTGGCCGAAGTCGCCGCCCGGTTCACGCTCGATGCGATGCCGGGCAAACAGATGGCGATCGACGCGGAGGTTCACGCCGGCGCGATCGATGCCGAGAGCGCGCGCCGTAAACGGGCGCTCGTGCAGCGCGAAGCGGATTTCTACGGCGCGATGGACGGCGCCGGCAAGTTCGTCAAAGGCGACGCGATCGCGGCGCTGGTGATCGTCGCGCTCAACCTGCTCGGCGGCGTGGTCGTGGGCATCGCGTATCGCGGCATGGGGCCGCTCGACGCGCTCGACACGTTCGCGATCCTCTCGATCGGCAATGCGCTCGCGACGACGTTACCGGCATTTCTGCTCTCGGTCGCGATGGGGCTGATGGTGACGCGCGTAGCGGGCGACGGGTCGCTCGGCGTCGACATCGCCTCGCAACTGCTCGAGCGTCCCGACGTGCTGCGCGCGGCGGGCGCATTCGCGATCGCGCTGGCCTTGGTGCCGGCGCTACCGCACGCGCTCTTCGCGGCGCTCGGTGCCGCGCTCTTCGGGGCGGGACAGTTCGCCCAGCAGCGTCACGCGGAGCGCGGCGAGTCCGTGCGGGCCGCTCAAGAAGCCGCGCGCCGCGCCGCGATCCGCCGCCCCGAGATGGCGCTGGGCCTCGTGGGCGTCGACGCGCTGGCGATCGACGTGGGTGCCGATTTGGGTGCGCTGCTGCTCGCGCCGCTCGCGGACCGCCTGCTCGACCGCATCGGTGAAGTGCGCCGCGCGCTGGCCGGCGACATCGGCCTCGTGCTGCCGGGCGTGCGGCTGCGCGACGACTTCTCGCGCGACGCCGCCACCTATGCAATCCGCGTGCGCGACGTCGTGGCCGGTGAGGGCCGGCTGCGTTTGGACGCGCTGCTCGCGGTGGCGGACGAGGCGATTCTCGCGCGCATCGGCGGCGAACGCGTGCGCGAACCGGTGTACGGCATGTCCGCGACCTGGATCGGCTTCGGAGAGCGCGACGCCGCCACCGGTGCCGGGGCGCTCGTCTTCGATCCGGTCTCGATCGTCGGCTCGCATTTAGCGGAGATCGCGCGGCAGCACGCGAGCGAACTGCTCGGGCGTCAGGAACTCCACACCTTGCTCGAACACCTCCGCGCGTCGGTTCCTTCACTCGTCAAAGAACTGGGCGCCGACGGGCTGCCGTACGCGACGGTCCACCGCGTCTTCGAGCTCCTGCTGCGCGAACGCGTCTGGCCGCGCGACGCGGTCGCCACGCTCGAAGCGCTGGTGGACGCCGCGCATGGGACGCGCGACGTGCGGGAACTCTACGAAGCGGTGCGCCGCAAGCTCGTGCCCGCGCACTTGCGCCGTCGAGCCTCCGCGGCGCTCGAGCCGCTGATCGTCGAACCGGGGTTCGAGGCCGAACTCCAAGCGTGGCTCGTCGACGGTTCGCTCGCGCCGCAGCCCGACACGGCCGTGCACGTGCGCGATGCGGTGGCGCGTTACGCGGCGCTCGTTCCGCGCGAGCGGGCCGCACTCGTGTGCACGGCGCCCCTGCGCGCGGCGTTAGCGGATTTTCTCATTCGCTCCGGCATCAGGCTCGACGTCTACGCGTACGGCGAGTTGCCGCCGGAGCTGGACCTGCGGCCGGCGTCGCTGCTCGAGCGGCCACCGCTGGCCGTCGCGTGAACGTGCGAATCGCTTGAGGAGTTTAGCGTTTCGAGCAGTCCGGGCAGAGGCCGACGATCGTCAGCGCGTGGTCGTAATCGGTGTAGCCTTCCCGCTCCGCGATCTCGCGCGCGATCTGCGCCAGGCCGTGGGCCGCGACGTTCTTGAGCGAACGGCAACCGCTGCACAGCAGGTGATGGTGTTTGTCGAGCGCCGCTTCGTAACGCGCGGCGCTGCCGCCGAATGAAAATATCTGCACCAAGCCGATGCCGCGCAGGATGTCGAGCGTACGATAGATCGTCCCCAGGCTCACGCCGGGCAACTCGGCGCGGACGCGTTCGAGAATCGTTTCCGCCGAGAGGTGCGTGCCGTCGGCAAGTGCGCGCAAAACGGCGGAACGCTGCTTGGTCAAGCGGTAGCGCGACTGTAAGAGTCCGGCGTCTACGGTCTTGAGTTCCATAGCGAGGCCTCCCTTTGAAGGGGGCAGACGCCCCCGATTCTCCACAGGCGCTCTTTTTTTCAAGTCCGACGGACCGCGCAACGGTTTGACGGGCTTGGACGACCCTGCTACAATACGCAGGTTCTCCCCTTCTGTAGGGTCATTTTATCTCTATATGTGGCTAAGACTGAAACCCTGGTTGACGGGAGTTTTTCTGGCCGGAATCGTGGCGTACAGCCTGTTTCTGGTACTCCCGATTCAAAACAAGATCAAGCTCGGACTCGACCTCCAGGGCGGCGTCAGCGTGCTTTTGCAGCTGGAGCCCTCGCCCGAGGCTCCGCAGATCACGAAGCAGATCCAGAGCCAGGTGCAGCAGGTCATCGACGCGCGCATCAACGGATTGGGCGTCGCGGAGCCGCAGATCACGCCGGTCGGTTCCGACCGCATCCTCGTCGAACTGCCCAACGTCAAGAACCCCGACGAGGCGGTGCGCGCCCTCAAGGAAGTCGCCAAGCTCGATTTCAAGATCATTCCGCCGGCCGTCAACGACCGGGCGGAGCGTGACAAGAAGTACGCGAGCGACCCGAACGGTTCGTACAAAGATAGCGGTCCGATCGTTTACTCGGGTGCCCAGCTCAAGTCGGCCGCCTCGGCGCCGGACCAGAGCGGCGGCTGGCGGATCGACTTCCAAACCAAGGACCCCGCCGCGTTCGGCAAGATGACGCAGGCGAACCTCGGCAAGCTGCTGGGCTTTTTCCTCGACAAGAAGTTCGTCTCGGCCGCCACGATTCAAGGCGTGATCACCGACGACGGTCAGATCACCGGGAGTTTCACCGAAGACGACACGATCCGGATCGCCAACGACCTCAACGCGGGCGCCCTGCCCGTTCCCGTCCGCGTGATCGAGAATGACACGGTCGGCCCGATCCTGGGCAAGATCGATCTCGAGAAGTCGCTTTACGCGTCGATCGCGGGGCTGGGTCTGGTGCTGATCTTCATGCTAGTCGTCTACCGCTTGCCCGGCTTCTTGGCCGACCTGGCCCTTTGCGTCTACGTCCTGATGCTGCTTGGCCTCTTTGCCGCCTTTCATGCCGTGCTTACCTTGCCGGGTATTGCCGGCTTCGTGCTGTCGGTGGGCATGGCCGTCGACGCGAACGTGCTGATCTTCGAGCGTCTCAAAGAGGAGATCTGGGCCGGCAAGAGCTTGCGCGCCTCGGTTCAGATCGGTTTCCGGCGCGCCTTCTCGGCCGTCTTCGACAGCCATTTCACGACGATCGTCGGCGCCGGCGTGCTCTACATGCTCGGCACCGGCACGGTGAAGGGCTTCGCCTTCACGTTATTCTGGGGCACGGTTTTCTCGCTGTTCACCGCCACGTTCGTGACGCGCTTCCTGATGGATCTGGTGGTCGAAAACGGCTTGGTCAAGAACCCGAAAGTATACGGGGCCTGACTGCCGATGTTCTTTCGCCGCTTGAATTGGAACGTCGTCGGCTGGTTCCGTACGGTCTCGCTGATTTCGTACGCGGTCATCGCGGCGGGGCTCGTCGCCTTGCTCTGGCACGCGTCGACCGCGCCGGGCGGCGGATTCCAGCCCTCGCACGCGCTGCGGCTGGGTCTCTCGTTCACGGGCGGCACCGACGTCAGCGTCAAGTTCGCCCAACCGACGAGCGTCAGCGACATTCAGGGCGCGCTCGCCAAACTCGGCGTGACGGACGCGCGGATCAACACTTCGGCCAAAGCCGGCGACGTCTCGCCGAACGAACGCTTCACGATCGAGACGCAGACCGATTTCGGAGACGACACGGCCAAAGTTTGGACGGCGCTCGGAAGCCTGGCGCCGGTCGATCGCACCCAGTCGCAGATCCAAGCCGTGGGTCCGTCGCTCGGTAAAGAATACCTGATCAAAGCGGCCGAAGCGCTCGTCATCGCGATCTCGATCCAATTCCTCTACATCGCGTTCCGGTTCGGCTGGAATTACATCTTCGGCCTCGT
>Ga0116229_10005806_pt1 | contig 20021 bp, 22 predicted proteins | sample S1TSphgellanicum_3_FD_87313 | JGI IMG/M metagenome (GOLD analysis project Ga0116229, IMG submission 87313) | Host-associated microbial communities from peat moss isolated from Minnesota, USA - S1T2_Fc - Sphagnum magellanicum MG | ecosystem: Host-associated > Plants > Peat moss > Unclassified... | reverse complement strand
AATGCGATTAAGGGGGAGGGAGAAATGTTTTGCCGTTTTGAGTACGGGAAGAATTTAGGGGAAAGTCAGAAAAAAAAAATTTAGGGCTTGGAAAACCCATAATCAATTTTTTTTTTTTTTTTTTGTATTGATCAAGACTACCTTTTTTTCTTTTAGCTACTGTCCGTCCCAATTAAGGGGATGGATGAAATGTTCGTCCAGCTTGATGACGAGACGAATTTTGGGGAAGCTTTTTTTCTTTTAGCTACTGTCCGTCCCAATTAAAAGGATGGATGAAATGTCCATCCGGCTTGATGACGAGACAGATTTTGGGGAAGTGTTTTTTCTTTTAGCTACTGTCCGTCCCAATTAAGGGGATGGATGAAATGTCCGTCCGGCTGGATGATCACAAAATAATAATAAAAATTAAAAACAAATAAAAATTAAAAAAATAAAAAAGTTAAAAGTTTCTAAAAAAAATTAAAACGCTAACCAAGTTTAAAGAAACCGGAGGACTTCACAGTGGCCGAAGGTCATGGGCACCCACTAGTATAATATTACTACTACTCCTGACAGACACAAGAATCGGTCTTGTGATTCAACAGCTCGTGATCTCTGACGGCACCCCCGACACCACGTACCGCTGGGTTGGTAAGGAGTGCTTAAGATTTCAAAGGAGTATCAACGACTTGTTTGACCAAAGATGAAGCGGAATCTCATCCTACAAGTATGTAGCAATTTCAGTTTACTAGTTTCCACCCAATTTCAACTCGAATTCGTCGTGTTCATCTACCGGTGTCGTTCACGCCATGTCGGGGAATAAAATTATTTTAGCTCGCATGCGGCGTCTAATTTGGAGTTTTGGGATGCAATTGGGCGCAAGAAATTTCCATTGATGATGCATACACTATCTCCTTATATGCTAATTCACTCTGTATTGGAGAATTTCCGTGAAGGCGCAAAGGACGTGATTTTTATGCCGGATTTTCAGTGGCGTTGCACTGAACTCTCGCACCATTTCCACAGCATCTTGTGCAAGAAAGTTCCATCCGCGCTACTGGGGGGTTTGCAATTTGCTTAGAAGCCGCACAAGACGCGATGAGGAGCTTCAAGGCTAGTCCCATTCATCTATTCTATGGATTTCGGAGATTAGATGAGATTTCTTGGAATCTCCGGGAATTATGTCGTGCCCTGAGTAATGTTGTGTTTCGTCACTCCTGGCGATAGGCAAGAAGGCAACGTTATGAATAGAAAATGCGAGGATTAAGAGTTCTACCGCACGTCTTTCTACCCCACACAGACGACCTTCATTTCCAACACATCGCGTTCAAGTTTGAAACCTTTCGACTCCGTTTCAATCTTAAACTTTCCGAGCGTTAGAACGATCTTCAATCTCCAACATATGACGACAGCAAAGATTTTCCCAAAGCTCCCCTATGTAGAATTTCAAAGCACGAGTACCCCTGGATGTCAGAGGGGCTCTCTGTTCCCAGTTTCTTGTTAAGGGGGGATTGTGAAGTGGGATTGTACTTCACAAGGTAAAATGTGGGACCACACATGATGTTCAATATTTTTCTTGGGTGGTTTCTTAAATGTTTTGTTATGATGAGTTTCACTTTGATAACATGTGATTGCCCGATGATGTTCTTGGCTGTTTTCTTCAATAATTTCTTGTCATGGGTCTCACTGTGATAACATGCTATTCTAGCAGTTTCACATTCGGGGTGTTTTCAAAGCTTTTGCATTTGAAAGCCCATTTCAGATCATAGGTTATTTTAGGTCTTATTTCAAGGTGTTTTTAGAACAATTTGTGTGAAATCTCATATTAGAAGAAGATAATAGAAGCAACTGTGCAAATGTAGAAATCAAATTTATTTCTTTTCAAATCAAAATTGGTTCCATTCTGATTCTATACAACACTAAACTGCCACTCTAAAATGTAAACAAAGTAATGTGCTAGAACCCGGTTTGTAAATAGCTATTACACATTGAACTGTTAGTTCACCCAAGATAACTAAGAAAACAAATTCAGACCAACAAATCCAGCAATCCCATTAGCCTGGAAAAGAAATCTTCAGGCCTACACACAACCCTATTCCGCTGACAATTGAAAATAATGGTCCCTTTCTAACATTTCCATTGGTCCGCTAAAATTCTCACAACCTTTGATCTCACAATCCATAGACCACTGTCTTCAAACCTGCCTAAGCATCCTGAGATCAATCTATTTCTAAACTGCAAAAAGTTGCTCAAGCATTTGATTGTGGACAGCTACCAACAACAAGGTGAACACTGTAGATGCTTGTCTTGTACAGATGTGGCTGCACCAGTGAAACTCCAGAGTGTCTCCTATCCATGCTTCATTACTTGTTGTGCCCCAAAGTTTTGACATTTGCAAAATTACAACTCTTCAGACAAATGAAGTGTCTAGGTGTCACCTGCAGCAGGCCCTTCATCATCTCCACCTGTTCCATGAACAAATATGCCTTTTCATGATTTGGAACAACAATTGTGCTACTTTGGTGGCAAAGGGATTTAAACCTTACAAAAGATATTTTGACAATGTCTAATGTGAGAGTCTCCCTTCCCTTACTGAAGCAAGGGCAAACAAGTAGTGAACTTAACAATTTTATTGAATGTTCTTGATACCCTTACTACCTGGACTGGAGATGTACCTGAGGAGTACACTAGGCGAAAGAGAGAGCTATTTCTTGAGTGCAATGCCTGGACTAGCTCAATGTTGTGTTGTGTTGCCTGAAGCTGACAAAGCACATCATCAAGTGTAAGGCTAGACTCAGCTATAGTTCCATCTATCTCCAAGGTGGCACAGTTACATGCAGAATTGAAGTCAAACTCACAATAGCACTCATCTCATGTGTAAAGACACAAATGCATGAAAAAAGACAAGAATTTACCCTGAGGGAGCCCAATGTTCAAGGTCCAAAATTGAAAGAATTGGCATTCAAAAGCCAGATTCAGGTACCCATTGTTTGACAAGGATCCAAGTCACTGTATCAGAGGGGATTGGAGGCCAGGCCACTGGCCTACCTATTGTTTGACAAGGATGCAAGTTGCTGTACCAGAGGGGGCATTGGAGGCCAGGCTGCTGGCCATGGCAACATGCTCAACACCACAATGCTCATGTTGACAGTGTTTCAACACTCATCTCTTGTGGAAGGACGCATCAATATTGGAAGTCTAGCTTGACTCAGGAGAATTGGGCTGATGTGGACTGCAATTGGTAGCAAACTCTCAAGACACTTCTGATGGGCCAGAGAAGGTAAACTTAGCAGAAGATATGTTTGTGGAGAACTGAATACATTTTGCGAGGACTTCTTTCAATGCTTTTGCCATATCCAATCAAGTATGCCAAACTCATCAACTGCACATTTGCAAATTAACACCCATACCCTTCCCATAGGCCATTCTGTGGCATAACCACACGTGTCAGGACAAGAAACAGAAGAATTGAGCATTGCAGAATGAGAACCCAAGCATCTATATATGAAGTTGCCCAACTGTATTTCTGTGGCATTAACAAAGAGAGGACAATGCATAAAATTACAAGTCAGCCTGAAGCTGGTAAAAATTCTTTTCCATATTACATGTGATCCTCCATTTAAAGCGTTCAGCTCCAACTGTAGAATAGCTCTGCAGCAGCACAGAAACTTTGGTAGGTCAAAAGGCCTGAAGATTACATGTAACATGCAGCCACAGAGGATTATATGATCTATGACATTGTAGATTGCCAAGCTCTTCTGGAACATGCAAAATTCTTGGAACATAGTTTAAAGAGTGGAGAGAATTAATTGAGTGGTCATAGTTTCACAAGAAATCTAGCAATGATTGCCATGCTGCCGGAGGACCAAACCTTTTTGTTCATCAACAAAGACAATGACACAATGACAGTGGATGCTAAGTGGAGTGTGAATCTCATGAATTTGGACATTTGGCCCAGGATGCTCACTAGCTTTATGCACTTTCTGAACTAAGTCTGTGAAGAGGTGAAAATGTGCTGGGGGTTTAAGGATGTTGCACCATCTGACATTGCACATCCATCCCCCATCTATGTGGTTGTTTCAGCTGACTTCAACAATGATGGTTATAAAGAGCAGCTTCAACAGTATAGCACAGTACCAACCACTTCTGATAGGTGGGTAGATTTTCTCAATTCCAAGCTATCCAAGTCATGTAGGCAATCAAATAGATTCTGTGCTTTTTAGTGCAAAATGTCCTCTGTCCTTCAAACCAGTTGGCCTCTGTCAGAGCAATGGAGGTGTTTCTTGGGTTGTGAAATCACAGGAGAAATGTACATTGTTTGATTGCTGGTTGGTGTTCAAACCATGCCTCTGTGGTCTCGTCTAGGGTTTAGGGTTAGGGTTTATAGTACATAGGAATTGGGCTAGCTACAATAGCTTCAAAAGGAGAACCTGGAAATTGGTTCATGGGCAAAGAAGCTGTGTTTGCCCCTGAGCTGGTTTTCTCAGAATCTAAGCAATAAATAAAAGTCCTCTTACTATAGTGTTACTTATTAGAAAGGTGAGTGCCTTCTTGTACTCCATTATTATGATCTTTCTTGTTAATGATAGGTATACTCCAGTGTTGTGCGTGTAAGTGTCAATATGGCATGTAAATCCCATGTAAGTGTGTAAATCATTTACACTTATACATCCAAAGTTTTTACACTTGCACTTATCCTGTTGCAGTCTCTATATTTTTTTTTCCACTTACATGTAGCCAGTGTAAATATTTGTCAAATACACTTACACGGCCCCATGTAAATGTTTTGGGTTGTGTAAGTGTAAATACTAAAATGATTTGTAAAGTCACCCTGTCTTTGGGCCTCCCTTCACCACAAACCCTTCTTTGAGGGTGTATCCATAAAGTAAGAAAATTTTATAAAATCTGGGAATGAAATGCTGAAAATCAGCATTTAATGCACAAGGTTCAAGACTATATAGTAGTTTTACAAGTAGGAGCAGTGAAACTATATGCAGCAACAGTGGAGGCACTAAAAAAAAAAAAGGAAAGACAGGGTGAAACTGAGTTCACCAGAAAAACCAAGGTGTTTTTCTTTTTTTTGGGTAGGTTTTTATTTGATTGAATTTCACCCTATTTATGATCAAACTCAGGGTTCTAGTGTTGTTTTCCTTACTTTATAGATACACAGTTTGGAATGTTCCTATTTCAAACTTCAGCAATGCAGCAAGTTTGAGTCTGCACAATGATCCCACTGATGAGTTCAGATTTGATGACCAGCTTGTGCTCTACAGGTTCTAAGACTGTTGACAACAGACTTGGCCTTGAGCATGTTTTAGTTTACCATGAGACTGATGTCAGGCCAGGAAAACAATGACAATGTTATCTGGAAGCCACCTTTGTAATTCAACTCTGCAAAATAAGCTTCATGAAAACGTGTAAACTCCTCTAACTAGAACCAGAATTTCTTTAGCCCTAGGTTTCAAGATATCTATCAATGCATGTATAACTCCAACTAGAAATTCTGTTGCATCAGCACACTGTATTTTTATTTCCTAGATCTGGACTCTTGAAAGATTTGTTGGGTTGCATGAGGCATTTTCCAAAGCACTTCCCTCAAGGCCATGGATCTTGAGCTCTTACATACTAACTTGGGATCAAACAAAGCAGCCATACAATTTTCACAGTAAAATCTACACATAATGCCAGAAATGGAGGAATCATGACTCAGCCTTACATGCAGCTTCAAACATTCATAAACTCACACCTTCTTTCTCTTTGAGTGCAAAGAAAGGAGTCTGTAATTCCAAATGTTTACAGAGCTTGAGAACACTCTTTGTAGATCAGTGCATTAGGGACCTTGTCCAACTAATCTTGAGGAAATCTCCAACACTTGGAACATGCTACAATTGCAAGCATGCAGCTGTGGTGAACTAGGGTTCCAATGCAGCCCAGAAACTGCATGCAGGGTTCTCGAGGTTCGTATACTTTTCTCAACTCTAGATTTGGACACACCTTCAACATCCATCTGTCTCACCTCCCTGATGCTCTGGAAAGGTCCTCAAGATGAGCACTGATATGAGGATTTTCATTCTGCATCTGACACCAATTTACAAGGCTTCTGGGCATTACAGTCCAACCAATCCTTCAAACTTAACTTGAAGCATCTTCTTTTCATGCATTTGCAATGCAGCAATCAAAGTCAACCTACACATATAGTATCTCACAGCTGCATATTCACATCAATGCTTGCAGCATAGTAGTGTAACATGTTTATGAGAGCGCAATCAATCTGTAAGCTGTTGGAAAGGGTTGGGAGAGGAAAGGGAATCCAGAGGAATTTTCTGACCTACTGATCCTTGTTTTTGGCTGCATGAGCTCGATGTTTGAGTTCAGCTCTCTTCCACTTCACCATGAGGGAAGTCATGGTGCGCAAGCTGTTGACCAGGATGAGAGTAGAAACCAGAAGCAAGGGTCCTGACCAAACTACCGAGAGAAAGACACCATGGGAGTCGAAGTAGGGTTGCCTTGCAAAGCTCTTCCAATGCCTGTGGAGATATGTGTTCAACCTCTCTGCGAAATACACACCAAAGAGCACGGAGAAGAAAATGCCCATTTGCACATTGCTCCGCTTCCTGCTGACCACTGCAAACACCAGCAGTACAACATGGAATAGAATCAGGCCTATCAGCCACGGTTCTGTCCAGTCGACTGCATGAACGAATGCCAGGATCGGGTCAAAGAAGCCGCCTCCTCCTCCTCCTCCTCCTCCTGCTGTTTCCGCTGTGGCTTGGCTCCACTGCTTCCGGAGTTCCTCTGTCAGACCTTCGACCATCGATGCCATTTGGTCCATGCTCGACGCAAAGGATGCCGCTACGTCCATCTTCAAAAGCTCTCCCAACGAGTTGAAAAGATCAAGCAGGTTCTGATCTCCTCTATTCCAATCAGAACTTGCTGCAGTCACGCATCGATGTCACATCACAAGAACTCAATCAGAGAGAAAAGACCCAGAACATAAGTACATCCCAAACACCCACTCTTCGACAATTGCACTACTGCAGACTTCATGACACAATCTCGCTCCATCTGCAAGTCTTCTTCGTTAAGAGAGGAAACCATCGTGCGTGTAGATCATGGATTTTAGGGTCAACGATCGTGTGCAAAACCCTCCGCGCTTAGGGTTTTGGGGAAACCCTATACGTTTAGGGTTTTCGGGAACCCCTGTGCGCTTAGGGTTTATGCGCTTTGCCTTTCCTGCGCTATTTTCCAGTGGCTTGATCTTCTCAAGGAAGCAGACTCTTCTGTGCACTTGGAGAAGCGGGAAGACTTACTTCTGGCCCCCTTTATTTTTTCACGATGTCTGCTACCATGGAGGAAAGCAATCCACCATTGAGCAAGAAAGCTGCAGCAAAAGCAGCAAAGAAAGCTGAGAAGACCCTCAACAAGCAAATGGCAGCGGCTGCCCTGGATGTAGAAGAGGAGGATCCCCTGGCTGCGAACTATGGCGACGTAAGCTTCCAGAGTTTGCAGAGCAAGGAGATTTCAGGACGCAAATGGGTGGCAGTGAGGTTACTGGATACTGGGATGAAGGGGCAGACTGTTCTGGTCCGAGGAAGAGTTCACACGGTGCGAGGAACAGGCAAGATGGCGTTCTTGGTGGTGCGAGAAGCAGGATGCACAGTGCAGTGTGTGCTGTCTGTGGCGGAGAATATTGTGAGCAAGGGGATGGTGAAATATGTCAACAAGATCAGCAAGGAGTCAATAGTGGATGTTGAAGGCATTGTTTCCGTTCCGGAAAAGCCTATCGAGGGCACGTCCCAGAAGGTCTGGCATCTCACTGTTGCTTTGAATAAACAAAGTTTCAGAAACAAACACAAAGCCTATGGATTGAAACAAAACTGTTACTCGCTCTTTTACATTGAGTGTGACTTGGATTTGCAGGTGGAGATCCAAGCAAGGAAGGTGTATTGCATCAGCAAGGCAGCGGCTCAGCTGCCGCTGAACCTGGAAGATGCAGCCCGGAGTGAGCGAGATTTTGAAAAAGCTGAGAAAGATCCACAGGTCTGGCAGTATTTTGAGATTGTGAGAATTGAAGCAGCAGCTGGGGATTGAGAGAGTTCAGAGTTGAAGACCATGTGCATTCGAGGAAGGGTTTTTTGGAAATTGAGCTTTTGTTGTGTTTTGGTTCTGCTCTTGTTGAACACCTGAACATATGGTTTTTTTTTTCTTTGGGATATTGAACAGCAAGGAGTTCAGTTTGTGAGAGTAGGACAAGACACAAGGCTCAACAACAGGGTATTGGACCTTCGCACTCCTGCCAACCAAGCCATCTTTCGCATCCAATCACAAGTGTCTACAGTGAGTATACTCCCTTGGTTTTTTAAGCAATTGTGTCAATGTACATCATGTTGGTGCCATGATTGCTGTTGTAACATTTCTGTTTATCTCATCTCCAACACAAGGTCTCTGGTCAATGCTAAGATGTGGATTGGAATGGACAACAGCTCTTCCGACAGTTCCTGCTGGCAGAGGACTTTGTGGAGCTTCACACACCAAAGTTGTTAGCTGGGGCAAGTGAGGGTGGCTCATCAGTCTTCAAGCTTGACTACAAGGGGCAGCCGGCATGCTTGGCACAATCCCCCCAACTGCACAAGCAAATGGGCATTTGTGCTGATTTTGGTCGTGTGTTTGAGATTGGGCCTGTTTTCCGTGCTGAAAATTCCTTCACACATAGACATCTGTGTGAGTTTACTGGGCTTGATTTTGAAATGGAGATCAAGGAGCACTATTTTGAGGTGAACATTCCCTCTCCCCTTGCATGCATCTTTGATAAGGCTATAACCACACTTATTCTTTTGGTCTTGCTGGAACAATGGTTGCCTTCAAAGTGTTATTCTGGAGTTTCCTCTGTACTCTAAGATTTATATGCATCCAACTTCCACGTCCCTTTTGCCTTTGTCGCTTTCTATTGGTGTCTTAATCGTTTTTTTGCTGCCACTTTGCAATGTCAAATTCTAAATTGTGTCTACTGGCAGGTGCTTGACGTGTTGGAGGCTGTCTTTGTGGCCATTTTTGATGGCATAAACGAAAAATGTGTGAAGCACTTGGAGGCAATTAATGCACAGTATCCATTTGAACCCCTTCAGGTGGGAGTTCTCTTTATGTGCCTTTTAAGGATCCTCATCTACACAGCATGGTTTTTCTGTATAAATATGCACAAAGGTTTCTGCCTCTTTTATCCTGGATGCAATGAGAATTTCGAGGGGGAGTTCTTTTTTGAATCTGAGCATGTCTGAGTTCTGGGCTTTCTTGCAGGGTTCTGTAGCTCTAGAACAGTAGAGGATGATCATGTGGTTGTGTGGTTGGCTGACAGTATCTGCGTAAGACACTCCGGCTCACGTTTGCTGAGGGTGTCAAACTTCTCAAGGTTAGCAAAAGAAGACCTACAAAAGTTTGCTCAAAGTTAGGTACTAAGAAGCTTGATATGTTGGATGTCCACTGTATGGGCAATAGTATCAAGTGTGGGCTCTGAGTGTCTTGTGTTGACTACTTTCAGGAAGCAGGTATCATTGTAGATCCTATGGCAGATTTCAACACAGAAACAGAGAGAGAACTGGGGAGGATCGTCAAAGAAAAGTAAGTCCCTTCTTCACAAGTTTGTCTTCTCTGAAATCAGTTGGCATTTAGGAAACACTAGTGTCTTTCAGGATACACCAGTGTATTGTACACCAGTTGTGGTAAATAGACTCCCTATTGTGACAGATTCAAAACCGATTTCTATGTGCTCCACCGTTACCCAGCAGCTATCCGACCCTTTTACACCATGCCCTGCTGGGATGACTCGCGGTACAGCAATTCATTTGATGTCTTTATTCGAGGTAATGAAAGTGCTTACCACAATGCTCCCTCACTCCTTGCTTCCTTAGTAGTTTGAACTCATTTAGTACATTGCTCATTTTCAACAGGATTTTCAACAGAAACAGAGAGTGCTTGATGATGCTGTCTTTTTATTGATCATTCACTTTGTATACTGGAGCAGGGGAGGAGATTATTTCAGGTGCCCAGCGTGTACATGATCCAGAGTTGCTTACCAAGCGAGCAATCGAGTGTGGTATCGAGGTTAACACACTGTCTACTTACATTGACTCCTTCAGGTGACACCACTTTTCTTTGATGGCTTTGTAGTAGAGAAGATGTCCCTAGGGTGTATTTCCTGGCATAAAGGATCATAGGTAGGTATGAAACAACAGTAGAGGTAGGTAGGGATAAGAGAATGAGCAGTGGCGTAGGTAGGAAATGATTGGCTAAGCTGCCATTTGCTAATTCTGTCATTTAAGACACCTGAGAAACCTGCAGAATAGCCTATGATCCTGCAATATCTTTTGTACGGATAGATATTGCCTACATGAAGAGTGATGCTGAAAGCATTTGAACTACTTGTAGATGCTTGCAGAAATTGTGGAGCTCAACTGCAAAGTTCAATTAACTGAGCTGTCCTTGTTCTGTTCTATTATGAGTTAGAAATTGGGTACTATGAGAATTATAGCTGAGGGAAAAATGTGTTTCTCTTGCTGGAGCTCAGGTGGGGAGCAGTTCCACATGGAGGAGCTGGAGTGGGACTAGAGCGTGTGGTGATGCTCTTCTGTGCTCTGAACAACATTCGCAAGACATCACTATTCCCACGTGACCCACAGCGCCTTGCCCCTTGAAGGAACGATTTTTTGGGGAGGAATTGGAGGATTTGCATTAAGCCAGCATTCATAACTGAGTAGACAAGGTCTGAGGTTATTTTGGTGTTTCTGCTCTCTGAACACCAGAAACAAACAATATAGCTTATTGCAGGCTTCTTGTGCTGCTTTTCCTATGAACCTTGTTTGCTCACAATGAAAACCAAGGTAACAAAATGCATTCCTTGAAGATGTTTCATTTCAAATGGTTGCATTTGTTGATACATTCAACTCAGTGGAGCCATGGAGGTTGAAGGATTCAAATTGGAGGGTAAAATAATGGAAAATGGCAAACATACAAATTCCAAGGCTTGATGCTTGGGATTGTGGCACATACCAAGAATGGGCATGCTGCAATTGCACATTTATTCAAGGCTTATATGATAGTTTGTATTTAATTTGCATTACCAGTTTCCCCTATTTCTTCTTGGAGATCAAGACAATTTTTTCCTCCTAGCTCAGGAACAACAGACATGGGACATTGTACTTGAGGTTAAGTTAGCCAGAAACGTATGAAGCTTTAAGCCTGATTTAAAGGCCTTTTTTCGGTTGCTGTGTTTGGTTATGCTTGTACCCACAAGAGAGGAAAGTTATAGAAGACACCAGAGGAGCAATATGATATTGGTGTATATCATTGAGAACAAAACAAGTTGCACTGTCATTTGAAAACTTTTACACCTGCCATTTTTTCTTCGCTTCAATCCCATCTGCTGTAAAAGAGAACAAGTACACTAAGCAGTGGACTACAGAGAGGAGAGAAAGGAGTTAACTGAGAGTCTCTGACTTTTCAAGATGAGCAACCTTCAGGTCCGTCTTTCATCCCATGCAGCCACCCCTTCAGGTGTGTGGGCATATTGTGTAATATGAATGCCATAACATCTGTTGGACCATATTCTACATAAATCTCTTACATTCTGGGCACAGCAGCAATCACAGGAACCAGTTGGAAATTTTGTGCACAAATGTCACTCATGTCCTGGTTTCTTTCTAGAGTAATGTTGCTTGAAACTCTGGAGAGACCAATGAAAAATGTGGAAACACAAACCTGAACTAAAAGCTCCACAAGTGGCCAACACACTGCTTCTTTACAGGATTGCAGAGCACATTGAAGTTTGATGTTGCAGCAGGAGAAGTGTGGATGACAATTATTTCAACTATGCTCCTCAATGTTGAGAAGGATCAACAGTCCTGCACCACAGAAGAAGAGACATGATCCCCAAGAACAATACTCCCTAAAATATTGGATCTGTTTCGAGTATCAGTTGCAACTGTGGAAACTGCATTGCGGGTTCCAAGGTATGAGATGAACAGACCAAAATGCACAGAAAACACACAGTTCACCTTGAGAAGAGCTTAACAATACAAGGACCCAAAAAAGAATCTCCTTACACAAAGAAATCAGGTACCACCTTGTGAATGTTGCTTGACCAAAATCAAAACAGAGGAAGCAGTTGGCAGTGCCATCTATTCAAATCAAAACAGAGACAAGATTTACAAAACAAATTTTCCTGAGCAATTCAGGAGATAAAAAACTACTCCCAACCTTCCTCTCCTGAAACAAAGCAGACAAATGCTTGTACAGAGGTGACTCCACAAAGCATCTCAAGAGGTAACTGGCTCATAAACTACATGTGAAACCTTCAGTTAACCAAGGTATTCATATGACCGTGCGTGGAAGACAGTGTCTAATGGAAAAGATGATGGCTAAAAGGTTCACTATCACAGCTGTGAGTTTGCAGCTTCCAGTTTTAGTCTTCTAAATCTTCATCCTCCTGCACAACAACATCTAGTTAGTGACAAAGTAAGCATCTTAATGATATTAACCAGATACCAATTGTCAGCAACTAAAACATTGTGAAGCATAGAAATTGTAACAGGAGACAGGTACATACATCTTCATCATCCTCATCATCATTGATCTCTGATTTGGACTTATCAGATTCTTCAGCAGTAGCATCATCCTCATCATTGTCATCCTGCATTCAATGTATCAAGGCCACACTTACTTCCTCAGCAGCCGCAAACACACCTACCCCAAAAGTCAACCCATGCACATATGAAGCACTCGTACCTGCTTTTTCTTGTACACCGCAAGGGTCTTCACATATTCTGTCTTTTTCTGTGTAGCCTTGTTGATGTACGGCAACTTCTCCTGTAAAAAGGAATGGTGACCTCAGGTACCTTACCTTGCAGCTGAAAGAAATTGAGATGAAAGACAGCAGACTCACAAAAAACACAGCGGAAAAGAGACTCACAGCATCAGTCATGTCTTTCCACTTTTCTCCACCAGCCTTGCCAACCTGGACACAAAATCAGCAGTTAGAGAGCACACAGCAACCAGACATCTATACCCAAAAGGGAAACAAGCAGTGACAAGTTGAAAGATGATGTCAAAAGAAAAATAAACAGGGAAGAAGAGACAGATGAGCTGACTAGCTGCCAAGAGATTGTACTAAAGCCAAGTGATTGAAATTCTGAGAAGCAGCAGTAGAAGCAGATCCAAGAGCTTACCATTGTTACACCCTTCACATCAGGGTGCTCCTCTTTGAAAGTCTTTCGGAATTCATTACTGGAACCCACAAAACCAGGAAGAAAGGAAGTGTGCATTAGCAGCAACATTCTAGTTCTGTACAACATGCTCAAAGCTTCAGTTATAAGAGCATCTCCAGCAGCGCTCAGTATGTGACCCTCCAAAAATATTTCTATATCCAAGTTTAGTCATTTACTTTTTCCCAACCCCACCTATAAAAACTAAAACGAGTACTGCAAATAGGTGGGAGACCACTACCAGCAACTCACCTGAACCAATCAAACTATCTAGCCAACCAACAGCAGGTGTTAAAGCTTTGCTATGTCCTTTACCAGCCTCAGCATCCTGTGCAAAAATGCTGGGCCCAAACCATTTTACAGAGACAAACCAACATGTTTTTGACTTTTCTTAAGTCCAATTTTCTTTTGCAAGGCCACATACTGAGCACCAGTGGAGCTGTTCTAACATTACCTTGCAGAGACAGATTGAGTATGACGCACTTACAGGAACAGGAAGAAAGCTGTAGGTGGCCGCTTTGGAGCGTTGGGATCCTTTGCTGCTTTAGCTGCCTTCTTTGATCCTCTTGGCTTCTTTGCCTTAGCTTCTTTCAAAGCACCTTTCCTCTTCTTGATGTCTCTGTGAAGCCACGTTACAGTAACCAGAGAAGACCGTTAAGACCGCACAATACATATTACAAACAAAACGACGACCTTGGAAATGCCCTCCGAAGAGGAAAACGTGAGAAATTATGTCGGGCAGCACCGCCTCTTCTGCATTCACACCAGATTGCAGAACGGGAGATGCACACACACTGAAAACGAACGACGTAGAGAAAAAGCTACATACTTTTCCTCCACCTTCCGTATCTTGTCGGTAACCACACTTTTTGCATCTCTAGCAGCTCCTTTCTTGCTATTCATCCTGACGAGGCCTGAGGAGGGATAAAAAAGCAGTGTTTAAAAGAATAGCATGAACATGATGATGAGTCTTTTATTATGCCTCTCTCGAGCAGCACAAATTGCAAAGCAGCAACGGAGCATCGGAGAGCAAACGGGCATGTCATTACAAACGGAGCATCAACAGAAAAGGAAAAACCTTGCAGAGCGCAAAAAACAAAGTCAACAAGAAAAGAAACAAATACTAGAGAATATGATGCAGAGAAACTTCTGCAACTTGGAAACAGAACAGTTGTGAGGCCATGAAGAATTCCCAGACCGCGTATTGAAGGTCAGGACAGCCTCCGGAAAACAAAACTCCCAGATCATAAACGAAAGGTGGTGAAAAGCACATGAAAACATATGCAAAAGTCACAAGTAGAAACATCCTGCTATTTCTGAAGAACATGGAGAGACGGAGTATTTTACAGAGAGCCGTGTACAAAGAGACGGGCTCTCAGCAGACAAAAATGTTCTGTGTAGGATCTAACACACAACCCCGTGTCTCCACGGAGTTCCGGCAATCTTCGCAAGTGATAAAACCATTTGTATTCCAAAGCCAACCAAAACATACTACAACAAACTACTTCTGGTGTCTGGAAACGGGAACCAAACAACAGCGACAACAAGAGCAGCAAGACAACAAGGATCAGAAATAACGGGCACAAAAAGACGACAACAAAAGTACGGATAGGGCACGTGAAGCTACGTAAAGCTGTAACGAGTTGGAACGTCTTTGGCAGGGCTGTTGTGTATGCAGACCATCAGCGAGGCCAGATTGGCCCTAGACAGCAGCAGCAGCAGCGAAAGCAATCCCATTCCCCGAGAAAAAAGAGAAAAAAAGAAAAAATAAAAATAACCCCAAAGGAGAGGCGGTGAAAAATCGAGTAAGACAGAAATCACAACCTGCAAGAACACGAACGGCGCCGTGACGATCTGAAAAGCAGGAGAACGCAGCAGTAGTAGTAGTAGCAGCAGCAGACGAGACGAAGCAGCGACGATAGCAAGGGTTTGCAAAACGCGAGAGCAAATGTGCTTGTGTGCGGTGATCGTCCCTCGCTGCGCAGCGCCCAGAAAGCCAACGCTAAAGGCTGGTGGGGGCGGGAACGGCCTCCGGGTGGACGGGCACCCGGCAATGGGAGCGGGGCAACGGGCTAGGGCAACCCGGTGTCCTTAGATAAGCCCACCCGTCACGGGAAGCGGGTGACCCGCCACAGTCTCCTGTAGCCCCCACTTTCAAATTTTTCCCGTAATTGAGGTCTCCAAACAGCAGAAGCTGTATTCACATTCAAAGTTCAGGTCCCCAAACACCAGAGTGTATTCACATGGGTAAAAACGAGGTCCCCAAACACCAGAGTGTATTCACATCGGTGAGGAGTATTTTCTCCTTCTCACTTCTTCTCTCCTGCGCCTTCTCTCATACCACTCACTTTGACAATCAACGTTCAGCTGCTGATTCTCTCAGAGTGTTGATTTGCACACACAAAAATGGGGAGAAAGAGAGGGAAAAAGAAGCAGGTTTACATCAGAAAAAGACAGAGAAGGAGAGTGCGTTTGAATCCTAATTTTTAAAAGGATCCTTTACTTGCATAATACCGTACTCTGAGATGAAGGAGATGAAACTCTTTCAGCTTAAGCAAAGTGCTACAAAAGAGTTTTCACCCTGGCATTTTCAACCACCAAAAACACTGCCAGAGTTTTTGGTGCCAGAGCAACATCCTATTCAAAACAAGACCAGACTGTTACAAGCAACATCTTAACATGACTGGGCTTTCAGTTTCAGTCTTTGGGTGAGTACTATGTGAGAAGGATGGTGTCAGTTCCTTCATGAACCGGAGCTAGCTAGTTTTTCAGGAATATTTAGTAGCACACCAGAGACTTGTGCTATCCACAGACAGCAACATTTGGACTATACAAAATCCACTACTGAAGACCTGAAAATTGGTTCCCAGCCCCCAGTGCCAATCCAACACTAGAATCAGTGCATGCAGGCCCACTCCGCAGGGATTTGCACATGCCAAACCTGAATACAATCCCGAGCCATGCTACTACCTGGACTAACTGGACTGACTGAACAACCAGATGCCTGTGCAGTTGGTAGTGCAGCTCAATGTATCCAATTTGATAAATTGGGAGAAATTGCTCCAACAGATACAAAAGCAGCTGCATAACTTCAAATAACTCCCATGTGTCTGAAAGTGGCCTAACTTTCACCCATATTTTGTCATTTTTGGCAAAAGTTGATTGTCCTAGACGATTACCTTTTGCCACTACAAATGGGAGGAAGAAGAGATCATATGATGACAACAAAATCTGGAGCTATGAATCTGCATCTTTCCATAGACGTTCAATGCCATCCATGTGAGCCATTCCCACTACACCCACCACCTTGCCTTCACATGCTCGGAGCCGCTTCACCATCAGCGCATCCCTCTCATGCACCATCACCTTCACCTGCACACCAACTCATCTGAGATTATTTGCCTACAGGAATAGAAGATAGGTCACCTTGGACTCTGAACAAGTGATATATAAGATCAGACTATATTAGTGAATTTTGGTGTTGCAGCAGTTTATGTTCAAAGAAGGTTGATGGTAAAACTAAGCAATCATTTTTCTAGTGCAACTTTGCAGGAAGGTCACCAAAGCTAAGTGTCGACAACTTCAGACAAAGGTCATATAAAATTCTTGCTCCGTAATCTTACATCTGTGAAATCATCACATGGGGAACAGTTAATTACTGTGTCAAAACAATTCTTCCCCACTTCTCAGAAATCAGTCACATCATGTAACACCCTGGGACAACCTTCCTATTTCCACCATCAATAACCTTTGGGACAATGGCTCTCCTTCATAAACTGGCCAAAGGTGAAGAAAATAGAAGATTTCAGCATCTTACAACGTCTGGGAATGCAGCTTCCATCCAATTTATGAGCTGTCTAACAGTTTCCCTTGTCTTGAGTCGTTCCACAGATCCCTGGAAGTCATTCTTCTCCCAATCTTTGAGTATGCTTGGATATTGTTCAATATTTGGATTTGAATTTGACATGATGATTTTGATAATATCCCGCAATGTGATAACATCTCGCAATCTCTTCATGGTTACCTACCAGAAGCAATCCAACTGATAAGACTAATAACATTGCTTACAACAGACAAATTACTCTTGGTCAATCAAGTCCTTCCAAGCAATTTCAATTTAATCTATAATCAGGCATAATAACCCACAGTCCCTGAGTTACAAAATCAGCCGTTCAAACAGTGGAAAAACACTGCATGACACACACAAAGGATCGACTTCAAACTCTATAACAGGCATGTCCTACTGTTGTCAGAAAATTGAAAGCCCCTTATAGCCACAAGACTACACAATTATGTTCAAATTATGCAGCTTATTGCAGAAACCTTTGGCGGATGACAAAAGACTGACTTGGACTAGCCAAATTTGTTCAAATTATGCAGCTTACTGAAGAAAGCTTTGGTGGATGACAAAAGACTCACTTGGACATCCTGGTCAACGTAGAGAACATTAGCATTCAACCGTTGTGCCTCCTCCATTGCTACCTGCACTACATCAAGCATCCAACTACTGAATTGGGACATTAACAGACACAAAATTGTACCTTTCTTTCAGTTTACCTTTAGTCTTCAAGGGAAAGCTCTCTTCCCAGAGAAATATATTTTCATGTAGGAGGAAACTGTCCAAATTTATGACCACCATTTCTTCAGTAATTGCTTGACGAGCAACTTCTTTTTCCGTTACAAATTTAGCAAAGCAACCAACAAATTGCAGCAAAATGTGAGATTGCTAAGGAGACAGAAAGAACAACCATTGAAGCCCCCTTGTAAGAACCAAACAAGTTCATATCTATGTAGCTCACTATAACACCCACTAAATTGTCAATTCAATGTGCAGCTTGAATGGAGACACATGATGATGTTGGTTACCCTAAACTCTTTCCCAGGCTCCACACCAGTGCTGCGAATCAGCTCGTACATGGACTTGAGCCAGAAGGAAATTAGCTTCTGGTCCAGACCCCCTGGCATGTGCAGCATGTCAAGAAGCTGCTGGAAGAAACTCTTTGCCTTTGTTGATTCTCCACTCAACATCTTCTTTGCCCTCTCGGCGCATAGCTCCACCTACATAATTTCCACATGCAAAAACCACAATTGGAACTGAATTTTCAGGTATTCTCCCTGTTTCTTCCTCTTGATGTAGGCAGGTGAAGCATTACAGCAAGTTCTGTAGCTGCAACACAACAATATACAGACATGTCTATAATCATGGTGTAGAAAAGCAACATTAAGTGATCAGAGAACTATGTCACATCATCTCTGCAGAGAATTTTATGTAACTGTCCTACCTGAACTCAAACAGTTCTTTCAGATTTCCCTGCAACTGAGATCAAATTTATGATCTTCTGAGCACATAGTCTGATAGATTTCTGATACCTCAACTGAAGAGTATCTGCCACAAGTTCCGAGACAACAAAGATTTGATATATCTCAGCCAGAATCTGTGAAAGAGTAACTCCAGTCTGAAGATCTATGCATGCAAAACTCTGACTTTGGACTGAACTCACCGCAACAGTATCCGGCTTCACTTGGTGGATAACCTGCAAATGCTCCACACTGTGGATTTTCAGTAATCTTCTTCATCATTGGACCAGTCTCTCAACATTATTACTGGATCTTCCAGTAGTTTCCACAGTCTTGATGCAAAGAAAAAAATTTAAAAAGTCGCAGAGTTAGGGGGGCTTTGCAATCTGCAATCACAAAACCCTAGAGAAGTCTTGTATCAACTTTCTCGTCTTTTGTTAAACAGACGAGAGGCGAAAAAAACTGGTGATTTGTGGAGCTTGTCTTGGAAATGAAGCAATCAGAGTGCAAAAGAGGTTTTCAATAATGCAGTCGTTGCATCCATAACTAGATAGGTACACGGGAAAGCAAGTTTGGATGCACGGCGCTATGTAGGGCAAGAAAGAGAAGAGGGGATGACAAACCGAACCTCTCGAACTTCTTCGGCGCTTTTCTCGGACACATGAGCAGTTCCAACAAGGTAGAGTTGTGCACCGTTCCTGTTGTTGCGCAAATATGTCATGGAACCTTCTTCGCCATTGCTCGCAAACGACCGCCACTGCCTTTGTGCTGAAACTCTGGATTCACCCTGCAGATGGCGCCATGTTTGCCAAGCCGCTGATCGATGCGCTACCGCACGAAGCGGCGGCAGCATGATTTCTCGATTCCAGTTCCTTCTCCCTCCCTCCCTCCCGTTTCCTTCACCTCTGCGTCGCTACCGAGTCATTCCATCACCAAAAAAACAGCACTTCTCGCTGGATTCTGAACCGATTCTCGTCTCATTTGTCTTCAAACCTCTTCCTCTCTCTCTACTCTTTCCAGAACCCGAAATCTCTTCCTCTGCATCATGAACTTGATACGAAAGAAGAAGCAATTCACCTCCACCTCCATCCGTGCTGTCACTGCTGCGAGTCCTTCGCGTCGCCGCTGCATTCTCGCTGCCCGCGCGTTCCCCACCCACCTTTCTCCCACGCCCGCTCAAAAAAAAAAGGGGGAAACGCCCTCCGTTTCCCCGGGTTCCGGAAACTTCTCCTCCGTTCCACTTTCCCATCGCGAACGTGGTTCCCGTCTTCACCCGGTCTCCACGACCCGTGATTATGAGGGGCGGGTATGCGTCAAAAGGAAGCAACTACGACAAAGACCAAGCAAGATCGGACCGTCACTTCTGACGGTGTGGATCAACACAACACGCCCCCCCCCCCCCCCCCCCCCCCCCCCCCCCCGCGCCGGGACCGTCATTGGCATTGTGTAGTTTTTTCTTCTTTTTTTCTTCTTTTTTCTTTTTCTTTCTTT
>Ga0116229_10005805_pt1 | contig 20024 bp, 16 predicted proteins | sample S1TSphgellanicum_3_FD_87313 | JGI IMG/M metagenome (GOLD analysis project Ga0116229, IMG submission 87313) | Host-associated microbial communities from peat moss isolated from Minnesota, USA - S1T2_Fc - Sphagnum magellanicum MG | ecosystem: Host-associated > Plants > Peat moss > Unclassified... | reverse complement strand
CTCGCCCTCTCTCTCTCTCTCTCTCTCTCTCTCTCTCTCTCTCTCTCTCTCTCTCTCTCTCTCTCTCTCAGCGCACCAAAACCGCCTGCCTTCTTCTTCTGTCTGGAATCCCATCAATTCGTCTGTAGCTGCTGTTGTTGAAATCTCTCGCAACTTTTTTTTTTTAATCCCAGTTTTCTGTTTCGTAATTTCTCACCTGCTAATTTCTTTAAGAATCGCTTCTGTCGACGCTTTGGAATTGTCTGTCGGTGGGAATCGTTCCAGGGGGTTTGTTTTGTTTTTTGAGGGTTTGGTGGAAAGACTGCTTCGCAGCAGGCAAGAGCTATGGCGGCAAGTTTTCTTGTGTTGCACATGTCAAGCTCCTGTGCCGGTGCTTCTTCTTTAGCGCTCAGGTCGCCGACGCATGGGGCTTCCACGCCGGCTGCAGCTGTGCCTTCCGATCATCTTCATCTTCAAGTTCAATTGAGCGCTACTTCTAAATTGAGGCAGTCGACGCCGGGAGCCTTTCTTTGGCATGGTAGTAGAGCAGGTATGACGGCTGTGGCGGCTACGTCAAGAGCGTTCGATTCTTTTGAGGATCCTGCATTCGGCCCTGGTATGTTTGCTTCTCCTCCTGGCCGCCGGTTATGAAACCTTTTTTCCTTTGACATTTGGAGCATCATCCAGGCGACAGCCTAGTGTGCAAGGATTCACGGCCACTTTGTGAGCGACTGTGCATTCCATTGATTACCAGGTCATGCTAACATGATGTCCAAGATTGTGAAACCTGCTAAAACGGAGTTTCCTTCGTATACGGCCTGCCAAAATGTGGGATCCCAGGGGTTTATAGATCTTCGAAGGCAAGAGTTGTCAACCAGACTGTCCCCTCCCTTGCTGTGCTTAGAAAGTGTCCATCCTCCTAAAGAATTTGAAGCCCTAATGTCAAATCGACCCTCACTTTGGCTGGAGACCAAGTCCTTGTGATTCTTCTTCTTTAGTACTGCTGGGCCTTTTCAGCAAATAGATGGAGGTTGCTTTCATTGCTGTTTATGGTATTCTGATGAGGAGGTGTGTTGGCCGTGCATGACAGATCGGGATTCTGATGAACTTGGAGCTGGGGTTGCTGCTGAGTCATCATGGCAAGATAACAGGGAAGAGACTGGCTTGAGTGCCCTCATTTCATCATCACCACAGTGCTCACCTCTGCAGTCACTGTCCCAGGTGAGTTGATTATTTTGCAATATTGTTTGTGTTTGGGGTTCAGTCTGGGGTTTGGAGTCATGCTAAGCTATTGGTTGTTTGTGGATCACAGGAAGCAGCAATGGGGTTGGTACTGAGAGCAGCAGGTACAGGGACAGGGTGGACAACAGGTTCTGGACTTGAAGGTCCATCATGCTCCATTGAGGGGGCTGGTAGTGATGAACGTCTTTCACACATGTCCACCGGAATTCTGCAGCAGTCACCAAGAAGGCGCATGCGAGTTGCATTCACTTGTAACCTGTGTGGGCATCGCACCACTCGTGCCATCAATCCCCATGCTTACACTGATGGCACGGTTTTTGTTCAGGTCAGAAGTTTGTTCTAAGGGTCTTAGTGATGGGGTTTCTGCTTTGACTTTGATAGAGTCAGTGTTGATGTTTTGCCAAGGTTTTTAACTTTGTTAACAGTTTTGATGTTTGGCTTGAAAGGTTTTTCTCTCATGGCTATTCTTTTTCAATTGGATGGATTTTTATATCTCTCTTTAAAACTCTAAATTCTAAAGGATAAAAAATTGAAGGATAGGGCTTTTTGCTTCCTTTTTGCAAGTGTTTTGAGATTGGGCATTTTTTGTGGGATGATTATGATACAGTGTGGAGGGTGTAGTGTTTATCACAAGTTGGTGGACAACCTTAACCTGTTCCATGAAATGAAAGGCCCAATCTACAAAGGCTATGGAAACCTTGGTTTGGGACAAATCGAGCCCTATGAGTTGTTCAATATGGATGATATATCCTTTATGTAACTCTTCACATGTAGCCATTGATTTCCTTGCCAGGAAGCAGTCAAATGCTACATCCATGGATGTACAGCAAGAGGTGTGTAGGTGAGAATGTGTGGCTTTTAATGTTTCATGTACATTGTGCTGAAAGAAATTTGAGCATCTTTTGTTCCAGAAACTCTGGCCAGAAAATTCTGGTGTTGTACGTATCTTATCAAACTTTGTGCCATGGGCAGTTACTGCAGGAGTTTAGAAAGTATGTTCTCTCTTCTGTTTGGTCCTTGCTTCTTTTCCCTTTCTGTTTTTCTACATGTTTCTTCCTATTGTGCGTGTTTTTTGTTTTTTCCCCTTTGTTCCTCTACATTCTCCCCCTTCTGTGTTGTTATGTTGTTAGTTGCTAGCCAATGTCAGGAAGCTGCATGTGAGGGTGGCTATCAGCAAAAGTTCCCTGTGATTCAGGAGGGCCTAAGAATAATGATTTCTATGAGGCAGCAGGCAGATTCCATGGCTTTGTCAAGACTTAAAGTTCACTTCTCCTGGCCTCAGAAGGTGGGCAGTGTGGAAGAGTGCCTCTTGGGTGGAAGAAACTGGCTTTTGATGAGATGTGTGCAATCTTGAAAAGAGTGCCTTCTTTCTGATGCCTTTGGTGCTGCTGTTCCTGGAGAGGCAGTATTGCCTCAGAGGAAAATGTGGGGTGTGAAATATATGCATAAACCCCTAGAACAGATCCTAATTGGGTTGCATCACTTGAAGATCATTTTCAGTATATTGTGTCAAAAGGATGGATGTAGGGGTGGAGGCACCCTGGATCTACATGTTTTTTTGTGCTTTGCCAGGAAGGGAGGCAAGCTATGCAGCAGAAGGACAGCATTGGGGGATTATGTGTGACAGGAGTTGGATGTGAACCTGTCACCATTTTGTTGTTGCCCATGTAAGAACAAAATCAAAACTGCCATTAAGGTTTTTTTTTCCAAGGACCTTTGCTTCCATCTGCAGGACAGGCTTGAGCACTGCAATTCAATTTATTGGTAGATATGTAGCCATGACTTGTTGCAGCTCTCATTGATACTCACTGAAATTCAGATGTGAGTACTCTACTTCTTGGATTTGGTTGGGAGTGCGAACTAGTCTAGTTCATAATTATTCAAGCTTTGTAGTTGTGGATCGATAGTTATGCAATCTTCTATGAAATCAGAGATAGCTTGTGCTACACACCCATGCCCAGGGAATCTAGATCTTTGTTTATAGATATAAGCACATTTTGGTCCAAGGCAAAGACTTTTTTGGTGGCTGCATATACCCAAAAATATCTTGTGAGTAGAATTGTACTTCTAAAGGCTTCTCTTGTAACTTCTTGGATCTAGCTGTGAAGCGAAATCCTCAAGGAATATCCTTTGACAAATGTTTTCAGCCAGAGTATGCAGGTATTGACATGACTTGGAAGCCTCATGTTCATTTCAATATCTCTATTGCTGCTTAGTTGGGAGTTATCAATTGTCAATTTTAAAGGTTTTTGAGCTCTAAAGCTTTCTTTGTCTCACAGATGGTCAAGCTTATTGTCCTTCTGAAGAATAAAGCCTATTCTTTAAAGATTCTGGTAAAGAGGACTAGAGAGTTAAATTTCAGCGTTTGGAGTATCCTGAATGATTCTGTCTCATAAGTTGGGATCTTCTTGTAAGCCCACTTGGTCTATATATTTTTCTCTGCAGTCTTTTTCTGTATGTTTTGTCTTCTTTTCTGTTGGTCTGCTTTGTGTTTTTCAATTGCATTGTTGACTCTTGCCAGCCTACTAATCAATGGCTGAGTCTTTCTATGCTTCTAGACCTGCGGCAGAAACTCATTATGCAGGTTACTGTTTACACTGGCCTATACACACTGTAGGGAGAGCTGATGAAGTCCATGGGGAAGTTGTGATACCAAGGTCACTGTCATGCATGGTCCCTGAACAGTGAGAGACCATCACCGGTGTTCATACTGCAGGTGTGCCTTTTTTTGCTTTCTCGTTCTTGTTTTGTCTTTGTTGTGTTGTGCTTTGCTCTCAGCTTTGTAACCCTTTTTCTGGAAGTATTTCTGTGACTGAAAGAAGAAGCTTTAACCTTGTTCTGGCTTTTCTTGATTGTGAGAATGGAGATTTCTTGATCCTTATGAGAGAAAGTAGGTTCCTCACCAAGGACTTATGATCCTCAAGAAGAAGAGAGCAGAGTTTTGCAAAGAGTAAGTAGACTACAGACAGAACTCTCCTTAGCACTGACCCTAAAAGAGGTCCCAATGGGAAACCTTGGTCAGAAAAACTAATTGCTGACACCTTGACATCTTGACCTGTTTGCATGGATTTCTTGAGCTGCTGCAGGTTCTCTTTCTCTTCTTGCTTGCCTGATATTTTCATGTTGTGCTTCATCTTCTTCTGTAAAGCTTCATGGTAAAGCTTTTGCTAACTTCTTGAAGTTGTTTTAGTCAATTTTCACTTGCAAACTAGAGGCTTTGGTTGGAGTGGGTGCACTGAGGTTATTTATTATCTTTCAACTGAATCTACAAAGGAAGGAACAATTGGGATCAAAGATTTTCCCGTATATGTCATGCTCTTTTGCTGGAGGAATCAGAAACTTGGGAGGAAAGTTTCTGCTACAATTTTGTTGTGTAATTCAACTGGATGCTGCTGGTCAGAGAAATGATGTGAAACAAAAGTATGGTGCAAAGGAGATGGAAGATGACATGGGGTTAAAGTTCAACATCTACTTCTCAAGTAGAAGACTAAAGAAGACTTTTAAAAGTCGGGAAAAGAAGGCCATTTGTGTTATCAGATATATTTGGAATAAAAGTTTCAATTTTATTCACTTATTTGTTTTGCATTTTGCATTTTGATACTTTAAACATTGAATTGGAGCTAGACGTTATGTGGAACCATGGGTTGTTATTTAACCAAGAACCAAAACCAATTTAACTTGAAAACTAAAAAAAGAACTAGAATCAAAATTGGAACTGCTCACCTAATTAAAAAACCAATGGTATCAAAGTTTGCAAGGACCATTGACTAATTGGACCAATGGTGTTTTCACACAAGCACCTACTTTGGTTTTAAAATGTGTAAAAATACATATGGGTGTGTTTGCAAAACATAAGACATTTAAGCCAAATACATAACAATTGATACACTTATATGAGATCTATAATGCATTTTCAAAAGAGGTGGATGTTTAAAATATCATATAACAATACGAAGTTGTGGAACATTGTTCCTCCACCTTACAACATTAGATTGAGGTGAAGAAGACATATACATGTGCATAACACATGTATTAAAGAATTCCAATTCAAAATTTAGGACAATGATTGAGATATCTTATGCACAAACCTACCAACTACACACATATAACGTCACATTTGGAAGCCCATTTTTAGTGTTTGCTAATGGGGATATACAAGTATGATTAGTGCTTTCCCCCTTCCTTTTTGCATCCCTAGCTACTACCTAACTACTTAATCTTGAAAACAATGATCTCCAAAGATTTTCATTGCAAGTATAATGGTCAAAGATTCATAATAAGCCAAGTCCCTTATAGTCATGATGGTATGTATTGTGTATCTTGTAACTCAAGTGTCTCACTATTCATGTGTGTCCAGAGTCATGATGATTTGTATTGCAAACCAACTCCTATGCTATATAGGTTTGGGTAACCAAAAGGCGAACCCTAGGAAAGAATAGGCCTCCTTTTGAACTTGATTGGTAGAGTAGCATAATTTTTAATAGATCATATGGTGTTATGGTGTTGAACCGACAATGCAAGCATGATATTATAATGGTAGGTATTGATTCTTGTCAATCATGAATGATAAAAATTGATTTGAGTTTTTTTTTCATGTCTTAATTTCTTTGTTCCATCTAGGAATATGTTCAAATTTTAAATTAGTGGTTTTGGAGATTCCTTTTTCTCCATCAATCATTTTGGCCTTTGGTTTGGGATGTGGGATGCCAAAATAACTATGTAAAAACAACCCAAAACAAGACTATCCAAAATTAATCTCCACCTTTGTTCCCTTGTTTTGGTAGGGAGAAACATTACTTACATGAGTGCCAATAGTAAAATAAAATTCAATAGATGTCCTTCAAAAGTCATAGGGTTCACCTCTTCAGAGTAGGTTTTTAAGATAGATACAAATTATTAGTGCATTTACTAATACATTGTCATATGAAACAAAATACTTATCAATGGTAACAACATATTTGGAGTTGTCATCACAAAGTTTTGTGAATTGTATTCAAATTAAACAAAGCAAGGTATATATATATATATATATATATATATAATTTCAAATATATCCATTCACAATGACAAATGAGTTTCACAATTAAAAAGTAGAGGATGAGGCTTACTTTTAGCAACACTTTGGAAGCTTAATGATCTAGGGCACATGGAACCCATTAATGTCAAGCATAATCATACAAATCATCACGAATTGTGTTAAAGCATACCCTAAGACAAAACTTGTGTATGCATGTCAAGCAAACGCATTAAGTACAACGTCGAACTTTGATCTTATCTTTTTTAAAATGTTGTACTTCATGTAATGCTTTGAACAAACCTCATTTATTTTTACTCATTGAGTAGAGTTTTGTTTTTTAAAAACAAGTGAAACAAGTGAATATCTAACATAGGCAAAAAGAGACAAAAGGTGCAATCACACTAATTGGAGCCAAAGCAAGTGTAACCAATGCTTAAATTTTTATGTACTAATGTTAAGAATTGTATTAATGTTGCAAGTCATTCAAAAACATTCATGAAAATGTTTCCAATATATTTTGAAAATATGTGGTATGATTAGATAGAATCAAGTGAGGATAACATATTCAAAAAATTCGTTGGTAATGTAAGGACTTTATTTTTGAAGAGATTTTGTAAACATGACATATTTCGAAAAGATTTTTTAAACACCTATTTACATAATAGTACATTGTAACATTTTTATGGGAAATTTAGAATTTCACATAAAGTATTTATAGGATACTTTAGAAATATTCTAAGATAAGTAGTCACCTAAAGAGGCGACCATGTTTAAACCCAAAATCTCCCCAAAAAAGGGCAACCTATGCAACATAGGCTACCTAGGTTTTCATGACATGCTCATTCAAATAAAATTGTCACTATATTTCATTCAAGGATGGTATTATGATAAGTGTTGGTTCACCCAAGGCATCCCCCTCCCCCAAACATAAAATAAGTGTAAATACTCAACATCTAATAAAATAAGATCAATGAATAGAAATCTAACCTTAATTTTTTTTGAAATCTTTTCTATTTGATGAAAAACACATAATTGGATGTAATAGATTAATCTATAAAGGCATTCTAGGGTAAATGCAAGGTATGGTGGTTCACTTTTGTGATGGAATAATGTTTTTTTCTAGGCACGTTTTGTTCAAATGTGTATGATGATTGATATGTTAATTGAAACTTGAATCTAGACTAACAATTATGAACATTTACGTCAAATTATTTTGTGATAAATAGTTTGTCCATTAATAATAGTGGACATTTAAAGTTCGAAAAAAATGAAGTGGTCATCTAGCTACAACATTAGAAAATAGATAGATTTGTATCAATTTTCATTCCAAATTCTCATTAGCGATTTAGTATATGTTGTGATATGAAACAATAAATTCATATCAAGAGCCCTTTCCTTGTCAACCTTAGCCAAATCATATTTTGGAACTTTTGAATGGTCAAAATTTGACCATATTTCCATAAGTCCATATGGATTACATTTTTGTTTTTTGTTTCAATTTTTTTCCCATTGCCCAAACTAAACCCAAATTTATTTATTTGAGGCATTAGTCCATAGTTTGATTACTTAATCCATGTTTCATCCTTAATTTGAATGTATTTATAAAATGAGTGAAATTGGATATCATTTCATGAAATTAGGTATTAGTCTACATATGAATTTAATGAAGAATATGAGCAATAGTCAAGGCATAAACAAGGCAAATCCAAAATTGAGGATGAAGCTCCCTTAAAAGGACCAATTTATGTAAGAAAGCTAGTTTGGTCCCATGTTTTCTTTTCCCCCCATATGATGTTTTCATCTTCAATTTTAGTTTTAGCAAAATTAATGCCTAGGTTTGGGGCACTTTAGGGTGCACACACAATCAAATGTTGATAAAGGACTCAACCACAAATGGGCATTTTATGGTCATTTTTATTTTTTCATAGAAAGGAATTTTTGAATTTTTTTTTGCAACATGTTTTTAAAAATATTTAAAATTCCCCCAAAAAATTACATGATTTGTGTTAACTCTTTTTGAATAAATATGAGTTGTCTAAAAATGTAAAGATTCTACTAATTCTACATTTCATTCTGAAAAATGATCATAGTTTCGAATCATATTAAAATATGTTAACTATTTTAAGTTTTAGTTTTATGTATCATAAGTCACAACTTTGTTTATATTTCATACACATTAGGATTCATTTACATTTGGCAAATGACTTTTGAAAATTTGAACATTTTGAAATTATATTTTGAAAAAATTTAAGTACCATAATTTTAAAAATATGAATGTTTTTCAAATGTGCATGGTAGGTTATATCATCATTTCAACTTTTTTCTTATCTAAATTTCTTTATTAGAAGAGTCCTTAGCATAGTGCTTTATAAAATTGACTTTCTTGGTGTTGAAGTTCAAAGTCCTTTATGACAACCAAAACTCAATTTATTCAACTAAATTATTAAATTTTTTTTTTTGACATTCATATAAATCATTTAGCACAAATTTCCTTGATCAACATGACATTAAAGTGGCAATACATAAATATATGTGACAAAAGTGATAGTTTTTTAGTTGTTCAACATAGTTTTTGGTTTAGTTGATTGTGATCACACCTTATATTGATAATTTTAATGCAAGTTTCATTTTCATCCTTAGCAAGATTGCCCAAAATCTTATCTTTAAATATTGTTAAAAACCATTTTTCACATTTTTGTGATTAACTTACATAAGGTTGCATTTGTGAAATTGTCTTCCAAAAAACATGACAATGGACCCAAGTAATTTTGACTCATTGGTAGTTGCATATTGACTAAAAATTGCTTTTATTGGAAAGCAATTTCAAGTGGTATCAAGGGTAAAGAACTTCCAAATTTAGAACACATTCTTTAGTTCGAAAAAAAAAAGGCATGAAAGTTTTTAGGATGAGAATAGGAGGAATTCATAAGCTTGAATTCTGAAATCAATTTGCAAAGGTGGTAAGTGAAAATTGAAACCAAAATGGTGCACAAATGAATCATATATAATTCACAAGACACATCATTTCTTAAACTTGGGAGAAATCATCCCTTTCCTCCTTATAATATATTATGTGATTGGCGTTGACAATTACATTGGAATGACAAATTTTTGGGAGTTTTGAAAATTCTAGATTTTACCAAATTATGATCATGCATAACTTGTAGATATGTATTTTGATTAATGAGTTTTTAAATGCAAAGTTGTAGCCCTTGAAGAATTTTTTTAATGTCATATTGCATGTTCTATTTAAAGGCCATTTGACTGTTGTTTCTTATGTTAAATGGTCAAAAATAAAAATTCCCCCTTGCACTTTTCATCATTTTTCGGAATGTGTTTGACTCCTAAAACATTTTCCCAACCCATTTTTCTTTACATGCTTTAGCGTTGGTTATGAGCTTAAGGCTAGGGTTGTGATGCTTTTCTAAATACTTGTTGCTTGAATATTCCCATTGGAAGAAATCCCCCAAAATGAAATCAATGCATTTACAACTATGTGTAACTAATTGTCATTGCAAATAGCTCTAGTCATCTTTGCAACGATTTTGCACCCTTGACCATTCTTGCAATTATGTTACAATTACATTTGCAATTAATGAATTTTTCATCCTACATTCTAAGATTTTTTTAATCCATGATCATGTCCATATGTCCCATTAGTTGTAAATGGAACCAAACTTAGTTGCACCACTAAGGTGTCAATATAGCCCTTAGTGATATACATAGGGGCATTAGGAATTTTTGAAAAGTATGTATATTTTTGCTAAGTTCTATTAGGGATATAATGAGGGTATGTTTTCATGTAATTATAGAGTTATATTTAGTTTTTATTTAGGCAAATTAATTACCTACCTACCTACATATGTTTGTCTACCCACCTACCTTAAACTATGTACCTGTTTAGCCTAGGTTACCTACTTATTTAACATAGGCTACTTGCTTATTAAATAATTGACGATTAATTATTGATAACTAATAATTAATCCTTAGTATTTATAGTTAATTCATCCTTCACCTTTGATATGTATGAAATTTTAGGTCCAATTGGATATCCAAAGTGGACATCACATTGAACCTTGAAGTTTTGTAAGATCTTGAATATGGGGTGTCTTTTTCTATGAATATCCTTTATTTGTTTGAGGGTATAAAATCTACACCTTCAAAGTCTTGCATTATTGTTTGTGATATGAACAACTTTGAAAGAAAGTAGTATTTTTTTAAACATGACTCCAAATGTTAAGAACTATGTACTTTGAAGCATTTCATAAATAAGTGGTAATAAAGTTTCAATGTTGAACGCATGGTGCTTTTTAAAGATATACATTATGTTATTTTGGATTTTTTAATCCATCATAGTCTTTGTTTATTGTAATTTATGCTCACATAACAAATGACCATCATGAAAATATGAATCCAAATATGTTTGGGCAATATTTTTTGTTGACCATTGTTGAAACTATTTAAAATGGCTCATGTGGTCACACCTTATTCAAAAGTGATCACTTTATTTTTTGAGTTCTAACCCTTCAATTTGGGCACTTGTTGAGGATTGATGCATTTTGCCATAGTCTATGTACATGTGACCTTATGGGGGACACTATGTGTTAAAATTTGACATTGCCTAAATCAAAGAAGGTATTGTTTGGGGGTTAATTTGTGAGGGAGTTTTAGTTTTTGCCACCCTATTACTACTTAAGTTTTAGTATCCACATATTTAATTGACCCTAAACATAATTTAAATTTTATGTTTGCTTTGGATTTTGGAAACCAAAATAAAATGTTTACCTTTCAAGTAGTTATGGATGAATGAATGGAGCTCAAGTGTGTCATGCACTCGAATGTTGATGGCTCCATATGGCAATTGTAAAAAAACATCTTTGAGATATACAATTGTGGAGCATTGATGTCAACTTGAATGTAAAATTGCAAAGGTGTTTTGTAATGTCAAATGATTATTAAAAAAAGAGTAAACTATGGTCATGTAGGTTGATGTGAAATCAAGAGGGATGGTGCAATGTGAATGGTGTGGTGGGTTTAGGGTTTAGGTCATAATTATTCTAAGTTTGTTATTTACATACCAAGATATATTGAACTTTGAATATATATATGTCATGCATATATTCATGGATATGGGTGAATATAAGTTTTTAGATTTACATACCCCAAGGTATGTGCACCATGTAAGTATATAATTAAAAAAAAAAAGGTAGGGTATATCAAATTTATCCCATTCATACATATTGGGTATATCCATAATCTAGGTAAAAGATACACACCCTCAACATTAGTTATATTCATTGCCATAGATGTTGAAACAACATATACTTAATAAAAATTATCATTGTTACACCAAAAATGAAGGACCATACCTTGCGTACACCTTCGATTGAAACTTGAAACAATGTGAACACTAAACAAAACTATGGTGTAATTAAGTTGTACTTCAAAATGGTGTTAGAAAGATTGAAGATGATGGGTGGGATTATTTTTTTTATACCTATGTGGCATGGAACTCATTCAAAAAAATTTCCACAAATGCCATTTTAAATATAGGTAATATGGATGATGCGCTCCCAAGCTCTTTGATAGACTCAAATGTAAGTCTAAGGTGAAAACATCGGAAGAGTAAGGAATCAGGGCGCACTCCCTAGCTTGCAGCACTTTGGGGGTAGAAGGGCGTGTTGGAGTTCCGGGATGGGACTAGGAAGAGTGACAAGCATCAATTATTCACACTAACCTTCACAAACCAAACAACAAGTTGGTTAGTGCGTAGTTTGAACACCTTTGGTGCATGGATGAGCCACGGGCAAACACAGATTCACAAGACTCACCACGGCCCGGACTTGGGGGAAGCCACCACCTTCCCCCTTATAGTATACTCTATGCTTAGCCACGGGGCCAGCACCCAAATGACATTTGGTCCCGGGACTCCCACTTGGGAGTCTTGAAATTCCCAAAATTGGGACTTTCGCAACTTTGGAGGCCCATAACTTTGTGTTTAAATCTTCGATTGAGGTGAGGTCTAAAGCAAAGTTTTAACCCTCATCGAGAGCTTTACAATGGTATGTGGCACTCTATCTACACACAAGGAAATAGGGGCGATTCCTGACTTTTAATGGTCAAGAATCAAATTGACAATTTGACTCCCGGCCTTTCTTTTGGCAATAACTTATGTTTCAAGTATCCAAATGAATCATGCGAGTTCATTTTAGACATCTTCATTCCAAAAGTTTTCCAATGATATAAGGAACTTTTCAATTCAATGAGTTTTGACCTTTGCGATCACCCTTTGAAGATTTGGGAGTCCATTGGGATTCCAACTCCCAAAGTGAGAGCTCATTTGGGAGTGTGGGGGTTCATTCCCTCGCACTCTCTTGCACTCCCAGGAGCATGAAATGTGATTCTTAGGCTCACCTTTGGCCCACACCTTCGCAAGCCCTTGCCTTGGTTGTAAGCCCAAGGCTAGGGTTGCGATAGTTATATTCATTGCCATAGATGTTGAAACAACATATACTTAGTAAACATTATCATTTTCATACCTAAAGTGAAGGACCATACCTTGTGTACACCTTCGATTGAAATTTGAAATAATGTGAACATTAAACAAAACTATGGTGTAATTAGGTTGTATTTCAAAATGATGTTAGAAAGATTGAAGATGATGGGTGGGACTATTTTTTTATACCTATGTGGCATGGAACTAATTCAAAAAGATTTCCACAAATGCATTCTAAATATAGGTAATATGGATGAGTTGGATATTGATGGATTTATTTCATCCATGATGAATGGAAAAGGATGGATTTCATTCATGAGTAGTGACAAGCTCGACTACATGAATAACATAGATTGACATTATTAAATTTAAACCCTTTTTAATGATGTTTGATGACACAACAAGCAAAACGATTGAATTTCTTAGGTTCAAAGAACTTATGAGAACATTTTCACTTAACATAATGTTGAAATCAAATCCAATTTCAATATTAATTGAATGACTAGTAATTGTTGATATCAATTTGTGTCACTTTCCAAGTTACGAAGTCCTTAATTTTGTGGTGACCAAATATAATTGACCTTTTATTCATTGTTATGGTTGAATTAATATGTTTTGTGCTATTGGTTGTGAGTTGTTGAATTACTAGGGTTTAACTATCAAATTAGTTTGAGATTGAATTTATGTCTTGTTGAAATCCTTTCCAAAAATTTCCTTGTAATGGTTTTTTAAAATATTTTTCTTTATTGTTTTGTGCACGTAAGCATCACTTGGTAGTGTTAAAAATGATAGTCTATTTTGAGATCATTGGTTAAGTGAGGGTTCACTTTGGGTGGGGTAATTGTTTTTGTATTAGAAAACTATGCGAGTAAAAATATAGGGTCTCATATATTAGTTGTTAGGTAAACTTCTAATTTAGTTACTTTTACAATAGGATTATATTCATGTTCAAAATTCTAATAGAAAAATATAAAATATGAATCAATAATATGTATTGGATCTTTTAAAATATATATCATATGCACAAAAGACCTATAATAGGTATTAGTCTTAGTACGTTCAATTAGTAGGGTGGAGAGGGTGTAATTTATGTACTTAAGGTTCATAGTAAAGAAAGTAACAGTAATGAAATAATGTTTATTTGTTTAAGTTGAATTGGTGAAAGCCCATATGTAACAACTTGGTGGTCCACTTACTTGGGTTGCAATGCACACTTTATTTGCTTTAATTTTGAAACCCAAAAAACCTAATTTGTTTCTATGTATTTTTTCCATGGAAAACAAACCAAATGTTGATTGTTTGTGATGACTTTATGGAAGCCAAACATAGTTTTTACCATTTGAAATGTGGTCTAGTTTTCATTTTTTTGTTGATATGCTTCTAGAATTAAATTCCAGCATTTCATGCATGATGTTTTTTAGTCATTCAAAATCACTTTATTTCCTTCATCATTCCTCACACCTTTAACTAAAACTAAAAAATCAAACAAATATATGGTGCCAACATTTAATGCAAACAAAAAATGTAAATTAAGTTTAGTGTGGTTTAAACATGTTGATATTAAAAATTTAAATAATAATGGGGTGGGAAAATTTGAAGCTCCCTCACATAATACCCCCAAATATACGTTCTTTGATGTAAGGGAAGTACACTTTTTAGTGCATTCAACACTTGTGTTGGCTCCTTTTACTATGAGTCCACCTGCATGTAGTTGAAAAAATTAACACATTTAACCCCATGCTCGTTACATGGTGGTTAATGAACCAATAAGATCTGTGTGAATACAAGCCAAACTAAACATTTCTTTAATATACATGTTAAGAGACAAAATGAATTAAAAATTAATAATGATATGGACTTTTGAAAATCAAACCCACTTCAAGACATTCAAAAGTCTACAAACTTTTTGGTAACTTGGTTTTTTTGGAACTTTTTGCATTTACGTTTTTACTACTTTATATATCATATATAGTTAATCTTATATGATATCCCAAACACTAGTTCCATAAATAAAAATGCATTTATATAAATTCATTGTCAAAAATCTAATTCATACTTTTCCATGTTCAAAGTCCATTATTCTATATTTGGTTTATATAGATGTCTTCTTATTCAAGTTGACAATCTTAATCCAATGGCAAACTTGTCATACTAAAACTTGTCAATGCACAATTCACTTTGCAAAAAACTATAATGTGACACAAAAAGTGATCCACCTTACCTTGCAACCACCATGTCATTTATTGTCCTCACATGTGAAACATGACAATTTGGTAGTTATTTCACAAATGATCAAAGTGGGCAAGTGCATGGTTGGGTGGATCACTTTTAGAGTAACATGGGTAGTTTTATGTAGTGAATGCGATTGCAATTGTTACATTTTATTGTATATTTTAGACTTTATCAATAGGAACTCATTTTAAGGTATAGGCTTGGATATGTACATAGACCAATTGATTCTAATGCTTAATGAATATTTTTACAAAAGTTATGAAAATTTGAAAAAGCCTTAGTGGGGGTAAGGTTGGCACAAAAAGAGCGATTGGATTTTTATTAGGGTTGATGATTTCATCATAAAGTTGTTAGGGACTTGGTTTTTGGTAAAATTTTTAATGATGAAAACATATTTAAAAAGTTTTTCACGACGTCATAAATATGAAAATATCAAATTATGGACTTTTGTTCAAAATAAAAATGATTATTTGTTTCAAATGTCCATACATATTGAAAGTAAAATGATTCATGTTGTTTTTTACTCAATGATTGTAAATTTTCAATGGAAGAAACTTAAGATTTGTAACTATCATATCCCTCTGCATTGTGCCATGCTATGACATAGTGTAAAAGTACACTACCGAATGAACTATAAAGGATATTTTTTCTTGCTACCATTTGGTCCATCCTACCATGCACTTGCCCAAGTACATCAAGGGCAATGTATTGCATGTTGGTGACACCCTCAAATTTAATAAGTTTCTCTAATTTTATTTTTAGACAAAACATTTGTATAGCATAAAATCACTATAAAAAATTTCACTGTACAAAACCATGGTTTTTATGCTAGTCTTTTTAAATGTAGTCAAGTTGTTAGTCATAATGAACAATGAACAATTTTGACTATAGTTAAAACATACTAGTTATTTATGCCATAAACTTGATGGAGTTTGGATGACTAAGATGATTGAAACTTGTCTTGTCTAATTTGACTAAAAAAATCAATTTGACTTAACATCCCACATGGCCAAATAAATAAATAAATAAACATAACTACAAATTAAATTCAAAAAGTTATCTTGGGTATGACTTGTTGGAGTGCCATGGGTTTGTCAAATTTGTTCTTGGACCAAACTACTTGAAAAATTAAAACTAAAACTAAAAACTTGGGATACATTATTGTGAGTATCACCAAACTTCTATTTATTCCTCCATTTGGGTTTCTTTTTTAAAATCATTAATATGCCATCATATGACACAAGAAAGAATCAAACCCTTCACCTTCTCAACCATACACCAAAACTTTAACCATCCAACCACAACATCACATGGTGAGAAATATTGATATCCAAATACATATAAACATTAGATTAATTTTAATTTCTTATTTGGACTATAAATTCAAATGTAATGCCTTTAATGTTGTGTAATTTTTAAGTTTTGAATTTCATAAATGTATTGAATTTCTAAAAATTTCAAATATCATGTGCCAAAAAATTACATATTAATTAAAAAATCTTGAAATTGGCTAAAAATTTGAATATAATACTTTGATTATGTTTTAATAATTTAATCTCATAATTACATATAATTCAATATATTTCATTAATTTAAAATGTTAATACATTTCATAATGAAGTTGATGGAAAATGTTTTTAATGCCATTATTTCTATTATTACATACTAATGATTTTAAAAATTCATTTGTTATTGAATTTCTAATGAATTTTTAAACTTAAAAATCAATATCTCCTACACTTAATTAGGTTTAAGTTTGACTAAACCATTTCCATTAAATCCTACTCATTGAGGTTTTTCCAACAACACCAAAAGTGCACCCCACGCCCATGACATGACATAAATAAGGATTTGAACATGCCCTAAATAACCTCAATACTTTGACAAACATTTAAATAATGTGCTATAATGTGTCCCAAGTCAAATGGTTTTTGAATTTTATTAAGATAATTTATTTTTCATGATGATGTTGTGATTTTTTTGTAAACTAGACATTATTGCAAAAGCTACTTATTGTGTGCATATTAATGCAAGATGCAATACTTGTGCTACTTACTAACCATTGGATGAGTACCTACTGCACTAGTTTTTAAGCTTTTAAAGGCATGTCGTGCCAAAATTCCACCATCGAAATTTCTCATTAGGCACAAGCTTAAGAATCTAAATTGCTTGATGAAAAGCTTGCCATCAACTATATGAACCAAGAATAACATGGATGACCAAAGGCTAGTTCTTTGAATTCTACCTATCAAGGCAATTGTTGTTTTTTTAAAAAAAAATTTCATTTCAAGATTGTCATAAACAATTCTTTTTCTTTTCTTGGGTTTTCTTGATCATTCAATTTGCTGCTGATGGTGCAAAGAAAAGGACAACTATTCTTTCTCTTGGAAATTGACCAGGATCAAAAGGTGAGAGAGAATAAAGATTATAAAAGTAAGGTTACTTGTAGGTCTGCACGCAACCTCCAACTCACACACGTCGCTACAAACTTATGTTCTTCTCTAAGGCTTTTAGCCTAATCATTGTGCTGTACATGATGTTCTCACTTTTGGCACTTTGTGCAAAAGTAAATTTGATTTTTGATTCTTGGGTGTGTTCCTCAACTTGTGCACACTATTTGAAGATTTCAGCATTGGGGAAGTTCTAATTGTTGGACTCAAGCTCTAGCAAATCTTGGCAACCCAAGTCATTGGACAAATCCCCTTCTTTGCCTATATCACTTGGTGCTAAAAAGTTTTATAAAGGTCAACAAAAGTGATGTTGTCAAGATTTTGTGGAATGACTTACTATGAATATCTCGAGTAAATACAAAAACTACTATATGTAGGACCTAGCTAGTTGGGCCTTCCTTTGTAGGTGCATGCATGCTTGAGCTGTCTCATTGGTTGCATGCAAATGGGTATTTGGTAAAAAACTGTTTGATGTCATATTCGACCTAGGTGAAAATTTCCTAATACTTTACCCTTGGGTAGGGTCAGTTTTGTCATTAAGTAATCTTTAAAATATCGAAACTAATGTTCATTAAAATATGAAAGTAGAGTTGTTGAAAATCGTTATAAATTAATCATAGGCTTAAGGTGCATTCACACTTGATGTTAAGGACTCTAGTATTAAGTCCCCTAACACCAAGCTAGTCATTTGGAACTTGAACCTATTTACCACCAAGATTTTACGTTAAGTTAACATTCACTTAATATTAAATAACCACCCACTTAACATTGGGTGCCACCTAAGATGCCACCTAAGATTTTCATTTAACATTGGGTGCCACCTAAGATGCCACCTAGATTTTCATTTAACACTGACTTAACATTAGGTGTGAATGCACCTTTACAATCTGATTAATTTCACTAGTCATATGACATTGTCATAATAGATCATGCAAAAAAAAAAAAAAAATCATAGAAAATATCAGAAATTTATTATAAAAGAATTAAGGTTCATTCCCCCTCTCCCTCCCTTTCTTTCTTTAGTTGATATGCTTCACGCTATTGGTGGAGGTTTCTATTGGTGGAGGTTTAGGTACTTAGTGGTTCCTTTACCCTCCTCATGTCCTGCCTCTTTTGAGCTGTTTGCATGCCCTGGACTTTGGTCCTTGCCACTTGTTTCTTTTTTCTCTCCCTTTTCTTTTCTTGGGTGCTTTCTTTTTATAAAAGGTTGGCAGGGTTTCATCATCTACAAGTGTGCTAGGAACAATGTATCCAATCTCTCTAGTACCATTCTCTTCATGTGGTCAGTCTCTAGAAGAAGAAGAAGAAGAAGAAGAAGACTAGAGACTGACCACATGAAGTTTTGTGTGTGTGTATACATGTGTGTGTGTGTGTTTTGGTTGGTTGGGGAAACTGCACAAGTTGATGAATCTGTTGTACAATGAGTAAGTACGGGAATAGAAAGATCTTGGAGAGAAATATGATCTTTCTCCAAGAATGTCTAGTTCCAGCTGCTTCTTTCTTCGAACCACGCAAGGCTTTTTATATATTGCGTGCTGTGAATAATGGAAGGGAAGATTTGGAAGTATGGGTTGGTGTAGAAACAGATACCGTGTGTGAAACAATACTATTAATGGTTTCATGTCGGATACTAGTTAGCTAGCCAGAGATTGTCCATGTTTAGTGCTGTGCATCTGTTCGTCTGATTTCATGGTTTCACCTGTTTTGATCCTAGTACACTTGTGGGTTTTAATTTCATTCTCTGTTTGAAGAGTCCTGCAAGTCAATATGAATCAATGATGCACATATATATCCATCATGATCTAGTCCATATACTCGGGATCTAGTTGCACATGACGAAGTACATGATCTTCATCATCATCATCTAGACAAGAAGATTCATGAAGGAATTAGTGATCTCCAAGAAGCTAGCTGCAAGCAAGCTGAATTATTTATTACAAGCTCATCATGTGATCGGCTCCGTATCATCATGTGAACTAGTCTGTACACTAGATATAATACAAATATTTCGAGCTGCTGGTTTTCTCCAGCTAGTCTATGATGCAGATTCCTCTCCTGCATGCATACTCGAGATAGTTATAGACGAAGCATCTGCATCGTAGTCAAGATGAAGGAAATCATATATCCCATGACAAGAAACCAGACTCGAGGTGTACAGCGCCTACCAGCTAGATGTGATAACGTTAGCGGGGTACCACCGGCAGGGGGAGGGGGGGGTGTGCTACTCATTTCCTCCAGCTAGTCTGTGATGCAGATCCTTCATCTGCATACTGGAGATAGTTGGAAACGAAGGATCTGCATCATAGCCAAGTTGACGGAAATTCTCCAATAAGCTGTGCAATTCTTCTAGCACACAAGTAAGTCGATCTCCCCAACGATCAGTAATGAGTAATGACTTAGCTAAATTCAACTGATCCGCGACGAGTAATGATTTAGGCACCAAATCAGTAGTTTCCTAGCTCAAATCGTACTGAATCTTCTTCTCGATCTCATGAGACATCGATGAGCTTGCTGTTCCTGCAGCCATGTTTGAAACTCCGCGATGTCAAAAGCTTAATCTAATTCATATCGTTCATTTCAATACCATTGCTTGCGTGCAGGAAGAATT
>Ga0116229_10005803_pt1 | contig 20034 bp, 13 predicted proteins | sample S1TSphgellanicum_3_FD_87313 | JGI IMG/M metagenome (GOLD analysis project Ga0116229, IMG submission 87313) | Host-associated microbial communities from peat moss isolated from Minnesota, USA - S1T2_Fc - Sphagnum magellanicum MG | ecosystem: Host-associated > Plants > Peat moss > Unclassified... | reverse complement strand
GATTCCCGACTTTTTGTGGTCGGGAGTCAAACTGGCAGTTCGACTCCTGGCCCTTCTTTTGGCCATAACTTGTGTTTCAAATGTCCAAATGAGCCAAGCGAGCTCATTTTAGACATCTACGCTCCAAGAGCTTTCCAATGATATAAAGAACGCACGAGCCATGGAGGTTTGACCCCTGCAATCGCTCTCTGAAGTTTCGGGAGTCCACCGGGACTCCATCTCCCAAAGTGGGAGTTGCCTTGGAGTGTGAATGTTCACTCCTTCACACTCCCTCACACTTTCTTGCACTCCCAGGAGTATGTGATGTGACTCCCGGGCTTCCTCTTGGCCGGCACCCTTGCAATTCCCTTTGCCTTGGTCGCAAGCCCAAAACTAGGGTTGCGACACATTTGAAAGTTTGAATGTTACGCAATTGAAAATGAAGTTCATATCAATAAGTTGTGGTGGCAATAATGTATTCCAAGGTGCAAAAACTAGTGTGATTGCACATATGAAGGAAAATGTGGTTCCATTTTTGGTAGGTATGCATTGCTTGGCCTGTTGAACCAACTTGGTAGTGTTAATCTTATCAAAGTTAACTTTGATGGTTCACGTAGAAGCCCTCCTTTAAGCTTTGTATGGGTTTTTCTTTCATTCACTTAAAAAAATTTGAACATTTCAAAGGTTGTTAGTCACTAAAACGGAAACAAGTTGGTCATAAATGCGAACTAAACAAGATGGACAAGTATGTTGTTTCATATGAAGTGCATCATGGACCAATATTAACCTCTAATTGCGAAGATGTTTGATAATGCACCTCAAAGTAACATTGTTAGTGACAACTTAAGTTTTTTTTGTGATTTGGAACTCGTTTTAGGTTTAGATGCAATCTTATCACTTTTGAATTATGTCCACACCTTCATTAAACTTTCCCAATTTTGAGATGTCTTCCTTCATGTGTGATTATATTGACATAGTGAAGATCTTTTAATTAGAGCTCCACCATTTTTACAATGATCTTTATAATAAATTTTCTAACCCAACCTTTGATGAGCTAAATGTTTTTGAAACATTCACCAACAAGAATCTACCAATGAATTAATGTGTAGACCTAAATGACAAAAAAATTGAGTGCTTTATTATTGAATTTTTCAATGTTAAATATTCTATGAATCAACATTTTTTGCAACAAGTAATGTTAAATTTATATTTAGGCCAAGCTTTCCCTTGGTGCTAATTCATGTGAAACAAGGTTGTGAAGACTTTACCAAGTTCTTATTCATGAATTAAAGGCAAATTCTTACACCATGAACTCATTTTAACATTGGGTGATCTACCCAAACTTTTGGGTTGATCACCCCACTAATGTTGATTGAAGATCTTTTATAATAACACTTAATTGTCATCAAGGTTGCCTACTATGAGCTTCACATGGTGAGAAGGGATGGCATATGGGTGAGAGCTTTGATTGATGACTAGGCTTTGGATTTACAATGTTTTTTTTATAAAAAAAATGGCTATAAATAGCAAAACAATCATGAAGAAAAACTCTCTTGTGAACCCTATCACTCAATTGTGGGCCTAACATAGTTAACAATGTTTTTTAAAAAAAAAAATGGCTACAAATAGCAAAGCAATCATGAAGAAAAATTCTTTTGTGAACCTTATCACTCAATTGTGGGCCTAGCATAGTTAACAATGTTTTTTTTTAAAAAAAAAGGCTACAAATAGCAAAACAATCATGAAGAAAAATTCTCTTGTGAACCCTATCACTCAATTGTGTGCCTAACATAGTTATGTCATCTTCAAACACAAGCTCTTGGAATTCATAAAGCTTGCAAAGATAAGATAACATGTATTCAACTTTATGTGCACTTAATTTTATGCACAATATTTCTACGTCATTGAAAGCTTCCCTTTTGAAAAGGTCATCACTTAGTGGAAGGACACAAATGCAAATTATTGTGTTAAATGTAAATTGTTAAAAGCAAATGGTGTAATTTTTTTTTGAGATAGTCAAATTTTCCTAATTATATCCCCTTTCTAATGGGGAAATTTTTTGTCAAAGATGATCGCATGTATAATATTTTATGATTTGTCTTTTTTTTTCTTTGAGTTAAAGCATATTTTGCACAACCTTGTAAGTTGTCATTGTTTGCAAGTCTCAAACATGTCTCAAAGCTCATGTAGGTGTGCTAATTCATTATGGAGTGCTTCAATGCAACCAATGGAATGTGAAACGAGTCTTGGGCCTTGAGCCTTGGGGTTTTTTAAAATTCAACGTTATGAACATTTTGTGAAAATTTGAATGTTTGTGTAAATTTGTCTTATAAATTGTGCAATATGCACTTGTGTAATTATGTGCATTGTGCAGCTCTAAAATTTTATGACTCATTGTTTGAAGTTGGAATATTTGCTTAATGTGGTTGGGGACTTTGAACTCGGGGTAGGCACACTTCTATTGGATATGGGCAAAGTTTCTTCTAAGCTTAGGGTTCAAATCCCTTGGGAATGCTTGAATCTTGCAATGTTCATGTTGTATATGTTTGTGTAATTGGATATTGAGCAGTTTGTTCAATGTCAAGTTTCTAAACTTTTTATCATGAGATTGTGAAATTTGAATGTTTCAAAACTTTTTCTACTTTGTGTTGAATGTTTAGTATGCATGTTTGCCTCTCAATTTCACACCTTCTATGGTACATTAATCACCAAACTACACAATTTGCATGTTTTTAAGTTGTAAAAAGTTTGCTCTTACATTAAGCATGATAGTCAATTTCCATGACCGCACTACAATAGCTGCATAATAAACTCTGCCCAACTGACTGGAGCTAATCTAGCTAGTAGCAACTTTCAAAATTTGCAAAAAGAAAAATCGCTGGTCACCACTCTATTTAAGAGAGGCAAGAAACAGTTCAAATGATTTAAGCATTTAATATAGCACACTGAAGAGAATGTTTTACTTCCATAAATGTACAGTGTAATTGAAATTATGATTCAAGTCCTATAAGTTAATTGACAAGTCTAAAAAGGCCAGGATTTTTTTGTGACAACAATTTCTTTTATTACAAGTGATATTAGCTAGCCTAAGTTCGTGTATAAAGCAATTGAGGGCTTAGGGTCTGCATTTGTGTCCTCATGGAAGTAATGTTTGAGGACCATGTAAAGCTTCATCAAAGCAAATGAACCGCACGAGTAGCTACATTATTGATAGATAGTTACATTCCAAGCAAAGGTACTCTGCTCTACTATGTATGTATATGTAAGCAAAGGTACACAAGTATGTTTTTTGCCACCATGAATTTCTTCCTAAGCTCTAAGGTCCCCAAATTTAATGGCTAACTTAGCTCACTACAATTGCAAACATCTGTAAGATAAACAACGGTTGTCCTCGTATCAATTTTAATACAACAAATTGTGTTCACATGCGGGATGCCAAGTAATGTTAAGTATACTCCTATCGAGCAATTGTGTGAATACTTTGATGGGAGGGGCCAAGGGCCATGACAACTGCATGTGGATTATGATACCATTTACATCATGCTCTATGCCCACACCCACGGATGTTCCTGATATGCAGGGTGAAGTCCAATAGGTAAGGCCCATGATCTGGGACATTCCTCAAATGTGGGGCTAGACTTGGCTAACACATTGTCCTAGGCCCCTTAATTCCAGACACAGGCCTTGGGGACTTACAAGGCCCTGGGGGCATTCTTAAATGAGTTTTCATTACATAAAACTCAAGAATTTCCAAGAATCTAACAAAAATCACTTAAATAGTACTTTCTACTACATTAATAGGAATCTACATATTTGATATACAACATTGTCAAATAGAATTTTCTACCATCATCGATGGCAGTAAAAAGCTGCCATGACTCCCCACTGGGTGAGGGTAATGGGTTCAATGTTGAATTAACTTTGTGTCTTAACATCATGACTAAGACATACCAACATACACACACACCACATATATACAGAATTGCAGAGTAACAACCATTTCAAAATAACATGTGAATGAGTGCAGTCATAACCTTATGAGAGTCTGTGTCACACCATCCCCTTCCATCATGGATAACAGTCGGAGCTGCCATGACTAGCCACTGACTTCATGAGCTCCCAACCATGGGCATAAAGAAGTATATCATAATAATCTGCACAGATACAAAATCTCCATCCTGAATTCCTGTCACATTTCCAGAAAAAGTCATGCTGTTGGCTGGCATTCAAGAGACACAGCTACTCAAAATAGTCAATAGCATCCTCAATCAAGCTGCTACAACCTTATGAGGGTAAGCTTCATTTCATTTTAGTTTGTCCCTGTAAAAAGTGCACACCTCAATGGAGCAGTCTTCCATAGTTGGAACCCAATTACACTCAAATGCTTATACAAACTGATGCATGAAGTGGCTTTGACAATAAAATCTTAGGGGTTTGAGAACATCATAGGCCATTCTACAGCAGTACAAGCTATCAAACTAAAACAGAACTTGTAACCTCACTGTGACTGCCTTGTCAACCTGAAAGAAAGAGGCAGCACTTAATTGAGCAGTCTCTCTGCTACAAACGTGGACAAGGCTGCTTGGATGGTCCCAAGTAATTTCCCCAGACCATCAGCCTTATACCAGAAGCCTGCTCAAAAAGACCCATGAACACTCCAACCAACTACCAATACACTAGTCCACTCCACACCAGCTGGAAAATGAGCAAGAAATTCCACCAAATTAAATGGGTGCCTTGCTCAGACTTGTAGATGCATAGCCCTCTGCACCAAGCTGGAGCCTCCCTCTGGTCTTCTTGGGATTGTGTCTGAAAAAATTCAGCCTGTGACCACATACAAACCAAGAGTGCTCTCTTCAATCAAAGTACAAACAACACCACACTCCCAAGGATAAACACAGGATAGGCACTGCAGCCACAATCTGCAGATAGCATCCCCAAAACAGTATCCAGACAGCAAAACTGAGAATGTGGAATATAGCATTTGTCTAAGGGACAATAAGCTCAGGCAAGCTTAATCCTCATGGTGTCATGCACCAATCATGCTTGACTGCCTGACATTGCCCCAAAAGCACAATGACAAAACTGCCAAATCAAGATACAATATCCATCTTCCTCTTCCTCCATTCCTGTATCCAATGTATAATGTATTCATTTCCAAATTTTGAAAATGTGGAACTTACAGTGCTAAAACTGGTACCAGTGAAGGTTGTTAGAAAGCACGCCCTGGACAGTCATGTTGGCATAACACTCGTGGCCATGTCATAGGTTGCTGCACCTGCTTACTATTGGTGATAGCAGCAGCAATAAAGTGATTGGGAGCACTAGTACCTTGTTACCTCATTTGCAATTTTTCATCCTGGCTTCAACTCCACAGTGAGAAATCCAGGTAGTGATTCTACTCAACTTCCCAAGGAAGTGGATTGGTCACAACTGCATAGAAAGCTAAAAACTAGCATAAAAAAAAGGTTCATCTCCAGCTCTTCACTAAGGTCACAAGAATTTGGGCAAGTAATAGTGAACTCTCAGATCACATCAGATTGATCTTGGTCAAAAATAAGATTACAGTCCAACATAAACATTGGAGGTACTCATTTGAAGTTTAACGGTAGACTCATGATTTCGTAGAAAGGTTGCAAGTCAGAACTAACACGATATAGCAGGTGCAAAAGATAAACCTCCACCTGTCCTAATTGGGATTTCTCAATTGTTCACATATGCCATAGAATTAGTGGATGAAAAAATCACAAAACACACTCAATGCATGGGCCCTCCCTTCAGAGGGCACAGACATTTAAGAACACACCATATCTATACAGAGCTATACCCATCCCAAAAGTTGTGCAAGATAGTACATCCTGTGCATTACAGAGCAGAATACAGCACCAAGGACCTCAAGAAGGGTCAAATGCCATCAGAAATAGAGTAACTCTTGTACAACACCAATCCTCAGCCCTAAATGTCAACTTAACCCTGCAGTGGTTTCCTCAGAACCTTCAAATCTTCACATATTTGTCCACGTATCCCTGCAGTTCAGTACACACACCACACATATCAGACGCACTTCACTCTGTACTTGCATGCTCAATTGCTATACTCACTAGTACTGTATCTCAAAGATACCCAATTCCATGCATATGAATGCTCAGGCAAAAGAGTTTAAATATGACAGACAGCTCCAAATTATCACAATTTCTGAGCTATTCTCTTTCCTCACTGTCAAGCATAGGAGATATATTTTTGACACTCTAAAGACTTCTATCCTTTGGTATATCATCCACCCAAGTATTCATTTAAATGAGTACAGTGTGCATTTAATTGCAGCCATGGAAGATTGACAGTTATATCTGCTAAGTAAGTTCACTAAATTCCACATTGTACAGCTAATGGCACTCAGAAAGGTCGAATAACTCTAGGAGGAAACAGGTGTCCAGGAGATGTGTGCAGCCACTACTAAAAGGGACATAATATGCTTCATGTTTGGCTTTGATACTTTCCCGAATTGTCAGTTCTCCACAGTAAAAAGGATAGGAGCACAAAAAGAGATTGTTGAGTGCACTAACCTGAACTAGTTTGAGAATCTTAGGCCGTGAAGAGGCCATATAGTTGTCCACTTTCTCTGGAGTCTTGGGGATCTGGTGTGGTTGCAAGGCCCCCAAAACTTTGTCAACTGCTTTTTTGGCAATAGTCTTGAATGCTTCCTTGCTCATATGCCCTTCCCGCCATGTGGGTTTCAATACATCTTTCACGTATTCTGTGACTGCAGCTCTAACAAGTGTTAAACCATGGCCTTCTTTCTGACCTCCTTCCTTATCTTGCCCTTCTTTGCCTCGCCCTGCTCTACTGCGTCCTTCCTTTTCATTCTGTCCTGCTACTTGTGACTGGTTGCCATCCCTATCCTTTATGTACCGAGTTTGCCCAGAATCCCGCTCTGAGGGGAACAAACCTGAATTCCAGTTACGATTTTCATTTAGGGCTGGACTCACATTCTCCAAAACCTCCCCACCTTGGTCATCAGGTTGGGACTGAAGAGACCTGTAAGTAGATACTTCTACTGCTGGGTGGGAAGGCAACAATTCCATGACAGAATGAGACTGTTGTTCGCCTGATGGGACAACAGCTGTTGCATTTACACTCTCCATTACCAAGCCATTATGGGTTCCTTGATTAACACTATTGGTGACAGGATGATGGTGACTTGGTAACCCAGGACTTACACTTTCCATTATGACCATGCTCATATCCTGTGGTCCACCAAATTCTGGATTGGGCCCCACAACCCTTGCACCTGGGGGCTCTGGCTCAAAGGCATCTGCCATCAATGGATCATATTGCTCCTTTGAGGCAGACACACCTAGGTGTTGCGAGACATGTTGAGGATTAGTCTGCTGTGCCAAGGAAGATGCAGGGCCTGGGAGCCCATAGCCCTGCATTGATTGATTAATTACATATGCTATAGGCCAGGGCAAGCCAGGCCTAGACGGAACGGGTAATTGCTGTAACCCCATTTGTGGAAAACCACCTGGCTGTGGGTGCCCACCAGACTGAGAATAAGCAGTGGCCTGAGGTGTAGGGGCTGGATAGGGTGCCTGAAGCTGTGAGGATGGATGGTGATGGCCCATAAAACCCACCATTGGGGGAGGTGGTGGTATTGATCCATCAAACCCTGGCTGCATCATTGAAGTATTTGTGGTGTAGTCTTTCTCTGGCACATCAGTGGCAAATGCAGGTACTGGCTGGGCAGAGGGGACTGATGAAAATGCTTGAGAAACAGAGATTGCTGGAGCTTGTGGGGGAAGGGTTACAATGGAAGAGTTGACCACATCTGGGTCAAAAGAAGAGGAATGGGGTAGAGCAATTAGTGCACTTGTGGGCAGGCGAGCTAAAGGAGGAGGATCAGTAAAAGATGATGGCTTACTGGCCACAGTCTTGCTCTCAGATTTCTCTTTTGTCTCTGTTTTGATCAATTTAGCACTCTGGTCATCACCATAGGCACTTGTTGGAGATTCCTCAGGTTTACACCTTCCTCTATCTTCCAAAACCGTTTCTTTTGTATTCTCCTTTTCCCTCTCCGTGGTGGAATCCCAATTTTTCCTTGCCCTGGATCCCTCATCTGCCCGCCCAGAAGATGATCGAGCACTGCCCCAAGTCCGACCATCAGCATTATTCTCCCCACGGCTGCCTTGACCACCCCTGGGCCCATACCGCCCCCCTCCTCTGCCTGGATCACCAGAAGAAGCTCCATTACTGCTGTTGTCTGAGTGTAAAAACCGGCATGAACTTCCACGCTGACACCTTCCCCGAGAGAAATCAATGCATATGGGCTGTGTACCCCCATCCCACTCTCCACGTCCTCCCCGCCTTGCTCCCCACTCTTGAAACCTGCGGTCACTGCCCCAACTACTATCGGCCCCCCTTCTTGAATCCCGTGGAGGTGATCGACTGTAACTTCGGTGTTGTCTTGAAGAGTAGCTGCATTCAGAAACCAACATAAGAAGGAAATTACAGCATCAGCAAATCAATGGCTTAAAGCTATGCTCACATGACAAAGGAAACATCTAGACAGGGGTATTTGATGTTTGTATGGGATTCAGGGTTAACTGCAGATAACAAAAGATGAATTCCTCAATCTACATCCAAGGAGTAGTCTTTTGACAACATGTGATTTTCAGCCAACTGGAGCTGCCAAATTAAATAGAGAATTATGATATGGTATCATTGTCCTTCTCAGTTTAGGATTTAGGGATCTTTCCGCATCAGTTTATTGAGTTGCTTAATACCAGAGTTGTCTCTTAAGAGCTAAGGCCAAATAACAACATGCATTCCATGAGTCAAGTCACCAGTAAAGTTTCTATCTCACATTCACCAAACAACTGTGCTTACCCGTCTTTCTCTCCATCAGACTACCCTTTATTACTCTGTATTGTACAATTCATTCCAATGATAAAATATCATCCTATTATAACCTACTCTTCCCCACCATATCACCTTACAATAGAGCTTGGATGCACAAATAAGCAGCTGTATGTGAGACTGTAGACCCACTACTGATGATATTCAATAATGTGGTATGGTCACTACATGGTTCAAGGAAATGAACTCTAAATTCAATTCATACTAAGAACATGTATGTCTCCACAACTGAAAAAAGGAGTGGTGAAAGACTCTTAATTTGGCAACTAGGAGTGACTGAGTGGCTTTCCCCCATATAGGCCGCCCCATAGGGCTACCAATAGGACAACTGGTCTCCTTTCAGAGGTGATCGCTTTCTAACCCTTGTGACAGGGACAAAGCAGTTGCCAACCCCTTCCTCAGGGTTTGACTCCAAGTAGTCACATGGTTTTTCCATGACCAGTTGACTCAGTGACCCCTACTACTAAAGCTAGGTGGGCTGTAGTAAGTAACAGCTTGAATGGTTTAGTGGTGAACAGCCATGAGGCCCACCACAAAATATATGAAGGCCACCTTCTTAACTTGCAAGTAAATAAACTATCACCTGACTATCAGGGACTGCAGAGCTGTTCAATTACAGGCCTATAAGCAGTTGAGAAAAACTGGTTCAAGCAGAAATCCCTTAGAAAGTCATTTTGACTTTGCTACTGGTGAGTTTAATCTTAATCTCCAGATGTCCCTGATAGAAAACAAACCTGCGAGATCGGCTCCGCCGACTCCGAGATCGTGAATGGCTGCGGCTGCGACGTTGCCGCAATTTCTCTCTGGGAGACTGACTTCGACTCCGACTCCAGCTTGTGCTTCTCCTCCGTTTCTTGCCATGATGGCCATCCTCTCCATCACTATCACTTGAATCATGTCTTACCAACCTCCCAAACTCATCTACAGTCGGAGCTCCTAGCTCAAGCCCTGAAGAGATCTGATCACGTTTCACTTTCTTTTGGTCCCGAATCCCTTTGGCATCAGTCCTCCCATGGAATTCTTCATGAAACACATGATCCCAGGCCAATACACAAGTTAGAATTAGATATCCTACAAAATACATCAGTACACTAGTCAAATAAAGCTTCACAAAAACATTTAGTCTACAAAGGTACCCTTGTCACATTTTTCCTAGATGTTGCCACAAATCAGAGTCTGGCAATTTACAGAACTAATATAAAACCCCAGAAGCATTGAGACCCATCTATACTTGTGAGAAACCTTTATACTAAGGTTAATGAGATTTCAAACCAAACGACCAAAGACCATGACAGCAAACTGCATGAGGAAACTGTATCAGAGAGATTCCCAATAATATGCCATTACACCAAACAGGGTAGAAGATGGCCCTTTCCTTTCACACCAACAAACTTCTGTGTTCCTTCCGACAGTCCTTCCAGGTAAAAGTGCATCAGAGAAATTCACAAGAATGTTTCACCATCCCCAACAAGACATAAAGATGACCCTTTAAAACAGTGCAAGAAATGGGACACAATATCATAGCACACAAAACTTGAAAGTCAAAAATAGCTGGCACATGCTATCTTTACCAGGAAGATCCACAACATCTGCGTTCGGAGTGCAAACAGCTTCCAGTTTTTCCCTCACTTCTGATTTTTGAAGCACTTGTGGAGAGGATGCCATATCAAGCTTTGGGACCTCTGGAGTCAAAGAAGGCTCTGGAGGGCCCTGCCAGGATCCTCTTGGAGCACCTTCAGTTTGGTGTCCATTTACACCTGAAGATAGCTTCCTCTCTTGGTGTGAAACTCTCTCTCTTCCATGTAGTAATGCTTGTTCAGGAGGGCTTGCTGATTTTCTCCGTGGGCTTATTATATCTTCCATACATGATCTGTCAAATCCAGTCCGCCGCCGAGTATCTATCAAACCACAAAATGTAGGACTGTGGATAAGCATAAAGCCCCCTGAGTTCTCTAATATAGTAATCAAGAGTTGCCTCCTATCACAAGAGTCCTGCCACAAAAGATGCTCCTTTTGCAGGGAAGTACAGCAGTCTATGTGGACAACAACAGCATGGATAATGTGGGGGCATATGGCTGTCTAGCCAACTGGTATGTAACCATGCCATGCAAATGTAAAGTGAGGCACAGGCATAAAGAATGGCACATAGGTGTAGGTACCCCATCAGGGAGAATGGCCTTTAGGCCATCCCCTTAGAGAGTGTCAAGGGATTCAGGGACCTGCACATTTATATAGATTGACACTATTGTGCATGCACATTATCTATTGGCATCCATGTCTAGCGAAGGTTTAACATGCCTGGTTTCTACTGAGCAATGCTAGACTACAACACCCAACATAAAACCTTCATAAAGGACCTATGCAGCTACAAATACAGTTCCACATCACAAATCACTTTGGACAGGTGAGATATGAGTCACAACCCACCTCTTCTTCTTCCTGATGCTGGTGGTATATCTTCTTTTGGACCACTCCCAGTATCTGGCTGCTTGGCTCCAGGAGCAACTGCTCTAACGTTCCTCCCTTCACTGACTGACACAGCCTCCTCCCATTCATTAACCTCAATCACTGGAAAAACTTTGGCTTCTATGACCTGTACAGGTGATGCCACATCCTTCTCCACTGCTGATGGAGGGGCATCAAAATCATCTGCCAATTGCAAGTTAGAAATTAGTCTGGCTATCCAGTGGACACCAGCAAGCACCACAATACCTACACGCAACTCCAGGTTCTTGATAAAGAATAGGAATAGAACATTTTACTTTGAGACAAAGAAACCAATCTCTAATCATGGAACATGACAAGAAACTTACTACACAGTAACCTCATCATAGGCTGCACATGATACACATTGAGACATCATTTGGATTACCTTCCATCTCCATGTCAGATCCCACAGGAGAAGCTAGAGCATCTGAAGTCAACTTCACTTCATCCTGAATGCTTCCTCTTCCAGAACAAAGGCTGCTGCCACCCTGGGACCACAAGCTAGCTTCTAAGGCATGTTTCTTCCACTCATAATACCTTTGCCCAATTGCTGCATCTGTGCCTGGCTCACCTCCAAAGAGAAATGCAAACTTAGGATCCGCACTCTGCTTCTTCCTTGCCAATTGCTCAAAGTCTGGCCCATTTTTCACTACAAAGCTTGACAAAATATCAATGTTCTTGAGCATTTCAGCATCCCGAGGCATTGCAGGCGGGTCCATGGGGAAATCGTCTGCAGCAGGGGTGAGAGATAAGGATGCAGGCAATGCTGGATATGGGCCTGGAAAATTTGGTCCCAAATTTCCTCCCCCATGTGTTGGAAAGGGAGGTAGAGCTGGGTTACTAGCAGTTCTCATAAGTCCATGCGGATCAACTCAACTGGGTCAAAACATTGATTATTCTGACTCAGAAGAATCCACTCAGCAGATAATCCAGCAGAATTGCAGCCTGCACACCAAGAAAATTAAGTCAATTTAAGCAGTCTTGACAGCATGAACCAGCAGACAAAACCACAGCTTGCACCAACTGTATGCACATGGGTGTGGAGTAGTCTTGAGAGAGTTCAGTTCAGAAACTACACCAGAACACTCCTCAGGGCTGTACATAACCATCTGCATTCTCCCCCTTAATTCAAAACCACAATACTACAAACCTGCTGGCAATACAACTTTCAAACCATTCTTGAGTTTGCAGAGATGCTGGGAAGCCAAATCCCATGTCATTAGTACCATCATGGTTCAATCTAAAAATTTGGTACAAATCCTTCTAAGTCAATGTCTTTGGACCTTAGACATATTCATCTACCTTATTTTCAGGTTTATCAAAGCTTCTTTTGGGTACTTATATCTTTCCTTCCAACAAAAATGAAAGAACATCTTGTGCCATAGAAGGAAAGAGGTAGAACAATCAAAATAAAAGGAAATACTGATAAGAGAAAATCGTGATGCTTGTGAGTCAAGTCCTGTAAGAGCCTGATTGTGTGTCAACAGACCTTGACAGAAATGCTTACAACAACCTGGAGTCCCACAATTGACAGGAGTTCACATTTTGGCCCAAATTGCCCAATTCCAAGGCATGCCACAGGCTTGAAATCCCCAGATCATTCAGAAGCAATGACTTTACAGTCAGTGCCAGAGGATTCAAACAGGCATGGATATATGTATGGTGGAGCCCAAAACTCCAAATTGTGTGAATTGGACTTCCTGGTGTCAACAGATACTGGAATGGTAACCAATACTGAAGCACACACTAAGGAAGAGAACTCTTGAGAAACCGGTCACATGTATAGGGGCTTTGGGTTCAGGACTTATGGTTGCAGCAGTAGCATTTCCATTGGCTTAGTTTGTTGAAAAAAGTTACTAGTTCCCCACTCAGAACCAAGACAAAGATTGGCAGCTAGAGTCACAGTCAGCTTGCTATTAAGTATTTGGTGTCTGAGATTCCAGCAGCTACCAATAAGTAGGGTTTGCTACTTTTAGCAACCATCCAAATTGCAGCCACCTGAGGGCAACTAATTCCTCAAAAGACAGTTTCCACAACTCTTTAACTGGTTACAGCCATCTGGGTTTCAGACTTTGAGAAAGAAACAGTAACCCTAACTGTGCAGACACCCATGAACACACATGTAGAATATTACACAAAAGCACATATTCATTGTCCAAGAAATACTCACCTTCAAGTTGACATCATTTGAAGTTTATGGAAAAGCATCGTTTCTGAAGTACAGGAAACTTTCTGAGCCCAGTATCTTCATCTTTCCTTCTTTGATCTCCTCGGTATCTGTCCTGGGATTCACAGGAAGAAGACCAACTCAGGTAGATTAAATAGAAGCTGTAGCTTGTAGAAAAATTAGCTCTGCTATGGATGTCAACAGTGAGGGCAAAATGAATTAAGAAGCTTGATCACACAAAACAGAGGAAAGAATGATCTTGAGGTTCGAAACGAACACCAAGACCATGAACAAAGACCAACATCGAAATGTGTGCACTAACAGGATCCGACAGGAAGAACCATAAAATCAAAAGGATGCCTCGAATCACCTTACATCCCAGCCCAGGTCAGTTTTGACACCGTTGCCCACCGGAACTCAAAGATCCATTGCAAAAACACTCCTGCTGCAGCGTCCATGATCAGTAATACTCTTATACCCTAGTTCATTCACCATGACAGTGATGTCTTTTTCCTACGAGAAGCATACAAGGAGGGGGAGGGAAAAAATAGAATTGAGACTAAAAGGAAGAACTAAGATGAAGCGATACCAGAAAAGGATTCAAGTGCTGCTGCCGCTGCCCGTCGCTTGTCAAATCTGCACCGCATCCTTGAGATCCATTACTGGACTATCATCTCTTTACGAATTTCCAAAAGCACGAACAAGCCAGTAACGAATTTAAGAAGCATTACTAGCGGCGAAAGAGGAGGAAGTGAAAAAAACAAAACAAAACAAACAAGACACCACCTCCTACCACCCCAGACCAAAAATAAGGGGGGAAAATCGACCAGGTCGCAAAAATCCCAAGAGCATGAAACCATGAACTATGATTCTTTCTAAGAGACAAAAGGCAGTTAAAGAAGGATCGAGCGAAAAACAGAAAAGAGTACGTGTTTACGAGGTTTGAGCTGCGCTGCAAACGCGATGCTTTCGCTGCAAAACAGACGAAGAGCATAAGAGCGGAAACACAGTTAGGGCAGAAAACCTACGAACGAGAGCAGATGCGGAAAAACCTTAGGGCAAACAGCAGATTTAATGTCCCAAGACGAGGTCCCAATCGCCACGTCAGACTCCATCTGACTCAGACGGTGTCGGCATCTGGATCGTGTTTCTGGTAGATGAATTTTGCATAGGTATTTGCAAGTAGGTACAAAAGTTTGCCAAATAATTATTTTATTTTGAGAAATTGATTCTGGTGCAATATTTTATTTTATTTTTGGAAAAAAATTTATTCAAATTAAAAAATATTCGACAATGGCTTGAAATCACTTAATGTACATGCAATAATATACATACTAAAACCCAAAAACTACCCTGTAATAACTTCTTGAATCCTATAAAATTTAGACATCACTAAACAATAGTTTATTTAAATTTCAGCAAAAAGGGACCTTAATTTTCTAAAATTTCAACATTTAAAAAAATAATATAATTTTTGCCAAACCTGAAATGTTGAGATTGAAGCATTTGGATGAATTTTTGCATATTGTAGTACTAAATTTGATGGAAGTCTCTTGGGAAAAGAATTTCAATTTTAATTGTACCACTTATGTTGGTTCATGAAAGAATAATACCATAATACCTTGGTGGTTTTGACACGATTTATATTACTTATTTTTAGAAATATTGAAAATTTTTAAATTCTTCTTTTGAAGAACAAAACTTTTGTGAAGGAAAATAAAAAAATTATCTTTTGAAATATTTAAGAAGATTTTATTTTCAACATGGAATCCTCAAATTAGTTAATTATTTGCCAACATGTGTTGAAGTTGACATGGTATTATGGTGTATGAAAAGGTACTATGGTACTTATGTTTGCAAAGATTATTTAAAATCTATCTATGTTTTCTCCATGTTATACTTAAATAATTCGTAATTATAAGATTATTGCTAGAAGAAGTATACTAAAAAAATGTGTACCCACAATCAAGGAGTTGTTTTCTTGGTGCATACAATAACAATAGAGGATGAAAATCAATGTTTAAATAAATGTCCATATGAATATGTTCCAACTTTGTTGATTATAAATAAAAATGAAAAGTTGAGAGATGAAAAATTATGTAATACATGCTTGTGTATTTAGTTTCACAATATGTGCAATATTAATTTTCACAAGCTTACATGGATTTTATTATATATTTGTTTTATATTTGATTACACAATATGTACAATAATGATATTTTAAAGTCTTATCTCATTTTGTTGTTATTGATAAGTCATAAATAGTTTTGTTTTCCAATTTTGTAATGTATTAGTAGTGGCAAGTCTACCCAAGTAAATTTCAACATAATTAACAATAATTGTGTATATGACCATTAAATGTGTAATTGATAAACATGTTGTTACACACAATAACCTATAAGGGAATTTTATTAAGAACTTCAAAAAATTCTTTAAAAATATGTTTGAAAGTTTTTTAGAAGTTTTCAAAAAGTTTCATTAAAAATAAGATTTTTTATAAGTTTTCAAAAAAATCTTTGATAATATGTTTTAAAAGAAATTTGGATGGATTTTAATCATGACATGTGGCACAATTACAAATTATCATGTAACACATTAATTGGGTTCATTTTCTAAAGGTAAATTATTTGGTGACAGTTAATTGACGATAATTATTGTCACATGACAAAATAATATAAAATAATTTTGGACCAAATTTTTAATAAAAAATGTTTGTTAATGGGTAGATTTTTTAACTTAGTTAACTTAAAAACCTTCAAGTAATTAGATAATTATGAATGGTAGGTTCATACTTACCATCCCATATTTACTATTGGATGAGGTCATTAAAATAATTAGTTAAAAAAAAATTATATATATATATATTAATTTGCCACTAAATAGGATATGCAGAAGAAATTGAAATAAGGTGAGGATATGTAAATAAAATTTTTAAAAAAAAAACCCATGTGTGATGGGGAATCACTTTTGGTTCTTTATTATTTCTTAAGTTTAGTCCTTCATTTCTTCATTTTCTTTCATTCCCTATCATTTTGTAATTTTTTCATCCGCTCATTTTATGTGTGATTATAAAAAGATTGGTGTTTGTGAAATGTAAGGAAAAACATATGTACATGAAAAATATTTGTAACATGAATTTTGGTTGAAGGTTAGATGACATCTTTTTTTTTTGTGTTTGCCTTGATTTCTTGGACGCCCAAAAATATTTAATATTATTGTGATGTACAATAAAGTAATTATTAATTTTATCTTCATTTTCACTTCCTAAAACATTTGTTGAAAATCAATCATTAGACAATAATTGTAGCATGAAGGTAGTTATAATAAAAAAATAACTACAAATGTATTTGGCAAGCAATTTTGATTATGCAAGACCAACTTGCACAAGTTTGTTTGGTTTTGTTGAAACCATGCCTATTGATAAGGAAGTGGTAAGTAGGATGTGAATGCCTTCTTGTGCCAAGGAGTTTGCAAAAAGCTTGGTAATTTAATTGTTTTGGCTATGTAATTGAAATTGATTTTGGCTATTCAATTGGAATGGGTTCTTTCTATTAGGGTAGGGAATGATTGTGGAAAATAATGCAACCCCAATGCTCGGACCCAATAATCTATGTAGAGCAGAGGGCACAAATCATTTCAAAGTTTGCAAGCTAGCAAACAAGGAAGATATACGCTACTACAAGCTTCTTCAAATTTTGTGCATATGTCATGATGGAAGTACAAAAGGCAATCCAATTTTTTTCCCTTCACTCTTAGCATGGATGGAAAATTTCTTTAATGATGTCTTGTTTATATTTTAAATACTCTAGTTTACATGGGATTGATTTGTCTTGTAGAATGTCAAAATGAATTGCATGGTGGAGTAAGTTAAATGTCTAGGGGAAATCAATTTAATGAAAACTTTGCCATTCTTGATGTTTACCATAATAGTGGATTGCACCTACTATATGTATTTGACCTATTTAGTACAAACATTTTTAACATTGGAGTCCACTATGTGCCTATTTTTGGTGAAGTTCTTTGCAATGATTCTACAAGAGACTTTTTGGGTGACCATAGACATTTCATAATATTCAATCTTTTACCTATATGTATGAAATGTTGTTTTTTTTTATAGGACTATTTTTTCGAAAGGTGGGAAAATCTTCCAACATTGCTATCACTTGTAATTGGGCTTGATGAAATCGTTGACAAGGTTTTGAGAAACCTTCAAAACAATAGTCTATATATTTTGGGTGTGGTTGGAATAGGCAAGATTGGGAAGACCACTTTGGTGAAAAAACTTTACTATCAAATACAAGGTGAATTTCAAAATTCCATTTTTTGGGAAAATGTCAAATCAATGGTAGTAAAGCATGTTGAAAAACAACTCCTAAAATATTTGTGTGGCATGGAATTGGACGATATTAGAAACTTTCGTCAACATCTTAAGGAATGTTGGATGGAAAAAAAGGTATTTGTGGTCATGGATGATGTGAATGGGACACAAAGTATAAGTGAACTTTTGTGTATAGATTTGGATATCATCAAAAATACTACAAAAGGTAGTAAAATAATTTTGATGAGTTGTAATTGGCAAGATTTGAAGAATGTTGTTTTCAATGATGGGAAGTTTGAAATAGAGTTACTAAAAAACAAACAAACAATGGAGTTTTTTTCCATGAAAGTTTTTCAACAATCAAAACCTCCCATTTCCTTGAAATCTATTATAGAGAAGGTGGTAAATGCTTGTAATGGACTTCCATTGAGCCTTGAAGTCATGGGTTCATGGCTCTATGGCAATGACTCTCTTGAAGTTTGTTAACAAGCCTTAATATGGCTACAAGAAGTTGAACCTTTGGGGGATGGTAATGAGAATGAAAAGCTATGGAATCAACTTAGGATTAGTGTTGAGGACCTAGGGAAGGTAGAATTAGGTATGTTCCTAGACATTGCTTGTTTTTTCTCATAAGGTCTAGCAAAAGACATAGCAAGAGACCCATTACACAAGATTGGGATAACAACTTTGAAAGGTAATGGGATGCTAGTTCAAAAAATGTTAAAGATATGGAATGTAACATCTTGAAGTTCACCAATGATTAGTTTACAAAATTTGGAGGATCGATCTCTCATAAAAGAAAGTGATGAAAGAAGATAGATGATGCATGATTAACTCCATGACATGGGTCAACACATTGTAAGAGAGGCTTTGAGTGATGTGATTAATAATCAAAGCAGAATTTGGGATGAAGAAGAAGCAAAAAGGTTTTTCCTTCATAATGAAGTATCTATAATTTTCAATCAAATTGACATTGTGTGTATCTATCTATGAAAACTAGCACTATTAGCACCGTTTATGAATATGCATATAACATGAACTCACCAAACTAATTTAGTTTGGTACTTGATTGTTTTCTAGGTCAATGCAAATGTTCAAGCAATTTGGTTCCCAAAATATTTAGAGTTTCCACAACAATCATTATTAAACTTTTCCATAATGAACAAATTGCAGATACCCATCATGCAAGAAGCTAGTAAAAAATTGGTGGAATCTTGTTTTGGTTGGTATTCTAGTGAATTAAAATGGCTTAATTTGAATTTTTCATCAATATAGTAGCTTCCAAAAGTCATGCAACACCTTTCAAATTTGAAGTTGTTAAAGCTAAAAAGTTGTGAAGGCTTGAAGTTCATACCAAAATCATCTTAAAGAACATGACATCTTTAATGTGATTGGATTTATCAGGTTGCTAATTCTTTGAGTTGTTACCCACAACAATTGGTGGGTTGTAACATTTGCAAGAGTTATTATTAGATAATTGCTTTGATTTGAAGGACCTTCTTGAGGCCATTGAATGTTTGACCTCATTAATGGTATTGGACTTGTCTTGGTGTGGTTCCATTACATCAATACCACCAACAATTGGCAAGTTGAAACGGAATGCTTATATGCACCAGAGTATGAATATTTTTGATAATCACCCGAGTTTAAATTAGCCAACTTGCTATATTGGACTTGTGTGATTATTGAAACTTGACTAACATCCTTGGATTAGTTTGGAATCTTGAAAGTTTGATAGAGTTAAATTTGTTCTATTTTGCATTAGAAAATTTGGATCATGGTGCAAACAAGATATTTTTAAAAGGCACAATAAAGAACTCAACAAAATTACAAATAATTTTGCTTGATTGGAGAACTAATCTTCTCCCAACTATATTGGTTTAAACACCTTGCTTTTTTTCAAAAGGATGAAAAGTTATCCTTTGGTCAAAGGAAAATAGATGGCATTGATTAATCATTGATTCCCAATTTTACCAACTTACAATCATGGATTAGAGCCTTTGAAAATAATTTAAAGACCTTGTGTGACCGGTAACTGGGTGGTTGAACGGGGACCTAGTGACGACTCCTGGGTTTGTGAATATGATCTTTTGCTTTAAGGATTAAAGGAATTAAGCCCGCCGGAATGGGGACGTGGGCGGGGCGGCAAGTTTATGATTTTGGGGACGTG
>Ga0116229_10005802_pt1 | contig 20036 bp, 20 predicted proteins | sample S1TSphgellanicum_3_FD_87313 | JGI IMG/M metagenome (GOLD analysis project Ga0116229, IMG submission 87313) | Host-associated microbial communities from peat moss isolated from Minnesota, USA - S1T2_Fc - Sphagnum magellanicum MG | ecosystem: Host-associated > Plants > Peat moss > Unclassified... | reverse complement strand
GGCGGCACGTTCGGCGCGGCGTTCGGCTTTGCGGCGGTCTGCGGCGGTGAAGACGCGATCGATGAAACGGGCGCCGAAGCGGGCAAGCGTGCGCTCGATGCGGCGAATATCGATGAGATCGCTGCCGATGCCGAGAATGATCATCCGGCCTGCTGCCGACCTGCCTGCATCGCCGCGCGCATGCCGCGGATCGAGTCGTGTAACCCGACGAAAATCGCCTCGCCGATCAGGAAATGGCCGATATTGAGTTCCGCCAGTTCCGGGATCGCGGCGACGTCGAGCACGGTCTCGTAATCGAGCCCGTGGCCGGCATGGCATTCGAGCCCAACCTGATGCGCATGGGCGGCGGCGGTCTGTAAGCGTTCGAGCTCGTGGCGCCGCGCGGGACCGATCGCATCGCAATAGGCGCCGGTATGCAGCTCAACGACCGGCGCGCCGATCCGGCGGGCGGCATCGAGCTGCCGTGGCTCGGGATCGATGAATAGCGACACGCGGATCCCGGCCTCGACCAGCCGTGCGACATAAGGCTGCAAATAATCGAACCCGCCGGCAACGTCGAGCCCGCCCTCGGTCGTCACTTCCTGGCGCCGCTCCGGCACCAGACAGGCCGCATGCGGCCGATGGTGGAGCGCGATCGCGACCATCTCATCGGTCGCCGCCATTTCGAGATTAAGCGGCAGATCGATCTCGGCGCGCAGCCGCGCGATATCGTCGTCGGTAATATGCCGGCGATCCTCGCGCAGATGCGCTGTGATGCCATCGGCACCGGCCTCGGCCGCGATTTTGGCCGCCCGGATCGGCTGCGGATGCCGGCCGCCGCGGGCATTCCGGATCGTCGCGACATGGTCGATATTGACGCCCAGCCGTAAATGCTCGTGCACGAAACCCATCGGAAACTCCGTCATCAGCCCCGGGCGCGCTCAACCGAATTGATCATCGGCGTGGCGCGCAACGCCGCGATCACGTTGGTCAGATGCTTCAAATCCTTGACCTCGATATCGACCAGAATCTCAAAGAAGTCGCTGGAGCGGTTGGTGATTTTGAGGTTGGTGATATTGCCGTCATTCTTGCCGATCACCGTGGTCAGGCTGGCGAGCCCGCCCGGCTCGTTGCCGATCATCACGCTGATCCGGCCGACATGGGTGGCGCTGAGGTCTTCAGTGTCCCAAGCAACATCGAGCCAACGTTCCGGCGCATCGGCGAAGCTTTCGAGCGTATCGCAATCGATTGTATGAATCGTGACGCCTTTACCGGTCGTGATGATCCCGACGATGCGGTCGCCGGGCAGCGCGTGGCAGCAAGCGGCAAAATGCAGCGCCATGCCGGGGATCAGGCCGCGGATCGGGACTGCATTGTCCGCCAGCCCTTTGCGCGCCCGCGGCAGTGGTACCACTTTCGGCGAGCGCGGCTCGCCACGGTTTGGAAATACGGCATTCAGCACGTCGCCGCGCGTCACCAGCCCCTCGCCGACCGCAGCGTAGAGGTCTTCGAGGCTCGCCATCCCGACCGATTTCAGCGCGGGCTCGATCAGCTTTTCGGAAAATTCGTGATTCTCGTGGCGGAACGTTTTGACCAGAATTTCCTTGCCGAGATTGACATACTGGACGCGCTGCTGCGCCCGGATGAAGCGGCGGATCCGCGCCCGCGCCTTGCCGGTAACAACGAACCGCTCCCAGGTCGGCGACGGGGTCTGCGCCTTCGAGGTGATGATCTCGACCTGATCGCCATTGCTCAGCGTCGTGCGCAGCGGCGCGATCCGGCCATTAATCTTGGCACCGACGCAGGTATCGCCGATCTGGCTATGCACCGCATAGGCGAAATCGACCGGCGTGGCATTGCGCGGCAGCGGGTAGAGATCGCCCTTCGGCGTGAACACAAAGACCTGATCCTGGTACATCTCGAGCTTGGTATTCTCGAGAAATTCCTCGGGATTGGAGGCGTGTTCCAGAATATCGAGCAGCTCGCGCAGCCAGCGATATTGCTTGCCCTCGTGCGCTATAGCGTCTTGTTTGTAGCTCCAATGCGCGGCGACGCCGAGTTCGGCAACCGCATGCATCTCGTGGGTGCGGATCTGCACCTCGATGCGCTGCCGCTCCGGGCCGATCACGCCGGTATGGAGCGAGCGGTAATTATTCGGTTTCGGCGTCGAGATGTAATCCTTGAACCGTCCGGGCACGACCGGATAGCTGCTATGGATGATCCCAAGCGCCTGGTAGCATTCCTCGACCGTATCGACCAGCACCCGGAACGCCATGACGTCGGAGAGCTGTTCAAAGCCGACGCTCTTGCGCTGCATCTTGCGCCAGATCGAATAGGGCGTCTTCTCGCGGCCCGCGACCGCGGCCTTCAGCCCCGCCTCATCGAAGGTGGCTTGCAATTCGGCGCCGACGCGCTGCACCAGATCGCCGCCTTCCTGCTTCAGGAAAGCAAGCCGCGCCACGATACTGTCGCGCCCGTCGGGATGCAGCTCGCCGAAGGCCAGCGCCTCCAGATCGTCCTTCATTTGATGGATGCCGATCCGCTCGGCGAGCGGCGCGTAGATCTCCATCGTCTCGCGCGCGATCCGGTGACGCTTGGTCGGTTCCTTGATGAAATGCAGCGTCTGCATATTGTGCAGCCGGTCCGCCAGCTTGACCAGCAGCACGCGGATATCCTCCGACATGGCCAGTACGAGCTTGCGGAAATTCTCGGCCTGCTTGGTCTTGTCGGATTGCAGTTCAATGCGCGACAGCTTGGTCACGCCATCGACCAGTCGCGCGATTTCTTTGCCGAACAGACGCTCGATATCGTCGAGCGTGGCGACCGTGTCTTCGACGGTATCATGGAGCAGCGCCGTTACGATCGAGGCGCTGTCCAGCTTCATTTGGGCGAGAATACCGGCGACTTCGACCGGGTGCGAGAAATAGGGATCGCCCGAGGCCCGCTTCTGCGAGCCATGCGCCTGAACCGAGAATACATAAGCTCGGTTCAGCGCATCCTCATCGGCATGCGGGTCGTAGGCCTTAACCCGTTCGACGAGTTCGAACTGCCGAATCATCGCATCGACCCGTCACCCTCATCCCGCGCCGCTTTAGATATCGTCGTCGAAATCCGCGGCTGCCAGGGAATCGTCCGGCAGATCGGCATCGATCGGATCGCCCTCTTCCTCGGTACCGAGCAGCATATCGTCGGCAATCTCATCATCGATTGCCCGCTCACCCGCCCCGCGCGGCCAAGTCTGTTCCGCCAGGGTGAGCTCGCGATCTTCTTCCGGCTCGTCGATCTCGGGCTGCTTCTGAAGTCCGGTCACCAGCGCGTTTTGCAGCGCATCGACTTCGACCGTCGCGTCCGCGATCTCGCGGAGGGCGACGACCGGGTTTTTGTCATTATCGCGTTCGACCGTAATGACAGAGCCGGACGAAATATCCCGCGCCCGCTGGGCCGCGACCAGGACCAGCTCGAACCGGTTCGGAACTCGGGTGACGCAATCTTCAACGGTTACGCGCGCCATCTATCGTCAACCTTCGGAATTTCAAAGAGCCTTTAGATATAGGATGGTGCAGGGTCGCTGCGCAAGAACGGGCATGTCATGGCAGATCTCCTAGAGTGGGCGAGTGATTTGCGCGGGATCCACCGAAGCCAGCAGTGCAGCAGCACTCTGCCGTAAGGCAGGATGGCGCCACGACGGCGCGATCTCGGCTAGCGGATCCAGCACAAACCGCCGCTGATGCATCCGCGGGTGCGGCAAAATCGGCCAGTCGTCCGAAAGCTGGCCGTTAAAGTCCAGCAGATCGAGATCGATCGTGCGGGGCGCATTGGGCACGCTGCGGATCCGGCCGAGTGACTCTTCGATCTCATGGAGGCGGCGTAACAAAGCGGCCGCGTTGAGCGATGTGGTCACAATGGCGACCCCGTTGACATACCATGGCTGATCCGACGCCGGAACCGGCGCCGATTCGTACCAGCCCGACCGGCGCTCGATCGCGATTCCAGCCGCCCCCAGCGCCAACAGAGCAGCGTCAAGCGCCTGCCGCACCGTCTCGAAACGGCCCGGTAAGTTAGCCCCGAGTCCGATCAAAATCATGGCGCTCTGCCTCCTGCCTCATAAGAGACTTTAGTCGGCTCTGCGGTAGAGCTTGCCGCATTGCCCTGCTTCACGACATAATTAGGTCATAGAGCCGGGACATGTCAGCTTGATTGCCTTCCGTGAGCGCTTTATTCAAGGATAAAGAGAATGAGTTTCTACCAACAAGAAAGAATCGGCTTATTTATCGATGGATCTAATCTTTATGCCGCCGCTCGTGCCCTCGGATTTGATATCGATTATCGCCGTCTGCTCGATGTTTTTCGCAGCAACGGCCGGCTTGTTCGCGCATTCTACTATACCGCGCTGCTAGACGAACAAGAATATTCACCGATTCGACCTTTGGTCGATTGGCTGGATTATAACGGCTATACCATGGTCACGAAGCCAACCAAGGAATTTACCGATGCCATGGGCCGACGGAAGATCAAAGGCAATATGGATATCGAGCTCGCCATCGACGTGATGGAGATGGCGCCCTATCTCGACCATGTTGTGCTGTTTTCGGGTGACGGTGATTTCCGGCGCCTGGTCGAAGCGGTCCAGCGCAAAGGGATCCGGGTGACCGTGGTCTCGACGATTCGCTCGTCACCGCCGATGGTTGCAGATGAGCTGCGTCGGCAGGCCGATACGTTTCTTGAGCTGCTCGATCTGGCCCCGAGCATCCAGCGCAGCCACATGTCCCGCGATGATCGGCCGCATGATCCACCGCCCCGGAGCGACCCGCATGATGTTGAGCCAACCTAACCAGTGGCGGCCGTTCAGCCGGCGCAGGATTGCGCCCTTTGTCCTCGTTTGGCGGCATTTCGGCACAAACAACAGGCGGAGCATCCGGACTGGTTCAACGGGCCGGTGCCAAGCTTCGGCGATCCGTCGGCAGAGCTGCTGATCGTCGGGTTGGCGCCAGGCCTGCGCGGCGCCAACCGCACAGGCCGGCCCTTTACCGGTGATTATGCCGGCGACCTGCTCTATGCCACCCTACTGAAATTCGGGCTTGCTTCCGGCACGTATGAAGCGCGCGCCGATGACGGGCTCCGGCTGCTGCGGAGTCGGATTACCAATGCCGTCCGCTGCGTGCCGCCAGAAAATAAGCCGGAACCAGCGGAAGCAACCTCCTGTCGGCCGTTTCTGGCAGGAGAGCTAGCCGCGCTGCCGCGGTTGCGCGCGATACTGGCGCTCGGTCAAATCGCGCATCACCAGGTGCTTTCAGCGCTCGGGCTGCGCCGCGCGGCCTATCCGTTCGGTCATGGCACGCATTATGCTTTGCGGCCCGACGTCAGTCTTATTTCAAGTTATCATTGTTCCCGCTATAATACCAATACTGGTCGGCTAACCGCAGCAATGTTCGAAAATGTGTTTGAAACCATTATATTACAGCTGAATTCTGATCCAAAACCTCTGGAAAAGTAGCGCAAGTAAGATCGATATCAGCAACTAGGCAAATTTTTCCTAGTATTATCCTAAAATTTTATACTTCTAAAATGACAAAAGTTGTGCCAGACTCCGATCGTTGGCCGGTTGCGGTCCCCATAATCTGGAGAGTTGGAATGAGCCGTTTTTTCATCGCCGCAGTTATGTCGAGCGCAATTCTTGCACCCGTTGCATTTGCAATCCCCGCCCACGCTGTGACTCAAGCTACCGCCTTCTCGCAGAAAAAGGATGAGGTCGTCATTCCGCCGAGCGCGAAGCAGGCAGATTACGCCTATCCGCCGAAGGCGCCGCATCAGAACGCCAAGCCGACCGTCCCGTCGGATTACGCCTACCCGCCGAAGGCACCGCATCAGAATGCGAAGCCGACCTTCCCGGTAGATTATGCCTATCCGCCGAAGGCGCCGCACCAGAACTAATCTGGGCGTTTATGGAGAGGACCGTTGGCGTCTGATATGGCCAATTATTTATGATTCTCCGCCCCAGCGAGCAGAGAGGGTTCTAGAATAGATCGCGATCAGACAGCACGTCTTGTCGCGATCTATTCTAAGGCGATATAATTATAGGTTGAGTTGGCATTTTTCCAAGGAACTCGCTCTGCTGCAACGGGCAGAGAGGAAGAAAAAGCCAATGACCGGACATAAATTTATACTGCTCTGGCGCATTGGCGACCCGATTTAGCACCTCAGCTACGGGCGGCTCTTGGCCCATCTCGCTCTAAGGGCATGGCGACGACACGGGATTGCGGCAGATGCAGGATGACCGTCGTTCCGCTGCCTCTTTCACTGCGCAAAGCGACGGACCCGCCGTGAAGTTCCATCAACTGCTTGGTCAGTGGTAGCCCCAACCCGGTCCCAAGGACGGCCCGGGCGTTACCGCCCTGACCAAACCGCTCGAACACTTTGGGCACATCTTCATCAGAGAGGCCAATGCCCGTATCGTTGATTTCGATGCTGATACCGTCCGCGGTACTGACCACCGAAATTGAGACAGCCCCTCCCGACCGGGTAAATTTTACGGCGTTCGATAGAATATTGATCAGGCATTGTTTGATCCGCAATGGATCCGCACGCACCTGAATCTTACAATCGGGCAGCTCTTCGAGCACGATACCTGCCGCCATCGCCGATTCGCGTACCAGCATAACCGCATCGCCGATCATCTCGTCGAGATCGATAATCTCTTCGCTCAAATCAAGCTTGCCTTCCTCCGCTTTAGAGAGGTCAAGCAGCTGGTTGATCAGCTCCAACAAATGCTGACCGCTGCGGTGAATATCATCGAGATATGTGCGATAGCGTGGCGCAATTGTGCCGAACATCTGCCCCCGCATAATGTCGGCAAAGCCAATGATCGCATTGAGCGGCGTACGCAGCTCGTGGCTCATATTAGAGAGAAATTCCGACTTCGCCCTGCTCGCCGCTTCGGCAGTCGATTGCGCCTTACGCAATTCTTCGGCAAGTCGCTTATAGGTGGCCGTTTCGGCTCGGCTCTTTTCCAGCTCAAGCGCAATCGTCAGATGCCGCGAATATTGTTCGAATAGGTCGCTGCTGATACTCTTTACAACAGCATGGTAGTTGAAGAATGCATTAAGAGCATCTTCAAATCGTCCTAGCCGCCGATAGGCATTTGATAAGGTGAGTCGTGCCCGTGCCAGCTCATATTGCGACAGCGCGGTTCCATGCTCTGCGAGCACTGCCGCTACCATGTCGGCCGCTTCCTGCGGACGACCTAGATCGAGCAATGATTCGGAGAGGCCGATCCGCGTATTCGCCTCACCGATTCGATCACCGGTTTCGATCGATAGCGCCAGATTTTCCCGAAAAATATCCAGTGCCTGTTTCGAGAAATGACGCAGCACCAGACATTGTCCGACAGTATCGAGCATCACGCGCCGATAGCCGGGCGACCAGAGCTCCATAAGCGTCATAGCCTCTGGAACCATCACGTTATAGGCGGCATCCGCATAGCGCACCGACTCGTCGGGATCGAGCGTGCCGCGCGCCCGGTTCAATAAATTCTGCGCCTTGTTGTTCAAAATGAGGAGCCGGTCCAGTTCGAACCCATCCCCTCGGCACAGCGCCAAGGCCTGATCGTGCAAGGCAAAACTGCGCGGATAATTACCGAGATGGGCCTGGACGACAGCGATGACATTGAGACTGCGGATCTGTCTTATTGTATCACCGACCTCCGCAGAGACGGCGACCGCACGTTCGAGACACAGCAGCGCCTCGCTCCACCGACGCAAATTCCAATAGGCAACACCTTGGCGATAATGCGCCTGGGCCTCACAGGCGCGATCGCCACATTTAATGAATAGGGTAACCGCTTCGGCGCACGCTGTTGCAGCCTCGTCGAACGAGGCCACAGGCTGACACGCCGCGGCTAGACACAATAAGGCACGTCCAAGGAGTTGCTGGTCGGGTTGGGCGCGTGCCAACTCGACCGCCTCCCGCGCATTGTCCCATTCGCGGCTCGTCAGAGCGCGCCCTTCCAACTGCTCTAATAGCTCAAGAAGACGGGAACTCGTCACAGCGATAGCAGCCCTCTAGCATCATGCTTCAGCGTAAGGAAAAACGATTCAAAAATTCGCTTGATTCGGACGATAGCTAAGACTTGCCTCAGGGCACGCACCAGATTGAATTTTATCACTTTCAACGATAGCTCGTCATACTCTAGCAACTTTATCCTAGGCGCAGCAATGACTTTGGGGGAGTTGATTCCCAGTAACCCTGTCACTCTGCTGGGGCGGGATTTCTGCTTTAAGGCACGATTTCGGGCGCGCAAAATACTCAATCGAAGCGTTAGGATTCGTTTATAACCCTATGTGATTGGGTCGAAATCCGCGGTCAGAGACCGCGGATCCAACCGATAGGGGTATGCACATAAAGCACAGTGTAAGAGTGCGATGGAGTGCCCGGCAATGCCAGCATTATCGAATAAGATTTAATGTAAAATTTACGATAAATTACGGTGACGCGGGCTTGCTGGCTGATGGCTTTCCCTCATAATCACCTGTGGATAATGATTGAACCAGATGAGTCGCCAAAGACGGCGCGTTCGGCATCTCCCGGCACAAAAGCCTGGATCGCCCGACGGGACGCGATGCGTCGAGCCGCCCATGCCGATCGCACCGATGCGGCAGCGCGAACCATGGAGCGGGACCGGCAACTGGAGACCGAGGATAACAGCCGCGCCGCAGTCTGGATCGGGTTTGCCGTGGTAGTGGTTGTGTTGGTGGTTTGCCTCGCGATCATCGGGATGATGCGCTGCGATCCGCTCTATTCCGATCTCGGACTCTCGCGCCGATCCGCCTGTCAGGAATAGCTGCGCAGCACGAACCAGTAGGTGCCGATCGCTACGAGGCCGGACGAGCCCAGATCGACCAGGATCGGCCGTGGCGCGGCGCAGTGCAACCTGACCGCCAAGGTCGCCACGCCGACCACCGCTCCAACCAGCGCCAATTGAGCGATTTCGACGCCGAGATTGAATCCTACCAGCAACTCAGCTAACCGACCGGCCGGCAATTTCATCTCAAGCAGATCGGCCGCAAACCCGAACCCATGGATCAGCCCGAATACCAACGTCACGATCAGGCGAAACCGCGCAGCGTCGGCCATATGGCCCGATAGCATCAAATAGCTGCCGCTGAACAGCGCCGCCCCAAACAAGAGCAACGGCGGCAATCCGCCGGCGCCCATCAGCTGAAGCAGCGCCATCCCGGCCAGCAGCAGAAACAGGCTCGCCGCCATGACACCAGGGCGATGGGTCATATCGCCGAAATTTTCCGCGCCGATCAGCACGATCGTCAGCCCGACCAGCGCATCAATATACTCGGCATGCGGCCGCAACAGCCCGGTGACCGCCAACGCGAGCGTGATACTGTGGCCGATGGTAAATCCGGTCACCACAAAAACCAGATCGCGCAGGCGACGCGAGATCAGCACAAGCCCCAGCAGGAAGGATTGATGGTCGATCCCGGTCAAGATGTGCCAGATACCCATACCCACATAGGTAAAGAATCCGGCGCTCTCCAACCGGTTATCGGGACCGGCGCCATCCAAATCGATCACCTGCCGATCACTGGTGAAGAGCTGCTCGATCAGGCGCCCATCGGCGAAGCGGATCTGTGCGAAATTCACGTGATTAGGCACGATGTCAAACAAGAAGCTGAAGCGGATCGAAAGATGGGCAGCGCTGGGACAGGTGAAATCGAACGCAAATTTGCGGTACCCCACGATCGACGCGATCGGCCGTTTGTCCGACAGGGCGCAGGCTTCACCGCCCGACAGCACCGCGACATGGGGCATCAAATAGGCGATAAGGCCGGCATCGGATGGGCTGGTTTCGTCCGGTGCGGCTAAGCGCTTAGCCTCGATATCGGGCAGCGTGACCGAAAGCCGCACCCGATCGCCGTCGATCTCCCAACTTGAATGGCTTTCGCTCCTGGTATGCGCATGAGCCGGCAACAGGATAAAGACCGTGAGGCAGGCCAGCAGGAGCCGGGCATACCAGCTCATCGGAAATCCGGATCGATCACGATCTCAGACCGATCTTCCAGGAAGCGATATTCCTGATCGGTGAGACGCTTGGTTTCCGCCGCCCGATAGTCGTTCAGCACATGCTCGCGCGCCGTCTCAAAGGATTGCGGCACCGGCGGGACATTATGCTCCATCAGCAGCAGATGCGGCGTGTTTGCAACATCGATCGGCCCGGCCACCGCATGATCCGGGAGGCCACGCGCGACGGCGAACAGCGCATCGCCCAGATGGATCTTGGCGGCGAAGTAGAACTCCTCACCGTTCAGTGCGCCGGATTCTTTAAGCCCATAGCGGGACAGCGTGTCCACCAGATCAGCGCCCCGTCGCAACGCATCGGCCGCTTCGCCGATATTCCCGCGATCGCCGACGGCCGCGGGAACCAGATCATGCAGCTGCATCGTACCGAGCGTCATATAATCGGCTTGATGCGCCGCATAGAACGCGCGGAGCAGCTGATCGGTCGGCTGTAGCGTCGCGACATCGGCCACCACCTGCTGGCCGACCGCAGCCACCAACGCGGTTCGGGTATCGGGATCAGAGCCGGGCATATCGAGTTCCAGCCCGCGCTGCACGAATAATTCCTCATGGATCATATCGTTCAGGATCTGATCGCGCTGCGCCTTGGTGGATTCCGCCAAATTGACGCCATAGACCTGGGCAAGCTGCGCCAGGTAATCGCTGCGCAAAATCGGGCGATGATTGACCAGCGCAATATCTTCCGGCGGCAGCGATCGGCTGACCGTACCCTGGGCGGTGAACAGCCCGTACCCTGCCATAGCAAGACCGACCACGCCGCCGATTCCGAACAGCCAGATCGATCGCACCCGATCAATCTGGCCGAGGCGATCCGTCACACTCATTGCGGCACCGAAGATCGCTCACCGGCCAGATAGATATAGGCGGCAAGCGCCCGGATCGTCACCGGACTCAGCCGGCCGATCCAGGCCGGACAGACGCCGCGATGACCCATCGCGATCGACGATATCAGCGAGTCGGAGGAGCCATCACCATAGAGCCGGCCCGGCCCCTTCAGCGTCGGCGCGCCGATCGCGCTGTCGCCACCTTCATCCTGGCCATGACAATCATAGCATCCGCCTTTGCCGTGATAGAGCGCGACACCGCGTTGAATAGCGTCGACATCGGCCGTACCGCCCTCGATCGAGATGAGGTAGGCGGCGAGGTTGCGGATCTCAGACGGCGTGAGCGGCGGCAAATTCTCGCGCGCATAAGGCACGAGGCTGGCATAGGCCGGCATGATCGCGAGATTCCAGCCTTTCGGATTGCCCGACCGAATGCCGTAGAGAATCACCCGCTCCAACTCAGCGACACTGCCCGAGCCGTAGAGCCGATCCCGACGCGCCAATGGCGGGACGCCGCGCGCCTGATCGCCCTCCATCTGTGCGCCGTGGCAGGAGGCACACGAGGCTTGATAAGCAGAAGCCGCGCGCGCCGTGGCCACGGAAGAGAGGGCCGTATCCTGCGCAATCCGATCTGGATCGGCACGCAGCAAGGCGGCATCTGCCGATCCGGCTTCGACCGTCCATACGGTCCAAGCCAGCGCAATGAACCCGGCCAGGAACGCAAGACTGAAACCGAAGATTCGGGACATCTGCGGAGGCACCCAAAAATAGCGCGAAGACGTGACCGACAAACCAAACCAGCTTTGCCCAGCCTCGCGCAAGATGGGTGACGCGGTGGACACAATGCTATATCCCGCGTCTTGTGGGTGATCATTGTCGGATAAATCATGCGGAGTAACGTGCGCGAGCTACCGGATCAGCACATCTCGTTCCCCTCAGAAGCGCTTCTCTTTCCCTCCCCCTTGTGGGGAGGGTGGCACGCAGCGACGGGTGGGGGGATGTCGCCGCTTGGATTGAAGCGCCGGGCTATATCTGAACGAACGGCGGCGGCGGCACCGACCCCACCCGTCGCTGCGCGCCACCCTCCCCATAAAGGGGAGGGAAAGAAGGCGCGGGATGCTTCGTCGCGCTGTCCCCGGAGCGGCAGATGACCCCATCCTTGGCGCTATCGCTGGTCATCCCGGTCTATAACGGCGCAAACAGCGTCGGGACGCTCGTCGCCGCGCTGGAACAGCTGGACATTGCCGGCGGTCATGAGATCGTCCTCGTCGTCGACGGCAGCCCGGATAACAGCCTGCAAGTCTGCCGCGATCTGGTCGCCCAGGCGCGCGTGCCGATCACGCTGGTCAATCTGGCGCGTAATTTCGGGGAGCATAATGCCGTGCTGGCCGGGCTGCATGAGGCGCGGGGCGCGCATGTCATCACCATGGATGATGATTTGCAGAACCCGCCCTCCGAGATCCAAAAACTGCTGAGCCATGCCCAGGCAACCGGTGCCGACGTGGTCTACACCGAATATCGGCGCAAGGAGCATGAGAACTGGCGCAACTGGGGCAGCCGGTTCACCAGCCGCGTCGCCGATTTCCTGCTCGACAAGCCCAAGGGGCTGTATCTGTCGAGTTTTCGCTGCATGAACGCGTTCCTGGTCGAGCAGATCATTAAATATGACGGGCCGTTCGCCTATATTGACGGGTTGATCCTGCAGGCAACGCAATCGATCGGCCGGATCGAAGTGCAGCATTTGCCGCGCGCCAAAGGCCAGAGCAATTACACGTTTCGCCGGCTGGTCCGGCTGTGGATCAATATGTTTGTCAATTTCTCGGTGATGCCGCTGCGGGTCGCGACCTTGTCGGGCATCGCATTCAGCGCGCTCGGCGGCATTACCGCGCTGCTGGTCGTGATCGAGGCGCTGTTCTTTCGGACGCCGCAAGGCTGGGGCTCGATCATGGCGGCGGTCTTGCTGCTGTCTGGGGTGCAGCTGCTGATTCTGGGCATCGCCGGGGAATATCTCGGGCGCTTGTTTCTGACCGCCAATCGCAAGCCGCAATTCATCGTGCGCGACAGGCTGCGCAGCGAGTTGCCATGATCGCGACACCCTATATGTGGCTGGGCCTCGCGATACTGCTCGGTATCGCCGGACAGATCGTGCTGAAGACCGGGACGATCGGCAGCAGCTCGGTCTGGAACCAGCTGATCGCGCCCTGGACGATCGGCGGTTTCGGCATCTATTTCGCCTCGGCGCTGGCCTATATCGTGGCGCTGCGCCGGATCCCGATCTCGCTCGCCTATCCCAGCGTCTCGATCAGCTATGGCATCATGGCGGTGGTCGCGCATCTGCTGTGGAACGAGCCGCTGAATTGGCAGCACGCGATCGGCATCGTTCTGATCATGGGCGGCATCGTCGTGCTGTTTCGGGCTTAAACCACCGCGCGCACCGTCTCGATCACCCGCGCGACTGACGCGTCATCAAGCTGCGGATACATCGGCAGGCTAAGCACCGTTCGCCCTGCCGCCTCGGTCCGCGCGAGCCCAGCCGGACCGATGGTGATCCGGTCACGATAGGCCGGCTGAAGATGCACCGGGACCGGGTAGTGAATATTGCTGCCGACGCCTTCCGCCTTTAGGCGGCCCTGAAGCGCATCCCGGTCCGGGTGGCGCACGACATATTGATGATAGACATGGGTGACGCCCGGCCGCACCGATGGCAGCCCCAATCCAGTGCCGGCAAGCCCGTGGTTATAGGCGGCAGCGATGTCGCGGCGCCGTTGGTTTTCCGCCGCGAGATGCGGCAGCCGCGCGCTCAGGATCGCGGCCTGCAGCTCGTCGAGGCGGGAATTCATTCCGGCAATGTCGCTGACATAACGCGATTTCCAGCCATATTCGCGGAGCGACCGGACGCGCTCAGCCACGGTCGCGTCCGTGGTACAGACAAACCCGCCATCGCCGAGCGCGCCCAGATTCTTTGTGGGATAGAAGCTGAAGGCGGCGGCATCGCCGATACTGCCAAGCGTGCGCCCGTCGAGCATCGCGCCATGACATTGCGCGCAATCCTCGATCAGCCATGCGCCATGCTTGCGGACGATCGGCTCAATCGTCTGAAGATCGGCAGCCTGACCATAGAGATGAACCGCGACCACCGCCTTGATGGTCGGATGCGCCTCGAACGCCGCCTCAAGGGCGGCCGGATCGAGCGTGTAGCTGGCCTCCTCAATATCGATCAGCACCGGCACCCCGCCGGCCAGTTCGATCGCCGCCACCGTCGCCACCGCCGTATGCGAAACGGCCGCGACCTTATCGCCCGGTTGGATGCCAAGACCGCGCAGTGCCAGGACCAGCGCATCCGTGCCGTTGGCAACCCCGATGCCGTGAGGCGCACCGATCACCGCCGCAAAATCACGCTCAAATGCCGCCACTTCCTTGCCCAGAATATACCAGCCGCTCGCCAAAACGCGCGCCACTGCCGCGTCGATGTCGGTGCTATGAGCGCGATAGAAGGCGCCCGGATCCATCTGGGCAATAAAGCTCATGCTGCTTGGTCCTCGCTTAGATTCATATCTCTAGAGATAGTCCGTCATCCGCTCTCGATAATAGGCAACCGAGCGCGCCAGCCCGTCATCGAGTTCGACTCGCGGCGCCCAGCCGGTGGCCGCGCGGAATTTACGGTCGTCGGCGTAATAATCGCCGATATCAATGCGCTTGCGCTCGGGCGGGAAGATATGATGCTCCGCCCGGCCAGTGCCGGTAATCGCGACCACCCGCTCTGCCAGCGCTTGCAGCGTAATGGACGGCCCGCCGCCGATATTGAACACCCCGCCGATCGCGCCGGGCATGGATCCGGCCAGCAGGAACGCCTCCGCAGCATCCTCGACATAGAGCAGATCGCGCCGTTGCTCGCCGCCCCACACTTCGATCGGCCCGTCCTCCAGGGCGCGGCGCAGCCAGATGCCGAGAAAGGTCTGGCGCGCATCCTTGATGCGCATGCGCGGCCCATAGGTATTGGTCAGGCGCAGCGACACCGTCTTCTGGCCATAAACCTGATGGTAGAGCGTGTGGAATGCCTCGCCCGACATTTTATTGACGCCATTCACATCGACCGGCCGGATCGGATGCAGCTCATCGACCGGTAGATAATCGGGGCGGCCATAAATCTGACGGGTCGAGGCGAATACGATCGTCGCATCCGGCGCATGGGCGCGGGCGGACTCCAGCAGAATGACCTGCGCCAGCGAATTCACTTCAAGATCGGTGACCGGATCCTTCATCGAATCGAGGTGCGACACCGAGCCTGCGAGATTGAAGATCACCTCTTGCCCGCGGACCAGCTCGTCGATCGCTGCCCGATCCCGCTGATCGGCATGGCTGATCGCGAGTCGCCCTTCGGTTCCGACCAAATTCGCGGGATTGCCGCCATAATTCGGCAGCAGCGCATCGACGACCAAAACCTTGGCGCCGCACGACACCAGCAAATGCGCCAGATTTGAGCCGATAAAGCCCATACCGCCAGTGATCATGACACGGCGATTGCGGTACGACTCGGCAAGACTCTTCACAGAGTCGGGTAGGGCTGGCATTGGCTTCACTATCGCTCGACGCACTTCGGAAGTGTGCAGCCTATTACGACGATGTGTGTTTGCCCAGAGGAGGATATCGTTCGGTCGCTGATGCGGACATTGCTGATTGCGGCCTTGCCCCTCGCCATGGCTTTGGCGGGCTGCAGCTCCACGCCGGAATCAACCCGGCCGCCTCCGCCGCCGCCAGTTGTTACTGGCAGCGCCTGTTTGGCGGATCTGCGGGCAAAATCAGCGATTTTCGAAGTCGTCACAATGCCGGCCGAAGGCGCCTGCGTCGTAAACGAGCCGGTTCGCGCCCGCAGCCTCGCCATTAAGCTCGCCCCGTCGACGCGGATGAGCTGTGCGCTGGCCGATCGGTTGCTGGATTTTGACCGCGAGGTTGTCCAACCCGCGGCACAGCGCATCCTGGGCCTCAAAGTCGTGAGCATCCGGCATTTCGGTGCCTATGCCTGCCGCGATGAAAAGAGTAGCCGGCACCAGCTCAGCCAGCATGCCTTCGCCAAGGCGTTCGACCTCGCCGGATTTGTGATGAGCGATGGCAGCCACATTGATGTCGCCAAGGATTGGCGCGATGACGAGGATCGCGGCGCCTTCCTGCACGAGGTCGCCAAGCGCGCCTGCGCCTATTTTTCCGTGGTGCTGACACCGGATTCGAACAAGCTGCACCATGACCATTTTCATCTGGATATTGGGCCTGACCGGCTGTGCGGCCCGGCATGATCGATAAATTGCGCTGTCGAACCAATCGAGGCTATTGCGTCCGCCCGCCATTGTGCTACTCTATCTAGTAGGTAATGGCTTTCGGGTACACCTTATCCGGTGGGGAGTTCCAATGGATAGTGTTTGGACGCAAGAGCGGATTGAGACGCTTGGCGTGCTATGGGTCGAAGGTCTATCGACGGCCGAGATCGGTCGTCGCTTAGGCGTCAGCAAAAACGCCGTGGTCGGTAAGGCGCATCGCTTGTCGCTAACGCCCCGTCCCTCACCGGTCAAGATCATTCCGGGACAGGTCCGGCAAAAGAAGCCGGTGGCTCGTCTGGTCGAACCGGTTGGTCCGACCTGTTCATGGCCGCTTGGCCATCCGGGTGAGAAGGGCTTTCATTTCTGTGGCGCCAATCCGCTGGCCGGCAAACCCTATTGCTCGGAGCATGCCGCGGTTGCCTATGTGCGTCCCAAGAGCCATGGCTCCAACGCTGCTTAGGAATTAATCCAGGATTAGCGTTGGAACCGCTCCGCCTCGCGCTGGTGGCGGAGCTGATATTTTTCTTCATCCGTGGTAACCAATGAAACAAAATCCAACGGATCGCTCTTGCTCTCTGCATTCAGCACAGCAAAGCGAAACGCCGGTCTCCGTTCAGCGAAATAATATTTGAGCGAATAGAGCGCGGCCTGATCGAGCAGCCAGGTTGATGCCAAAAACTTCAGTTGCAGGCCAAACCGGCAGAAATCGCCGACCGCCTGCAGAAATTCCAAGCCTGCATCGGTCGGCATCATGATCATCAGCAACGCCGTATAGACTGACGATGGATCGCGCCTTACGGTCTCAAAACAGCCAAAATCGAAATCAGGCTCTATCGCTGACAGTTCACCGAACCGCCCTCTCACCTGAAGGTCGATATCGATCACGATCAGCTTCCGTCTATACGCGGCCAGAAGCCGTGGGCTGATGAAAAAACGCGCGCACGCGTAAGCCGTGGGCGTACCGTAATGCGGATCGCGGCTGGTCGACCAACCAAACCGGCCGGGCCCCAAGAGCTCTGCCAGGTCTTGGATCAAGCGGTCGGTTTTGTCAGTCGGATCGACGATATGGAGATGGAGCGCATCTTCGGGGGCAACCGACTCGGCAAGAGTACGGGCGAAACGTTCCGCATAGCGTCCATCCGCACAGGCACAAACCACAGAACGGCGCGGAGTCGCTTCAAGCCCGACTCTGAAGTCGACGACCGGATTAGGGAGCGACCGCGCCGCAGCCAGCCGCATCTCGATCTCTGCTGGTGCCGCTAAAAGGATTGCCTGCCGGTAGATGACGTTCAGCGTATTGTCCGACGCGAACGGCACCGTTGCCATATAGCGTGGGACGATCGATCGGAAATACCCGAAGATCGCCAGGGCCGCGCCCGGCTCACCGCGCACGACGCGCGTGCAGCCGACATAATAGGCACCGACCGGGTGAAGTGGATTTTCCTGTGGAATCTGCTGCGCCAACGCCTCGATCAGCGCCAATTGGTTGGCCCGCAATACCTCATCGAGCACCCCGGCAAACAGCGCAGGCCCCGGATAGCCGCGTTGTGACGCCAGATCCAGAACGGTCATCAGATCGGCAAAACGCCCTGACTCAACGAGAGACAGTGCGGCAAGTTCTAATGCCTGCCGTCCATCCGGCGAATCGATCAACGCCAGCGCAATCGACGCCGCCCGCTCCAAATCGCCCGCACGTCTTGCCGCGGCCGCAGGCACTAATGGATGCGGCTCGGCCATGGTTAGAGACTCAACACCGCACCGTACGACCTTAGCTTGTTCTGTAGTGTGGGGACATCGACACGGGTGACGTCCCCCTCAGATAGTGCCGCAGCACATCCCGCCGCCTCACCCATTGCCATGTAGGTAACTTCGATCCGCATGGAAGAATAGGCGACATGACTTGCTGAGACACACACGGACACCAGAAGATTTGAGCATGCTTCTCGCTTCGCGTGAAGCGAGCGATAGGAAATCTGATAAGGCTGCGTTTCTACCGCACCGTCGTCACCTAAATTACCCTCAAACAGCACGTTACCATCGCTCAGCGCATAAGCTCCGGTATCATGACAGTCCAAACTATATGCGCCCATAGCGATGCTGTCCGCTTTCGTTATATTTTCTTTTACATCAGCCTGGGTCATAACATGCTGCCCAACCAATCGAATACATTCCCTTATGTATAATTGTCGAGGCCAATTGCCACTATCGACGAACTGGTCTGCGGCCAATCCATATTGATTGACACTTTCCTGATATAATTTTGGCGCCCTTGGATCAGTTGCGATAAAATAGAAAAATCCCGCCTGATGATTGTAATGATTTTCCCACAGCCGATGTCGCAGCGACTGATTGCCGGTCGGAAAATATTTGGACAGCTGTAAGGTATCGAAATTTGCGTCAAAGTAATTATCATAAATTTGACCCGGTCTGAAAACAGAATTTCTTTCAATTCTTGACATATCCAGTAAAAAATCATCTGGATTGTAAAATTTTGGCTTAGACCAACGGACTGAATTTGCCGGTTCATTTGACAAGCAAAGTCGAAAGCCGTAGGCTTGGGTTCTTAAATCAGCATCACCCACCTTGATACCATCTGGATAGGCCGACACACCGTATAGATGTCTTCCTTTCAGCGTGTCAGGAACGGCGTCAATAACAGGATAAGCGCCCCATCCAGCAAAGGATTCGCCATATTGAGCACGCGACTCGCGACCATATGTCCAGGGGGCACCGGACATTTTCAAAAGATCGCCCTCGTAGGACGCGTCAATAAATGTCTTGGCGCTGATCACCTCCCCGCTATCGAGTTGAAGCGCCGTGATCCGCGTACCGGACCGCTGAACCTGATTCAGCAGTCCTGCCGGCAGAAGGGCAACGCCGGCTTCCTTTATCATCGATTTAAATGCCTCGGAGGCTTTCCGGGGCAGGATCCGAATCGTATCTGGAACACCCGCCGCTTTGCTTGCCTTTGCAAAAAAAGTCTTGGCAAATCCCCCGATTACGGCGAGGGAATCATGGTCGGTCCGCCCCAGCCCGTTGGCACACATCCCGCCAAAAGCGGCGGGCCCGTAGATCAAGACAACTCGCGCCCCTTCGCGCGCCGCTGCGTAGCTGGCCGCAATCCCGGACGGCGTCGCGCCGTACACGCATACATCGAAGCGACTGGCCGCCAACGCCGGCCGCACCCACGAAGCGGCTGCACCCGCGACCAACAATCCACGTCGTGTTAGCACAGCACCCCCTCGATATCTCGCAACCAACCGAACGCCAGGATAATGTCCAGGCCGCTATATTACGGCTTGGAAACGGTAACCGAAACCGGTAGCGACGCGATACCGTTCGCCACGACCACCAAAGTGCTCGCACCGGTCTCGATCTTCTTTGGAACGCTGAAATGCGTGGAAGATAAAACACCGGGAGCGATCGACCCATTTGAATGCGCGTATGTCCGAGCGTAAAGGACGTGCTGTGTCGCCTGATTGACGATCCGAATCACGGGATAATTCGTCGCGGATTGATAATCGTCGCCATAAGCGGCCCCCTGGGTCAAGCCGTTCAACTGCTTTCCCGATAAGACATAGTCATGGCCAGCTACGATATTTGTCGCCACCTCGGTTATGACCGGTGCCCAGGCGGCATCCGGCTGAGCGGTTTCGGTGTAGAGTTCGATATCGCCGTCGCGGCTATTGAACATCACCTGACCGGTCGGCAAAACCAGCATCATGCCGTAAAAGCTGGAAAGGTCGGCAGCATTCGGCGTGTCTGCCACCTGGGTCAGCTTTGTGCCGCTAAACAGAAAGAAGTGGGACGGCGTGTCATAAACGCCTGGACTCGC
>Ga0116229_10005799_pt1 | contig 20048 bp, 16 predicted proteins | sample S1TSphgellanicum_3_FD_87313 | JGI IMG/M metagenome (GOLD analysis project Ga0116229, IMG submission 87313) | Host-associated microbial communities from peat moss isolated from Minnesota, USA - S1T2_Fc - Sphagnum magellanicum MG | ecosystem: Host-associated > Plants > Peat moss > Unclassified... | reverse complement strand
GCCGCGTTCAATGCGGACCCCACGCTCAGCGCGGACGCGACGCAAAACGCCGACCCCACGCTCAACGCAAACCGCACGCACAACACCGACCTCCTGCTCGACGCCGATCCCCTGCTCGATGACGATGCAGCATCCCTCGAGTTCACGCTGCCGCCGGGCGAACTCGACCGCATATTCGTTGAGGTCAAACCGAGCATACCGTTGCGGACCGCGCTGCCGCGCGAGCTCCTCGAGAGCGCCCGGTCAACCGCACCTCAGGCAAGTGCCGCAGCCGAAGAACCCACGCCGGAGGACTTGCTCGCGGGTCCGCGGCCAAGCCGTGGCGCAGTTGCCCTGTGGAGCATCACAGCCCTGTTGCTGCTGCTGGTGCTGGCCGTTCAAATCGCGCATGAGAATCCGCAGTGGCTCGTTGCAGCGAACACACCTTATGCGAAGGGTCTGCGAGCGCTGTTCGCCACTGTGGGTGACCCCGTGCCGGTTCCGGCAAATCTGGCGGCGTATGAATTACGACAATGGGGGGTGAGTGGCGACCCGGACGCGGGCGGCGCACTGCGCGTCAGGGCGAGTATATTGAACACCGCCAGCGAACTCGAGCCCTACCCGCTGCTTCGCGTGACGCTGGCGGATCGCTTCGGAACGCGGATCGGCGCGCGGGATTTCCTGCCCGCGGAATATCTCGGCAAGAGCCCGGCGAAGTTGCTCGCTCCCGGTGAGCGCGCCGATGCCGTGCTGGACATTCTGGATCCGGGCAAGAACGCGGAAGGATTCGAACTCGACGTGTGTGTGCGCGGCATCAAACAAAAAATTTCCTGTCAGAGCGATCTGGCGGGGCACCCGCAATGAATCCCCTGCGGATCGGTCCCTACTCGCTTCCTTCGAACGTGCTGCTCGCGCCGATGGCGGGCGTCACCGACCGGGCTTTTCGGAGGCTGTGCCGGCGCTTCGGAGCCGGACTCGCGGCGTCGGAAATGCTGACCGCCGACGTGCGGCTCTGGGGCACGGAGAAATCACGGCGCCGCATGGATCACGCCGGCGAACCATCGCCGCGCGTCGTGCAGATCGCCGGCTACGATCCCGGAATGATGGCGGATGCGGCGCGACGCAATGTCGACCTCGGCGCGGAGATCATCGACATCAACATGGGGTGTCCGGCAAAAAAAGTCTGCAATCGCCTCGCGGGGTCCGCGCTGCTCCAGGATGAAGCGCTGGTGGCACGCATTCTGGCGACGGTGGTGCGGTCCGTGAACGCGCCAGTCACCTTGAAGACGCGCACCGGTTGGGACCGTGAGCACAAGAATGGAATTCACGTGGCACGGATTGCGCAAGACTGCGGAATTGCGGCGCTCGCGATTCACGGCCGCACACGCGCCGACCTGTATGAGGGCGCGGCCGAACACGATACCGTCCAGGCCATCAAAGCCGAGGTCAGATTCCCGGTGATTGCCAACGGCGACATCAATTCGCCGCAGCGCGCGCGCGCCGTTCTCGTGCAGACCGGATGCGACGGCGTCATGATCGGGCGCGCAGCCCAAGGTCGGCCATGGATCTTCGACGATGTCAATTTTTTCATCGAGACCGGGAAATTGCGCGCCGATCTTCCACTACAAAAAGTCCGTGATATTATGCGCGCCCACCTCGAAGACCTGTACGCCCTCTACGGCGATGAGACCGGCGTTCGAGTGGCGCGTAAACACTTGAGCTGGTACTGCCGCCAGCACCCGGGACAGGAAACATTGCGCAAACGTCTGATACAAATCGAGACCGCGCGGGAGCAACTGTCGGCGATCGCGGATTTGGGGAATGTCGACCGCGCGGCGTAGCTGCAACTCGTCGAACAACAAGAACGACCGGATGGGGGCTTTTTAAGACACGCCATGGCTGCCAAAAAGAAAACGCGAAACCGCAAGGAAGCCTCGGCACCGTTCAATGGGCGTGAGCTGCGCGTCAACGGCAAAGGCGTGCCGTTGCGGTCGCAGGCCGAGGAAGCGCTGCAGTGCTACTTCCAGACGCTCAATGGCCACAAGCCGGCCCAGCTCTACGATCTGGTCATTCGCGAAGTCGAAGAGCCGCTCTTCAAGGTCGTCATGGACCACGTGCACGGCAACCAGAGCCGCGCCGCCACGATCCTCGGCATCAATCGCGGCACTTTACGCAAGAAACTCAAAGAGTTCGGCATCAGCGAGTAGCCGCCACTTGCTCACGCCCGTACGCCGCGCACTGCTCAGCGTTTCCGACAAGACCGGTATCGTGGAATTCGCGCGCGAACTCAAGGAGCGCGGGATCGAACTTCTCTCGACCGGCGGAACGGCCAAATTACTGGTGCAGCACGGGATTGCGGTCAAGGAGGTCGCCGAGCACACGGGCTTTCCGGAAATCATGGGTGGGCGCGTCAAGACGCTGCATCCGAAGATCCACGGCGGTCTGTTGGGAAGGCGCGGCATCGATGAAGCCGTGATGCGCGACAACGGGATCGAACCGATCGACCTGCTGGCCGTCAATCTGTATCCATTCGCCGCCACGGTGGCCCGGCCTGATTGCAGTTATGAGGCGGCTGTCGAAAACATCGACATCGGCGGTCCGGCGATGGTGCGCGCGGCGGCAAAAAATCACGCCGCCGTCACGGTCCTGGTGGATCCGGGCGATTATCGCGCGCTGCTGGACGAACTGGCCGCAAACCAAGGCCGGACCACCCTGCTGTTGCGCCAGCGGCTCGCCGCGAAGGCGTTCGCACACACCGCGCAGTACGACGCCATGGTCTCGGCCTACTTCAGCAGCGCGATCGGCGGCGAGACCCCGGGTTTTCCGCCCGATCTCAATTTATCGTTTCGCAAGCGCTTCGACTTGCGTTACGGCGAGAACCCGCATCAACAGGCGGCGTTCTATGCGGATGCACGCGCCATCGGCGCCTCGGTCACCGCGGCGAGGCAGATACAGGGCAAGGAACTCTCCTATAACAACATTGCCGACGCGGATACCGCTCTCGAGTGCGTGCGTCAGTTCGACGCGCCGGCCTGCGTGATCGTCAAACACGCCAATCCTGCCGGCGTCGCACTGAGCGCCCTTGGCAACACGGAAGCCTATCGGCGCGCGTATCGCACCGATCCCACCTCCGCGTTCGGCGGCATCATTGCCTTCAATCGCACGCTGGACGCGTCGACCGCCGCCGCCATCCTGGAGCAGCAGTTCGTCGAGGTCATTCTGGCCCCACGCGTCACGGCGGATGCGGAACGGCTGCTGGCGGCAAAGCAGAACGTGCGGGTGCTCGCGGCCGGCGATTTGGTCCTGCCGATCACCCAGCATCTCGAGTACAAGAGCGTGACGGGTGGTTTGCTCGTGCAGTCGCGCGACGACGGTATCGTGCGCGCGGATGAGCTGCGCACCGTCACGCACAGAGCGCCGAGCGCCGCGGAACTGGAGGATTTGATCGTCGCCTGGCGAATCGTCAAATATGTCAAATCGAATGCGATCGTCTGCGTCAAGGACAGGGCCACCGTCGGAATCGGCGCGGGACAGATGAGCCGTGTGGTGAGCAGCAAGATCGCCGCGCTCAAAGCCGAGGACGCCGGTCTGTCGGTGCGCGGAGCGGCGATGGCGTCGGATGCGTTCCTGCCCTTTCGCGACGGCTTGGACGCCGTCGCCGAATTTGGCATCACGTCGGTCATTCAACCCGGAGGATCCGTGCGCGACGCCGAAGTCATCGCCGCGGCCGATGAACACGGCATCGCGATGGTGTTCACCGGCATGCGCCATTTTCGTCACTAGGCACCTTGGGTGCGCGCCCGTTCATGAAGGTCCTGATCGTCGGCGGCGGCGGACGTGAACACGCACTCGCCTGGAAGTGTGCCGAGTCCCCACGCGTCGACCGAGTCTACGTGGCGCCCGGCAATGCCGGCACCGCACTCGAAAATAAAACCAGCAATGTCCCTGTGGCGGCGCACGACATCGATGCGCTGCTGGCATTCGCGAAGTCCGAGGACATTGCTCTCACGATCGTCGGGCCCGAGGGACCACTGGTGGCCGGGATCGTCGATCGGTTCGCGGCGGCCGGCTTGAGCTGTCTCGGCCCGACCAAAGCGGCCGCACGGCTCGAGGGGTCGAAAGCTTACGCGAAGGAATTTCTCGAACGCCATCGGATACCCACGGCCGGCTATTCGACCTTCACACGCGAAAGCTTCGACCCCGGCGCACTGCTGGCGCAGCGATTGCCGCTCGTCGTGAAAGCCGACGGACTCGCCGCCGGCAAAGGCGTCGCCATTTGCGCCAGTCATGCCGACGCGATCGCCGCGGCAACCGGCATGCTCGAGGGAAAATTCGGCGCGGCCGGAAACACCATCGTGGTCGAGGAATTCCTGAGCGGCGAAGAGGTCAGCTTCATTGCGCTCGCGCATGACCAGCAGGTGTTGCCGCTCGCGACGTCGCAGGACCACAAGCGCCGTGATGACGGCGATCGGGGTCCGAATACCGGCGGCATGGGTGCCTACTCGCCCGCGCCGATCGTCACACCCGAGGTGCATGGCCGGATCATGCGCGAGGTCATCGAACCGACGTTGCGGGGCCTGCGTCTCGACGGGAATCCCTACACCGGATTCTTGTATGCCGGGCTGATGCTCGCGCCTGACGGCACACCCAATGTCCTCGAGTTCAATTGCCGGCTGGGCGATCCGGAAACGCAGTCGATCATGATGCGCCTGACGAGCGACTTGCCCGGCCTCTGCGCGGCAGCCATCGCCGGTCGCTTGCAGGGCGCAACGGCGGCTTGGGACAGCCGCGCCGCGCTCGGCGTCGTGATGGCCGCGGGCGGTTACCCCGAATCCTTCCGCAAGGGCGAGCCGATCAGCGGTCTCGAAGCCGCCGCAACGATGCCCGGCAAGGTGTTCCATTCCGGTACGCGCATGGACGGCGGGCGCATCGTGACGGACGGCGGCAGGGTGCTGTGTGCGGTCGGGTTGGGTGCCACCGTGAGCGCCGCGCAAGGTCAGGCGTACGACCTCGTGCGCAGAATCCATTGGAACTTGGTGCAATACCGGCGCGACATCGGCTATCGCGCAATCGCCCGCGAGTGCCTGCAGACTTGACGCCCGGGCACGGCGGCGAGCACGGCGCCGCGGATGCCCCCCCGCCCCCGGAACGGCTCAACACCAAAGCCGCCGGCATCATCGGGCTCGCCGTCATGTGCAGCCGGCTGCTCGGGCTGGCCCGCGAACAGATCTTCGCCGCACTGTTCGGCGGCGGCGCCGCGATGGATGCGTTCACGGCGGCGTTTCGCATTCCCAACCTGCTGCGCGACCTGTTCGCGGAGGGTGCCCTGTCGACGGCGTTCGTCACGACGTTCAGCAAGACGATCGCGCGCAACGGTGATGCGGCCGCCTGGCGTCTCGCGGACAAGATCGCCACCCTCACGGCCGTGGTGCTGGGCGCGATTTGTATTGCCGGCATGGTGTTCTCGACGTCGCTGGTCGGGATTCTGGCGCCGGGTTTCGAACCGGAAAAAGCGGAACTCACCGCGCAACTCACGCGCATCATGTTCCCGTTCATTCTGATGGTGTCGCTGGCCGCCCTGGTGATGGGGATGCTGAACGCGAAGAACGTATTCGCAGTGCCGGCCATGGCGTCGAGCTTCTTCAACTTGGGATCGATCGTCGGCGGGGTCACGCTGGGCCTCTGGTTCGATCCGCATTTCGGGCCGCGTGCCCTTGTCGGGCTCGCCATCGGCACCCTGTTCGGCGGTGCGCTGCAATTGCTCGTGCAACTGCCATCGGCCCTGCGGCTCGGCTATCGCTATCGGCCGGACTTTCATTGGCGCGACGCGGGCGTCAACGCCATCCTGGCGCTGATGGTGCCGTCGGTCATCGCGGCGAGCACCACCCAATTCAACGTATTGGTCAATTCGATGTTTGCCTCGACGCTCGGCGATGGCGCCATTTTTTGGCTTAGCATCGCGTTTCGATTGATGCAGCTGCCGCTGGGATTGTTCGGCGTTGCGCTCGGGACGGTCACGCTGCCCTTGCTGTCCCGCCTCGTGGTGTCGGGCCAGATGGAGGCCTTTCGAGCGGAACTCGCCCGCGCCATGCGCATCGCGTTCCTGCTCACGGTGCCGGCGACCGCCGGACTCATGATGCTGGCGGAACCGATCATCTCGGTGCTCTATCAGCATGGGAAATTCAACGCCCATCAAACCACCCAGGCGGCGGGCGCGCTGCGCTTCTATGCCATCGGCCTCGCCGGTTATGCGGCGCTGAAGGTGTTGGTCAACGCGTTCTACGCGCTCGACCGGCGCAAGACCCCGATGTTCGTGAGCTTCCTCGCCGTTGCACTGAATCTGCTGTTCAACTGGCTCTTCACGTTCCGGCTCGGGTGGGGTGTTCGCGGCCTCGCATTTTCCACCGGCTGCGTGGCCACGTTCAATTTTCTGTTCCTGTACGCGTTGATGACCCGGCAAATCGGCGGGCTGCAGACCCGGCGACTGCTCGCCATGCTGGTCAAGGTCACCGCAGCGACCGCGGCTCTGGTCGCGGTCTGCGCCGCCTCCTCCCACTGGCTGCTGGCCGATTGGGCGACGCAACGCTTTGTCGCCAAGCTCGCCGCACTGGCCGGCACCGTGATTGCGGCAATGGCCGTCTTCGCCGCCTGCGGCGCCGCGCTGCATATCGAGGAGTTCGACGCACTCGTCGGCGGCATCCAGCGGCGGCTGCGGCGCGCACGCTGATCGCGGCGCCTGCCGGCACCGCCATGCCTGCGTGCGCGGCTATGCCTGCCCGGGTGTTTGCGCCGGCGGCGTAGGACTCTGCTTGCGCGCGATGCTAGTTGCCATGGTCACGATCGAGGCCAAGTCCGTGAGGTTCGCGGGCACGACCAGCGTGGTCCCTGACTGCGCGAGCTTGCCGAACTGCTTCACGTATTCCTCGCCGATCCGCAACTGCATCGCTTCGATGCCGCCGCGGTCGCTCAAGGCGATGCCCACCTGACGCAGGCCTTCGGCGGTCGCCGTGGCCACCGCCAAAATGGCTTGAGCCTGCCCTTCGGCTTCGTTGATCTGCTGCTGTTTGTTCGCCTCGGATTGCTTGATCACACGCTGTTTATCGCCTTCAGCCGAATTGATCTTGGCGTCCCGTTCGCCCTCCGAGGTGAGCACGACGGCGCGCTTCTCGCGCTCCGCCCGCATCTGCTTCTCCATGGCCTGCAGCACGTCACGCGGCGGCGTGATGTTCTTGATCTCATAGCGCAGCACCTTGACGCCCCAGGGAGCGGAGGCCTTGTCCAGTTCGGTGACGACGTTCGCATTGATGGCGCCGCGCGCTTCGAACGTCCGGTCGAGTTCGATCTTCCCGATCTCGCTGCGCAGCGTGGTCTGCGCGAGCTGCGCGATCGCGAAGCTGTAGTTGGTGATTCCGTAAGAGGCGAGGTGCGGGTCGAGCACCTGCATGTACAGCACGCCGTCGACACCCACCTGCACGTTGTCGCGGGTGATGCAAATCTGCTCGGCGATGTCGAGCGCAAGTTCCTTCAGGCTGTGCCGGTAAGCCACCTTTTCGACGAACGGAATCAGGATGTGAAAACCGGCATGCAGAGTCCGGCTGTACTTGCCGAGATACTCGACCACGAAGGCGCTCTGTTGCGGCACCACCGTGGCCGTCTTGGCGAGCATGATGACGACGACCAGTGCGAGCACGATGACGGCATAGCTGAACGGATTATCCATGCGATTGACCCTCGAAACCTGGCGGACTGACCATCCCACGGCACGGGATTGGGCACCCATGCAGCGGTTCGACATGCTGATCGGCCCATCGCGCGCCGAGCGGGCGCCTCGGCGCCACGGCCGTCAAGTGACTAAAAAGCCCTCTATATCGAATTATAAGCGCACTCGCAGCCGTATAAGCGCACTCGCAACGGCTCCTGCGTGGACTCGAGGTTCTCACGTCCTTTACCATTGCTGCCGCAAGCGTTCCAGGTCATTGGAGAACAGTGATGCCGGCTCCGTGTAGATCACGACTCTCGGATCGCGAATCGGCACTTTGGTGAAAAATGTGGCGAGAGTCGGGTCGCAGCAAGCTGCCGCCGTCGGCGTCGCGGAGCACGGTAACTCGGCCGTGCTCGTCACCGTGGCGGCCGGCGGCGAGTTGCTCGATCGCCGGCGCATCGACCTGACTTCCGACCTGCCAACTCACCCCTATCACCACGAAGGCGCGTGGGCGATCGGCCGCTACCTCAACAGCCCGTGGGCGCGGCCGATGTCGCTGCCCGCGGCCGTGGCACTGATTCGGCGTGTGCACGAGGCAGCGGCGCGCGGCGCCCGCGAGAGCCTCGCGGCACTGGCTGAGGCGGTGTCGGTGCCAATCGCCGGCATTGCGATTCGCGAATGCCCCGACCTTCCGCCGACGATCGAGGAGCGTATCGCAGATAACCGCGCCCAGGTCGTCGCCGATTCGGTCATGTATCGACAAGCCCTGGCGGCCGCAGCCGAGGCGCGCGGCTGGCAGGTATATTGGTACCAACGTGAGCGCGTATTTCGCGACGCCGCGGCCGCGCTCGACTGCGCTGACATCAACGCGTTGCTGCAGTCAATGGGCCGATCGATCGGGCCACCCTGGCAGGCTAAACACAAGCTGGCGGCAGCAGCGGCGCTCGCGGTCTTTCTGCAGGGCCCGCGCCAGAAGCGCAATCAGCGGTAGACTTTGGGTAGACCTCGGTAACGGCTGGGATATCCAAGGTCGTGGCTGTCCCAGGGCAGGGCTATCCAAGGGAGGCATCCGTGACGGGCAACGAAGGCGAACAGCAACTCCTCGACGCCGAGCATTTGATCGAACGCCAAAGCGGCGAGCTGAAGAAGGACCTGCGCCTCGGCGACCTGGTTTTATCGCAAGTTCTCTACATCATGGCGTTTTCGTGGCTGGGGCCTGCGGGAAGGCTGGGACCCAGTCATGTCATCGCCTGGATTCCGGCTGTGCTGCTGTTTTACATTCCCTCCGGCATCGTCGTGCTTCACCTCAACCGGGAGATGCCGCTCGAAGGCGGGCTGTATCAATGGGCGAAGCTGCGCTTCGGCGCGGCGGCGGGATTTCTGGTCGCTCTGAATCTGTTGGCGACCGTCGCGCTGCTCTTGGCGGGCGAGCCGTCGCAGATATCGAATAACTTGTCCTATCTGGCCGGCACCAGAGGCTCTTGGATCGTCGAGAACCGGGCATTCACGATGTTGATCGGGGCCGTGTTGATTGGAGGACTGGCCCTGGTCACGTTGCGCGGGTTGGCCCTCGGTCGATGGTTCCATAATATGGGCGGGGCGGTGCTGACGATACTCTTTGTCGGCATGCTCCTCTTCGCGTTGCCGCTTTGGATCGGAGCCGGGCCGGCGATGGCAGGCCCACCCGCGGCGCTCGCGTTTCCGGTGATATCGCTGCTCAACCTGAATCTGATGGCCAAAATGGGTTTTGGCGCCTTCTGCGGATTGGACGGCGCGTCGATTTTCTCGGGAGAATGTCGCGACCCGGATTCGAGCCGCACGATTCGCCGCTCGATTTGGGTGGCCGGACCGGTCATCGCACTGATCTACGCGGTCGGCACCGCCTGCGTTCTGACGTTCTCGCTCCCCGACCAGATCGACATGACGTCGCCGGCGACGCAGGCGCTGAGCAGGGGCGCTCAAAGCGTCGGCGTCGGCAATCTCGTGATCCCACTCGTCAGTGCATTGGCGATCTGTGTAACGATAGGTCTGTCCAGTCTCTATTTCAATATCGCAAGCCGACTGCCGATGGTGGCGGGCTGGGATCACCTCCTGCCCGCCTGGTTCAGCCGGCTTCATCCCCGCTTTCGGACTCCGCTGGGATCGATTGTGTTCGTCGGCCTGGTCGCCTTCTGCCTGACGATCCTCGCCAATCTCGGTGTTGGCGGACAAGAGGCGTTCCAGACCTCTCTCAGCGCCGCCATCGTCTGCTGGGCACTGACGTACGTCGTCATGTTCTCGATTCCGCTCTTCGCCACGGGAGAGAAACCTCGCTGGGGTATTCGAGTGGCGGCCGCATCCGGCCTCGCCATGACGGTTTTGTTCATTGCGTTATCGATTTTTCCGATCGTGGCCGTGAAGAGCAACGCATCCTTTTCGGCAAAAATCGGCGGTATCGTCATTGCCATCAACGCGGCGGGCGCACTGTATTATTGGCGCGCGCGCCCGATCATCGGACCATGATCCACGCCGGATGCAAGAGCGGAAAGGCGACCAAGCCGACCACTGCGGCTCCCGCCATCAACAGCGGATTATTGACCTTCCATCGAAACACGATGGCCAGGGCGATCACGCCAATGAGTGTGGTCAACCAGTCGCCAATTGCGATATGTCCGAGCAAGATGCTCGCGCCCAATATCGTACCGATCGCAGCCGCGTAAGCCCCTTTGACAAAGCCTTGAACATTCCGATTGGCGCGATGACGCTGGAGAATCGGGGCGGCGATCAGAATCAGCAGAAAGGAAGGCAGGAAAATGCCGACCGTCGCGGCGAGTGCGCCGCTGAAGCCGCCCACCAGGTAGCCGACAAAGGTTGCCGTGATGACGACCGGACCCGGACTCACCATGCCAATGGCGACGGCGACCAGGAATTCGCGCTCCCCCAGCCACCCGTGTTCCTGTACCAAGCCCTGCTGCAGGAAGGGCACGATCACGAGACCGCTGCCGAATGTGAGCGCCCCCGCCTTGAGGAAAAAAAGGAACAGCTTGCCAAGCAGAGTCGCCTTCGCAGCCGGCAGGCCCGGCAGAGCGATGGCAAGTGGTGCCGTGGCTGAAGGCCTGCGCCGTACGGTCCCGTAATAAAGGACGCCCAATGTGCCCGCGCCGAGGAACAGGAGCGCCACTTCGGATTGAAGAATGACAGTCACCAGAAAGCTGGCGCCCGCGATACTCCATTGCAGCCAGTCTTCCATGCCGAGCTTGGCCAGTCGATAACAGGAATGCAGGACCAGTGCGATGACCACCGGACTCACGCCGTAGAAGATCGCCGTTACCGGTTGAAGCGCACCGAAATGGACGTATGCGGCGCCCAGGGCGGCAACGATCACAAAATTCGGCAGGATGAACGCGAAGCCGCCGGCCCACGCCCCCCAAAATCCGCATCGCAGAAACGAGATGAAAATACCGACCTGGATGGCCAGGGGCCCGGGCAGAGATTGGCAGACGGCGATGACCTCCCGCATCTGTTCCTTGCTGAGCCACGCGCGCCCGCCCACGAGTTCGCGCTCCATTTGCCCCACCAACGCGACCGGCCCTCCAAATCCGAGCAACCCCAGGCGTAGAAAGTAGCGAACGAGTTCTTTGATTTCGCCGGCCTTGGCGAAAGGCTCTTTTTGGGGGCTGCTCACGTTTTGGGGGCTGCCCAGGGCGTCCATCGGCGTCTCCTGCTGGATCGCATTAGCTCGGCCTCCGGATCCAATCGGAGGCCGCAATTTTGTTACTTCTATTACAAGTTTGTAGAATATACCACATGACTCCCAATCGCCAACAATGGCTGCTCCTTGTCACCAATCTGCAGGGCCGAAACCAGACGATTCGCATGAGGATCTGGCGGGCGCTGAAGGCCGCCGGTGCCGGATTACTGCGCGACGGGGTTTATGTGTTGCCGCTCAATCCGGACTCCCGACAGCTGTTCGAAGAGCAAGCTCGCGAAATCCGGGGGGTGGCCGGCAGCGCGCACATTCTCAACTTCGAGGCTGATTCGACCGAGCAACAAAATACCCTGATCTCCTTGTTCGATCGCACCGGCGATTATCAAGAATTCGTTGCGCGCCTGGATGTTTGGCGGAAAACGCTTCACAAACTCAGTGAACTCGAGGCTCGAAAGAGACTCGCGGCGATCGCACGCGGGGCGGCAGTCACGACGGCGATCGATTTCTTTCCCGGAAAGCCGCGGGACCAGATGCGTGATGCGCTTGCCGAAGCTGCGGCCGCGGTGAATGCGCGATTCTCACCCGATGAGCCCCAGCCGGTCCATCGCAAGATTCCGCGCCGTCAGCTCAAAGATTTTCATGCCAAGACCTGGGCAACTCGCGAACACATGTGGATCGATCGAGTGTGTTCCGCATGGCTCATTCGCCGCTTCATCGACCCGGCGGCCAAATTCGTATGGTTCAAGCACATCAAGAGCAGGCCCAAACACGCCCTGGGTTTTGACTTTGATGGTGCAGAGTTCAGCCACATCGGCTCAAAGGTGACTTTCGAGGTGCTGATGACAAGCTTTGGTCTTGACAGCGATCCCGCCCTGTCGCGATTCGGCGCGCTCGTGCATTTCTTGGATGTGGGCGGCATTCCAGTGGCGGAAGCGCCCGGATTGGCGGCGATCGTGGCCGGTGCCAGATCCATTCAACCCGACGACCAGGCGTTGCTGCAAACCGTGACTCCGGCCCTCGATAGCCTGTATCAAAGCTTCAGTCTGGAGCGCGGGTATTGAGCTCGCCCAGGTCACGCCCAGGTCACGGCTAGGTCAGGGGTAGATCACGCCTAGGTCACGCCCAGGTCACGGCTAGGTCACGGCTAGGTCACGCGCGCTTTGCTCGTGGCCTTCCCAAAGCCCAGCCAGCGATCGCGGAGGCCTTTCCGGTACTTGCGGCTGGCGCGAAGGGTACTGCCGTCCCGCAACCGGATGGATGCATCGCCGTTGCCCTCGGCCACAATTTCCGTGATCCGGTCGACGGCGACGATGGTTCGACGATGAATCCTCGCAAAACGCTTGGGATCAAGCCGGGCCTCGAACGCGCTCAATGTGAGTCGCACCCAGTGAGTGCGCGCGCCGGCGTGCATCGTCACGTAGTTGCCTTGTGATTCAATCCAGTCGACATCGCCGATCGAAATCCATTCGCGGGTGCCGCGGGTCGTGACGAGCACACGACCCATGGGCGTTGCCGTAGCGACCGGTGTCTGCGGATCGGATGAGAGCCTCTGGGCGCGCGCCACATGAGCGATCGCGGTGAGGCCGGCCAGGGCGAACAGCAGCAGCGTCCAGTTGCCGATCAACTCTTGCCGCACATTGGCAATGGGTGGAAATAGCCGATGGTCAAAGGCCCAGGCGGCGGCGAAGCAGGAACAGAGGATCAAAGCGGCCGCGAGAGCGGTCATCGTCAGCACGTGCAACGATGCGTTCCGCCACCGTTGCATGCCCTCGACCGGGCAACACCGCGTCATGTACAGCACCAGCGGGGTGGCCGCGCCGCCCATGCAGGCCGCGCCCAGGATCCGCACCAACTCGTGGTCCAATGATAGGGCGTAGCCGGCATGGATCGCGCGCGCGACGTTATCCGGTTCCAGTACGAGAAGAAAAGCGACCCAATACAGGAATCCCGGCAGCAGGCCGAAGCTCCACGCCTTGTGTAGGCCAGCCCACCGTAGGTGCGAATCCATCACCGCATTCTGCCAAACACCCGCCGTCGGGGTCCAGAAGGTCACCTTCGCCGCCATAACCGCCTTAACCGCCATAGCCGTGAAAAAAAGTCGCCTTCGCCGGGTTATGTGACGAAGCGGCGCCGGAAAGTGACGAACGGACCTGAGCAATCAGGCGGTTGCCGGAAACAATGGGGGAACGAGGGTCGGGGTGTTCATGTAGATACAGGAGGACAGTTCTGGTGATACCTTCACGCGTCTCCGGGGATTCATTCGTGTCTCGCATGCCCGTGAGCGTCAAGCGGGCGCTCACGGCCGGCATGGCCGTCATCGCGACGATGGCCTTTGTTCCTGCCTTGGCCCAGCCCGTCGAAACGACTGGCGGATTGCTCGAGGGAGTCAACGACGAAGGTGTCACCGTGTTTCGGGGAGTACCTTTTGCTGCCCCGCCGGTCGGGCCGTTGCGCTGGCGGCCACCCGAGGCGGCGCCCGTATGGCAAGGAGTGCGCCGCGCGGACCGGTTCGCGCCGATCTGTCCGCAGGAGGGCGCCTATCCGCCGGAGTCGCCGGCGGAACCCATGAGCGAGGATTGCCTGTACCTCAACGTTTGGGTACCCGAGCATCGAGAGGGCGGGCGTCTGCCCGTCATGGTCTGGATCTACGGCGGTGCTTTGCAAAACGGTTCCGCATCCACGCCGTTATATTCCGGAGAACACCTCGCGCGGCACGGTGTCATCGTCGTGACCGCGAACTATCGGCTCGGCGTGCTCGGGTTCCTGTCTCTGGACGAGTTACGCCGCGAGTCCGCGCGGGGCACGTCCGGTAACTATGGACTGTTGGACCAGATCGCGGCTCTCGCGTGGGTGCATCGTAATATCGGCGCTTTCGGCGGTGATCCGGGCATCGTCACCGTTTTCGGACAATCGTCCGGGGCCATCTCGATCAGCGCACTGGTGGCATCCCCGATGGCCAAGGGACTATTCCATCGGGCAATTGCAGAGAGCGGCGGGCTCTTCGAGCCCGTGGAGCTCGCGGAGGGCTTCAACCCCGCGGGAGCAGAAGCCGCCGGGCGGCGCTTCGCTTCACGTTCGGGCGCGACGACGCTCCAGCAGTTGCGCGAGATTCCGCCGGACAAATTGCTGAAAACGCCCTTCGATCCGCACTTCGTTGTCGACGGCGTCGTACTCAAGAACTCACCATACGATGCCTACCACGACGGGACGCAGAACGATGTCGACATTCTGGTGGGAACGAACGCTGACGAAGGGGAGATCTTCCTGGTCAAGAAGAGCATCACGCGCGCGAATTATAAAGCCACGCTGTCTGCCGATTTCTCCGCTCCGCTCGTGTGGTTTGCCGGTCCTGATCCGGGCAGCTCCGACGCTGAAGCGCGCGCCGCGACAGCGGCCTTCGAAGGAGATATGCGCTTTCGATGGGACATGTGGACGTGGGCACGACTCGCGGCGACCCACGGTACGAAGAACGCGTTTCTCTATCAATATTCGCATACGCCGCCGTATGTCGCGGGAAATCGTTACCACGGGCTCGGCGCCACCCACGGCATGGAAATGCCCTACGTTTTCGAACACCCTGAAACGATAGAGGGAAATTGGACGGACGCAGATCGTCGCGTGGCGGTGACCATGTCCGCCTATTGGACGAATTTCGCGAAGACCGGCGACCCCAACGGACCGCAGTTGACCCGCTGGCCCACGTTCAATGCTGCCCCGGATCAAGTGATGGTCCTGACCGACTCACCTCGAGTTGAAGCGATCCCGCGTGAGTCCGACTTGCGCCGCATCGATCGAGTCTATCGCGTCGCGCGATTCCTGCATTTGCACTAGATGTGACCACGGCGGCCCGGACCTCCGTCGAAGCTCTTGAGTGGTATTGTTGCGTGTGTCAAGTGACAAAGTAGCCCCTACCGCCCCGCGCGCCACGCACAGTATCGTGACGCTCGCGGCGATTGGAGCGATCGCATGCATTGCCGCTGACATGGTTCATGAAGGTCTGGGCCACGGCATCGTCTCTTGGCTGACGGGCGATCGAATCCTGTCCATTTCTACCGTAGCCCTTCAAAATGCCCACCCAAGTCGCGTCGTGTCGGCGGCCGGCACTTGCGCCAACGTCATTGCCGGAATCCTCGCCCTCGTTTTATTGCGCCTCGAATCACTGCGTCGCCTCGAACGACTGACGCCGCTTGCCTATTTCTTGTGGGTCTTTGCAGGCTTTAATCTGTTCAATACTGGGTATCTTGCAGCGTCTGCCGTCATCGGCGGCGGTGACTGGGGCAACGTGGTTGCCGGCTTGGCTCCTGTCTGGCTATGGCGATCGCTGGTTGGACTCGCTGGCGTGTTCCTGTACATCGCCAGCTTTCGCTGGCTTGGCAATTTCATGATTCATTTCGTGAATCGGGGCGCGGTATCGTTGTCAGACCAGAGGCCATTGGTGTGGCCGGCGTATCTGGCAGGTGGAGTGGTGTTAACGCTTGCCGCAATCATGAATCCAATCAGTCCGAGCCTCATACTGATATCGGGAGTAGGTGCATCATTCGGATTGAATTTCGGATTCTTGCTGTTGCCCGGTTTCGTTGCTGGCAAGACGGATAGTCGGAGTAACCCTGCAAACAAAATCCCCTTTAGTGTGTCTTGGCTGATTGCTGCCATCGCCATCTCCGGGGTGTTCATCGGCATCATCGGTCGCGGGATTCAATTTTCCGATTGACACCCTGACGCGCTCGCCTAAGCCATCGAAGACACCGACGATGCCGCAACGCCGCACCTCCAGGCACGATGCAGGCACCACGCGTGGGCTCAACGGATGGTGGCGTGGGCCGATGGGATGCTGAACCCAAATCGTCCAACAAGCGGTCGCGATATGCCGCCGACAGGCCTTCATCGCGAACCTGTTGCAAGGCTGGTGATTGAAGCGCGCCAACGACTCGCTCAGACTATGGACGATGAAGCACGGGTAATTGTCGTGACCCGCGACGACGTCGACAAACAGACCACGGATTGAGGATGCCGGTCGAATGAATGTAGAGACTGTCGACCCGGCTCACGGTAACCCAGCCGCCGCGCAAGCGGTGCCCGGGCCAGTCGATGTGCCAACTCGGGCACTGCGCTGGCTCGCGCTCAGTTATCCCCTTTGGGTAATCGGTAGCGTCGCCCTCAAGCCCGCCATTCCAATTCCGAGCGCGATGTTCCCGCCGGTCGCACTCGAGTTCGCAGCGTTCATGATCCTGCCGCGACGCCGCTGGCCATGGATCGCGCTGTTCGCTATTTCGTGCGATCTCATCGTCATCCCCGCCACGAGCCAAGTGGTCTCCGGGAACCCTCCGATTCTGTGGTACTCGGCGATCCTCGCCCTGATCCCCACGTCGATTTGCCTGGGCATGGTGGCAGCGCTGGGCGTTTTTCGTATCGACTATCATGCGGGCCGGGTGAGGCCCATGATGCTACCGGCTTTGTTTTTGGTCCTGCCGCTGGGCGCACTGCCGGGATGCGTGTTGACAACCTGGCTGCACGCGCATGTGGCACAGCAACCCGTGATGACCATCGATGTGGCGATTCGTTGTCTATCGTCGACATTGTCCGTCATCGCCTTATGCCCGCTGATTCTGGGACTTCTGCAGGGATTTGAGGACTCACCCCGGCCAGCCGCCGGTACGCGCGAGCAATGTGCGATCGGCGCGGCCTTTTCGGGTTTGTGCATGGTCTATTTCGCCGTTCCATGGTCTCTCGACCGGTATCTGGAGTTGATGCTGGTGGCCGGCCCGCTGCTGTGGCTCTCACTGCGCTGCTCGCAAAGAGCCGTGGCCGTGGCATGCGCCGCGGTCGCCATCGGCATTTGCGTGGCGTGCGCGCATGGGACCAGCGGCTTCCCACCCTTGGTGTCGTCGGGCACCTGGCGCGACGGCATCTTGTCGGTTCAAGTGTTTCTTCTGATCACCTGTACGCAGGCCCTGCTCATCAATCGATTCGTCATGGACCAGCGGGCATTGCTCGAAGACTCCAATCACAAGCAAGCGATGCTGGCGGCTTACGGCAACGCTTTGGAGTCAGCGGAAGACTCCGCGCGGCGGGCGGCCGCCCGTGATCTGCATGACGGCGTCGCCCAGATCATCGCCGGCCAGAGCATGATCCTCGGCGCGCTGCGGCGTCGCATACGGGGATCGCGGTCACGTGCGGGGCAATTGCTGGACCAGGCGATTGCCGCCTGCCGTGAGGCCCAGTCGGCGGTACGCACCAGCATTGAGGACTTGAGTCCCCCCGAGGTGGATCGCGCGTCTCCACACGAAATGTTGACTCGGTTGACCGAATACTTTTCCACGCGGTATGGCTTTGCAGTGCATTGGCGAATCAGCGGCGATCAATTCCTGGACCACGGACATTCCCGACTCATGTACAGGGCAACCCGGGAACTCATTTATAATGCCTTCAGGCACTCCCAGAGCGACTCGGTGCGGGTGGCACTGGCGTCGGATGCGAACGGCACGGTCATATCGGTGCGCGACAGCGGGGTCGGATTCGACCCGTCGTCACCCGTGCAAGATGGCCGGCAACGTCATGGCCTGAGCCAACTGGCGGAGCGGTTGACGCTGGTCCGCGGCCGGCTCCAGATTCTCGCCTCCGCTGGTCATGGCTGCGCCGTCACGATCTTTCTGCCGCCGCGGCAGACGGCAAGCCGACCGGTACAGCCCACGACACAAGGGCCGTCACCGGAATCGATCCCTCATGGCGGTCCGGACGCGGGATCGCCCCTTGGCGCGGCCGAGTAGACTCCCCGGGTCCAGGGACCGGTCTCACCATGTCGACCCATTGGCTTGCTCAACTGAACATCGCCAGAATGAAGGAATCGCTCGCGTCGCCCACGATGGCAGACTTCGTCGCCAATCTGGAACGCATCAATGCACTGGCGGACGCATCGCCGGGTTTCGTCTGGCGACTCAAGGATGAAGATGATGCAGGAGGCGCGGAGGCGATCCGCCTCTTCGGGAACGATCATGTCGTCAACATGTCCCTGTGGGTGGACGTCGAGTCATTGAGTGCCTACGCCTTTCAATCAGGGCACGCCGACATCATGCGCCGGCGTCGCGAATGGTTCGAGGCGATCGACGAGGCGCACACGGTCCTCTGGTGGGTCGAAAAGGGTCGGTATCCGACCGTGGCGGAAGCCAAGGAGCGGCTTCTGCATCTTCGAGAGTTCGGCGCGACGCCGCGCGCATTCACCTTCAAGCAGGCATTCGCGGCGCCGGATGCCGCCGCAGCCCACTCGCAGCGTCCGCTCAGGGCGCCGTGAACAGTCGAGCACTGCAACTCCTCAAATGCTCATGGGCTGCGCTGCTCTTCATCGGCAACCTCGCTGACGCCGCGGAGCGCGAAAAGCCGGTCAAGAATTGCGCCATTGCCGCCGTTTTCGACCACGGACACTGCTCTGCAACGGCGTACGCGGGACCGTGATGCTCCTGCGCCCGCCCGCGCTCATGGCGGCGCTTCCGGTTCGCAGCGACATGCCGAATTGTCGATCGGCTAGTGCTCCGCGTGCAACACGAGGGTCAGGCCGTCGACGCGCTCGATTCGCGCGCGTGCTCCGGCCTGAATCGGCGCGTTCCCGCCGTTGATCGCGCTCCAGGAGCTGCCGCGGTACTCGAGGCGGCAGGATTCACCGGGTGGCAGCACGGTTGACAGGGTCACTGTATCGCCCGCGGGACCGCCTTTCATTGCCGGCAGCGAACGGCGCAACCGCTCGTAGATCCGGCGCCGGAAGAAGATCATGAAGAACGCCGCCAGGACCGCGAAGATGAACCATTGCAGGTACGCCGGAAGCTGCAGGCCGGCGAGTCGCAAGAAGCCTGTGACCAGGGCTGCGGCACCGACGAATACGAGATAGAACTGCGCGTCGACGAACGTCAATTCCGAGCCGAGAAGTACCGCCCCTACGGCGATCCATGCCCACCATTGCATGTGGCCTCCTCCGAACGAACCTGTTTGAGCGTTTCTTCGCGCTTGGCGTTGCGTCAGGCTCAGCGTTTCATCGCGTCGAAGAAATCCACGTTCGTCTTCGTATCCTTCATCTTGTCGAGCAGGAACTCGATCGCCGCCAGCTCGTCCATCGGGTGCAGCAGCTTGCGCAAAATCCACATCTTGGAAAGCTCCGCGGGATCGGTGATGAGTTCCTCTTTGCGTGTCCCCGAACGGTTGATGTTGATGGACGGGAAGGTGCGCTTCTCCGCGATACGGCGGTCCAGATGGATTTCCGAGTTGCCGGTTCCCTTGAACTCCTCGAAGATCACGTCGTCCATCTTCGAGCCGGTGTCCACCAGGGCCGTGGCAAGGATGGTCAGGCTGCCGCCCTCCTCGATGTTGCGCGCGGCGCCGAAGAAGCGCTTCGGCCGCTGCAGCGCATTGGCGTCCACGCCGCCGGTCAGCACCTTGCCGCTGCTCGGCACGACGGTGTTGTAGGCGCGCGCGAGTCGCGTGATCGAATCGAGCAGGATCACGACGTCTTTCTTGTGCTCGACCAGGCGCTTGGCTTTCTCGATCACCATCTCGGCGACCTGCACATGGCGGCTGGCGGGCTCGTCGAACGTCGAGGAGACGACTTCGCCCTTGACGGTGCGGGCCATCTCAGTCACCTCTTCCGGCCGCTCGTCGATCAGCAGCACGATCAGGTAGCACTCCGGATGATTC